>JAEEGI010019346.1_pt1 | contig 13735 bp, 14 predicted proteins | sample 8958751 | NCBI WGS metagenome assembly JAEEGI01 (sample SAMN16246545, study PRJNA631951) | gut metagenome | biome: gut microbiome; feature: rumen; material: KS-attached | host: Bos | place: Iran: Karaj | collected 2018-10
CCAGAATTGTTATCTATATAAATAGTTTGTATTTCTACTTCATGGACTTTAATACCTATTTTAGGCGCAAATAATAGAATGTTCATTTCATATTCAAATCTATTACCTTTTACCTCTAAATGGAAATCTGTTAGTTTATCTGTAAATGCTCTTAAACCGGTTTGAGTATCATATAGTTTTATTCCAGTAGTCATATGATAAACAAATCTAGTTATGGTATTACCAAATCTACTTCTTAGAGGTGTGTTTTCTTGGATTGGTCTTTTACCTGTTGCCAATTCTTTTGGATGTTTTTCAACATAATTACATAGTTTAGTTGCATCTTCTATAGTATGTTGTCCATCTGAATCCATTGTTACTATTATGTAGTCTTCTTTATATTCATCTTTAATATATTTTATTCCTGTTTTTAAGGCGTAACCTTTTCCTTGGTTAGTAGGATAACTAATTACTTTATCGACATATTTAGCAGTTTCATCAAATATATGTTGATAATCTTTTCCACTACCATCATCTACCACTATAATTGTAAAGTCTTCTTTATTAATTCCTTTTACTAAGTTAGGTAATTTATCATCTGGTTCATATGCAGGAATTAAAATTATTCTTTTCATAATATCACTTCTATCATTACTATAATTATACATAAAAAAAATATTATATACTAGTTTAATAATAGGTCGTGATATAATTATATTAGGTGATAATATGCAAGAGTATTTAGATTTTGCCAAAGAACTAGCCTATAAAGCTGGAGATATAATGAAAAAATATTTTTATGAAGATTATAAAATAGAATATAAAAGTGATGAAACTCCTGTTACAATAGCTGATAAAACTATTAATGATATGGTTATTGAAAAAGTTAAAAAGAAGTTCCCTAATCATGGTGTTGATGGTGAAGAAGCTAAAAATTTAAATAATAGTAATACTTTATGGGTAGTTGATCCAATAGATGGTACTTCTGGATATACTAGACATTTTCCAGTAGCAGTATTCTCTTTAGCTTTAGTTATAGATGGTGACCCAGTTGTTGGTGTTGTATATGATCCTTTCTTGGATGAGTTGTTTAGTGCAATTAAAGGTGAAGGTGCTTATTGTAATGATAAACCTATTCATGTAAATGATACTAAGTTTGGTGAAATGGGATGCACTATAGATTTTTGTATGTGGAACCATATGAAATATGATACTTTTAAGATTGTTTCAATGCTAAAAAAGGATAATAAGATATCAATGGTTGGAAGTGTAGCAAGGGCTTGTATGGCGGTTGCTAGTGGGCAAATTAGCGCTGAGTTATTCCCTGGTGTTGAACATGGTAATTGCGATATGGCTGCTAGTGCATTGATAGTATCTGAAGCTGGAGGAAAAGTAACGTCTTTCTTAGGAAACGATCAAAGATATGATCGTGATATAGAAGGTGCTTTAATTAGTAATGGTTTAATACATGATGATTTACTTGAAGTAATTAAAAAGATTGAGCAATAGCTCAATCTTTTTTATTTTAAATTTTTAAATAGTTTATTTAATAATTTATTAATGATTTTATTTTCTGCTGAATTAACTGCTTTTTTTCCTAACTTAACCATAGGATTATTCTTTCTAGCTTTTTCTGCTTCTCTTTCTTCTTTTTCTTTAGCTCTTTGTTCTTCTTTAGCTTTTTTCTCTTCTTCTTTTTTTGCTTTTTCTTGTGCTTTTTCTGCTTCTTTTGCTTCTTTTTCAGCTTGTTTTGCAGCAGCTTCTGCTTCTATTTTTTCTTTTACTAATCTATTTAATTCTGTTATTTCTTCAAAAGCAGATTCTCTTTCGATTGGTTCATCATATTTACCCACTAAGTTAGATGAATTAATCACTTTATTTCTTGAAGTTTCATCAATTACTCCCATTTTGCTTTGAGGTGGAAGTATTTTTGCTTTTTCTACTACTTCAGGTTCACCATCTTCGTTTTGGAAACTTATTAATGCTTCCCCTGTTCCTAGTGCAAGTATTTCATCATATGTATTAAATTCAGGATTTGTTCTAAATGAATCTGCTGCTGTTTTTACCGTTTTTAATTCGGTTGGTGTATAAGCTCTTAAATTATGTTGAACTCTATTTCCTAATTGAGCAATTATTTCATTTGGAATATCTGCTGGTGATTGAGATATGAAGTATAACCCAATACCTCGAGATCTAATTAGTTTTACAACTTGAACTATTCTTTTTAAACGATATTCAGGCATACCATTGAATAGTAAGTGTGCTTCATCAAAGAAGAAGACCATTTTAGGTTTATCTAAATCTCCTACTTCTGGCATTTTTGTATATAATGCAGTTAATATCCATAATAAGAATGACGCAAATAAATCAGGAGAATTAAATAATCTAACTGAGTGTAAGATATTTATAATACCTTTTCCATTAGCATCAACTGATACTAGATCGTTGATATCAAGTTCTGGTAGACCAAAGAATTTATCTCCACCTTGATTTTCTAATGCTAATAAACATCTTTGGATTACTCCTACTGATTGAGCAGTAACATTACCATATGATGTTGTAAATTTTTCTCTATTGTCTCCTACATACTGTAGTAATAGTCTTAAATCTTCAATTTTATCTAATTCCCACTCATTATCTTGGGCAATTTTGAATACTACTGTTAAAACTCCCTCTTGAGTTTCAGTAAGTCCTAACATCATTGATAAAATCTCAGGTCCAACAGAATCTAGAGTAGTTCTTATAGGATGACCATATTCTCCAAATATATCCCAAAATCTAACTGGGTAACCTTGATATTCAAAATTTTCAAGCTTTAATTTTTCGATTCTTGATTCAACATTTTCATTTGGTTCTCCAGCTAAAGCTGTACCAGCCAAATCACCTTTAACATCAGCCATGAATACAGGTATACCTGCATCAGAAAAACTCTCTGCCATTACTTTTGATGTAATTGTTTTACCACTACCAGAAGCACCTGTTATTAAACCATGTCTGTTTGCTTTGTCTAGCAATATAGCCAATTCCTTATCTTTACTCTTTCCAACTAAAATCTTGTTATCCTTTAACATAAAATCACTCCATATTTGATTTTATTATAACATAATTTATCTTTAGTAGAAGAGATATTTATTACTTAAAACCTTGTATTTATTTGAAAAAACTAGTAAAATTGTTTTAGGAGGTTATGTTGATAATGGCAAAAAAAGAAAACATAGATGAAGTGGAAGAATTAGAACTAGATGAATATGTTGATATTACATTAGAAGATAGAATTGAGGCAATCGAAAAGAAAACAAATGTTATCATTGGTTTATTAGTGGTTGTATTAATATTTTCTTTAATAACAATGGTTGTTGGACTTAATGGAAAAAATTCTAATAGTAATACTAGTAGTAATGAATCTCAAGAAGTTCAAGATAATACATATGATACTAGTGCATTTAAAGAGATTTCAGCTTCGGATATTAAGTCTGAATCTAAAGGGAAAACTATCGTTGTTTTATTAGCTCGTCAAGGTTGTAGTTATTGTGCTGCTTTTGCACCAATTATTACACAAGTTGCTGAAAATTATGGTGTAACTATAAGATATCTAGATTATTCTAAGATTGTAAATGTTGAACAATCTGCAATTGCAGACCAACAAGCATATAACACTATTAAAAACTTAAAAGGCGTTAATGATTGGGATGGTTTTGGTGAAACTGCTTTAGGTGGAACTCCAAATACATTATTTATTAAAGATAATAAAATAATCTATGGAATCAACGGCTACAACGAACAAGCCGTTGTAGAAAGCGCATTTGAAGCTGCAGGATTTAGTAAGTAATCTTACTAAATCTTTTTTTATGTGTTATAATTCCCTTGTGGTGATTGCAATGATTGAAATGAATGGCAAAGCTTTAAGAGATAAATTAATGGTTTCATTAAAAGAAAAAATAGATAAATGTGAAGAGACATTAGGTCTTGTTGTAATTCAAGTTGGTAATAATGAAGCTAGTAATATATATATTAAACAAAAAGAAAAGATAGCTAATAAATTAGGTTATAAATTTGTACATAAAAGATTTGATGTTGATGTTGATAACAATGAGGTTATTAACTATATCGAAAAAGTTAACAATGATGATAGTATTGATGGAATTATTGTACAAATGCCCCTACCAGAACATTTAGATGCCGAATTGATACAAAACTCAGTTGCTAGTATTAAAGATGTTGATGGTTTAACTCACCTTAATGCAGGAATGTTAGTACATAATAAATCCTCTATTATTCCTTGTACTCCTAGAGGTATTGGTGAATTACTTGATGAATATAAAATTGATGTAGACGGTATGAATGCAGTTGTAATTGGTAGATCCATTTTAGTTGGAAAACCAATTGCTAATCTATTAACTAATAGAAATGCTACTGTTACACTATGCCATTCTCATAGCAAAGATATTCCCTACTATACAAGAAACGCTGATTTAGTAGTAGTTGCTGTAGGTCATAAAGATTTATTAACAGCTGACATGGTTAAGGATGGTGTAATAGTAATAGATGTTGGAATTAATAGAGTTGATGATAAATTATATGGAGATGTTGATTATCCTAATGTAAGTAAGAAATCTTCTTATATAACTCCAGTTCCTGGAGGTGTTGGACCAATGACTGTATATGAATTAATGAACAACGTTTATGAAGCACATGAAATGAGAAAAAATGAGTTTTAATACTCTCTTTTTTTTGATAGAATAAAGATATGAAAAAATAGATAGTCTACTGAAGATGATGGCTATAAATGTACTATTAAATAGTATTAAAAATGAACTATAGTAATAGTTCATTTTTTTATGCTATAATTTCTACTGAGGTGATATCTATGAATATTAAAAACCTTAGTATGTCTTTTGGTATCCAAGAAGTATTCGATGATATCACATTACATATTAATGAAAATGAAAAAGTTGGTATTATTGGGATGAATGGTGCTGGTAAAAGTACTTTCTTTAATTTAATAATGGGGAGATTGGAACCAGATAAAGGTAGTATTAGTTTTAAGCCTGGTACAAGGATTGGTTTTTTACCGCAAGTTATTAGTGATGAAATACCTAGCATGAATATAAGTGTATTTAATTATTTAATGGATGGAAGACCTATTAAGAAGTTAGAAAACGAACTAGCTGATTATTATACTAAAGCTAGTGTAGAAACCGATGAATCCAAATTAAAATATATAATGAAACAAATTGGTAAAATACAAGCCAAGTTAGAATACTATGATGTATATAGTGCTGAATCTATATTACTTAGAATAATAACTGGGATGAATATAGATTCCGAATTATTAGATATGAAATTGTGTAATCTATCAGGTGGTCAAAAAAGTAAAATCGCATTTGCAAGGCTGCTCTACTCTAAACCAGAAGTATTATTACTTGATGAACCAACTAACCATTTAGATAATGATACTAAGGATTACATTATTAATTATTTAAAAGGATATAATGGAATGATACTTGTTATATCACATGATATAGATTTTTTAGACCAAGTTACTACTCAGACTTTATATGTTGATAAAACTAAACATACAATGGAATTATATCCAGGAAATTATGAGAAATATATGAAAATAAGGAATGAAAGACAAAAGACTTTAGAGCGTATTGCTGAAAAACAAAGTGTTGAAGAAGAAAAACTAAAAAAAATAATTGCTAAATATATTGGTGGTAATGAAAAGAAAGCTCGTATCGCCAAAGATAGACAAAAGAAATTAGCACGACTAGAAGAACACAAAGTAACAGTAGATAAAAATGCTAAAACAGCTAGATTTAAAATGAAGATAAATCATCCTTCAGGTGTATGTCCATTAAAATGTGAGGGAGTTAAATTTGGTTATAAAGAAGATCATATTTTAATGGAAGATTTAACTTTTGATTTGAGTCGTGGTGAAAAATTCTTAATAGTTGGAGAAAATGGTGTTGGTAAATCTACTCTACTTAAACTAATAGTAGGATTGCTAAAACCACTAGCTGGTGAAATACTAGTTAATTCAAAGTGTGAAATAGGTTATTATGCACAAGAACACGAGTTATTAAATAGCGATAAAACAATACTTGAAAATATCGAAGAATTTGGATTAAGTAAAAATGAAATGCGAAGTTTTTTGGGTAACTTCTTGTTTAGTGGTGATGAAGTATATAAAAAAGTTGGTGTTCTAAGTCCTGGAGAAAGAAGTCGTGTTGCTCTTGCTAAGTTGGCTTTAACTGGAGCTAACTTCTTAATCCTTGATGAACCTACAAACCATTTAGATCCACAAACTCAAGAAATTATTGCTAAAACATTTAGGGACTATGAAGGTACGATGTTAGTTGTTTCACATAATGTTGAATTTGTTGATAATTTGGGTGTTGAAAGAATGTTAATGTTACCTAGTGGACAAATTAGATATTATGAAAAAGAAACTGTTATGTATTATCAAGAATTAAATAATCAAAGTAAATATAAGAAGAACTCTTAAGTAAGAGCTCTTTTTTATGTTATAATAAAGATAGTAAAGGAGGTTTTTTATGGAAAAAGTTAAAAAATCACCTATTCTATGGAGAATAGTAGAATTCTTATTTATTACACTGGGAGCTATAATAGCAGCGTTTGCTTTGGAAGGTATTTTAGTACCTAATACTATTTTAGATGGTGGAGTTACTGGTATTAGTATTATCCTTAACTTAACACTAGGATGGAAATTAGGTTTATGTATATTTTTCATTAATATTCCTTTCCTATTTATCGGGTATAAAAACCTTGGTACAAGATTTTTAATTAAAGCTGTTTATAGTATAGTAATGCTGGCAGTATTCTTGGAATTATTCCATAGTGTTGATCCAATAACAGATAATATATTGTTAGCAACTATTTATGGTAGTTTATTATTAGGTGTTGGTGTTGGTTTAGTAATAAGATTTGGTGGTTGTTTAGATGGTACTGAATCTTTAGGAATAGTTATTAGTAAAAATACTAATATTTCAGTAGGTCAATTTGTATTATTCTGTAATGCAATTATATTTAGTGTTGCTGGTTTCTTCTTTGGTTTAGATAGAGCTTTATATTCTCTACTTGCCTACTTTATTACATCTAAACTAGTAGATGAGGTGTCTGAAGGACTTGAAAAAGCTAAAGCAGCAATGGTCATTTGTACTGATGGGGATGCAATGGCAAAGCATATTTATTCACGTATCGGAAGAACATGTACTTTAATTAAAGGTAATGGTTTGATTAGTGGACAAAAAGATGTTTTGTATTGTGTTATAACAAGAATTGAAGTGTCTGAACTTAGAAGAATTGTTGATGAAGAAGATCAATCAGCATTTATTACTATTACTGATGTTTCAGAAGTAATTGGAGCTCATATTAAATCTAATAAACCACTACGTAGAAGAAAGAAGGCAAATTAATGAAGAAGTATAATAAATTAGTTAGGGATAAAATACCTACAATAATGTTAAAAGATGGTCAATTACCTACTACAAGAATATTAGATGATGAAGAATATATTAAAGAACTTAATAAAAAATTGACTGAAGAAGTTAATGAATATTTAGATGGTGAGAATATAGAGGAAATGGTTGATATACTTGAAGTAATTAGAGCTATCTTAGATTATAAAGATGTTACATATGATGAAATTGAAGAAAAGAGACTTAAAAAGTTAAAGAAAAAAGGTGCTTTTAAGGATAAAGTATACTTAGAAAAAGTGGTTGAACCCGGTGACTAAAGACATGAAAATGTCTTTTTATTTGGAAAAATAGTGATTTTAATATATAATAGGTATATAAGGTAAAGGTATGGGTGGTAAATATGTATACTAAGGTAGAGGAAGCTATACAGTTTATGATCAAAGCTCATAAAGGTAGAAGGACTAGAATTGAAAATATAGATAAGAGTTTTCATCCAATTATAGTTTATTCTATGATGAGAGACATTACTAAAACAGAAGATGTTTTAGTAGCTGCACTATTACATGATTCCTTGAACGAAACAGAATATGGTTATGAAGAAATTGAAGAAAGGTTTGGAACACTAGTTGCTGATATGGTATCTGATTTAGCGGAAGATTTATCTATAGCTAAATGGTTGGATAGAAAAAAAGACTATATCAGACGTATGAGAGCTAATTATGATGTTAATGTTATTAATATTATGTTAGCTGATAAACTTCACCGTTTATTAACTATTTATAATTTGTATTTGAAAAATGGTGATAAGGTTTGGAAGAACACCGGTGGTTCTAAAGATGAGAATTGTTGGTTATATAGAGAAGTATATAATATAGCCAGAAGAAAAGATGCTGATCCAAAATTACTTGAAAGATATAAAGAATTGATTAAAATATATTTTGGTGATGTGGATGAATAAGAAAAATATTATTATAGTAGTTATATGCTTAGTAATATTTTTTATATTTTTAACTCTATTATTAATGGATAGTATTAATGGGTTTGATACTAATATTTATAATTCAATTATGAATATAAAAAGTAATATAGCTACTTATATTTTTAAATTCTTTACTCTACTTTGTAGTACAGAATTTATGGTCGGTGTAGTTCTTGGTTTCTTGATTATTTCTATAATAACTAAAAATTTTAATAAAGGATTGTATTTTTCTTTAAATATTGGAATATGTGCTTTATTAAATCAATTTATTAAATTTATTGTACATAGACCGAGACCGACTGGTATCAATATGATTGAAGAAAATGGTTTTAGTTTTCCTTCCGGTCACACAATGGTTAGTGTTGCATTTTATGGAATGCTTATATATCTTTTAAACAAGAGTAATATTAAAAGATTCTATAAGATTATTTTAACTACTATATTAGTGGTGTTTATAATACTTACTGGTGTTAGTAGAGTGTACTTGGGAGTACATTATGCAAGTGATGTAGTTGCTGCTTTAGCACTGGCAATTGCATATTTAATTATTTATATACATTTAGCAAATAAAAAAATGAAAAGTTAATCTTTTCATTTTTGTTTGGTTGTATTAACAGCTACTTTATATTGTGATAAACCAGCTACGTAATCAAAATCAACATTACCTTCGATACCAGGTATTTTACCTGTTGAACAATATTGCCATGAATGTTCTTCAGTAGTAGCTTTGTAATATACATCAAAATCTTGTTCATTGAAATCTTCAATATGAGTATCGTTATTATATGTAGGGCTAGAAGTTAGCCATAGATCATATGGTAGACCATCTATTCTGTGTTTTATACTATTATTAATATAAACTGCTGGATAATAACCACCATCTCTAATTGTTTCATTAGCAGCAGTTATTACTCTTTTTAGTTGTTCATCATCTAAAGATAATTGTTCTGGTCCTTCTACATCTATATATACTGGATAGTTTAGATATTCATCACCAAGTACTTCAAGTACTTTATTGGCTTCTTTGATTGCCTCATCTTCAGTAGTTGCTCTTGAGAACCAATATACTCCAACTGGAACGTTGTATTTTTTACATTCCTCTAGATTTCTTTCAATATATCTATCGATTTGAAAATCGCCATTATCATCCTTAGATATAGCGTCCATTACTCTTAGAATAGCAAAATCAATATGTTTAGATGCTTCTTCCCAATCTATTTCTTCTTGCCACGCAGATACATCTATTCCTTTAGCTATATATGATGGATTTGTATATATTACATATCTAATATAATTGGGATATTTAGAACTATTACCGTCATATCTATATGTGATTTTATTATTGCAATTATTTCTAATTGCACCATCTATTTGTTTTAATGAAGTGTTTTTGTTCTTTTTTGGTACTAATACAGTAAAAGTATTTCCACTTACTATGTAATCTCCTATTAATTGTCCTCCATCTTTTTTATATGTTGTTGATATGAATTCAGATGAGATTACTGTAGTAGAATCAGTCACCTTGTCATTTTCAAGTGCTGTAATTAAATCGGTACATAATGGTTTTTCTTTGTTTTCTGCAGCTTGAGCCATTGAAGGAAGGCTGTATAAACCAAGTGTTGCTGATATAGCTATTGCACCAGTTATATTTAATATCTTTTTAATTGTTTCATTCATTGTAATCCACCCCTCTTTTTACGGTGTTATAGACTACCATAAAGTGTGGGATGTGTCAATTTTTGAGAAAATAAAAAAACGGATTAAATCCGTTTTATTTATCCAAATATGTTTCTAAACTATCTTTACGATATTTTAATTCAGGCATTTGAGATGTAGGAACAAATCCTGGTTTAGCATTAATAACATCTGGAATTCTATTAACGATATCAGCACAAGTTAGTTCAACTGTAGCTGGTTGTTTTACGGTGATTGTTGTTTCTGGTTCACCAATAATAGTCCATTCATTTGTATCTACATCATCTGGTGAATATACTTTACCAATACATTCCGCTTCAAGGATTATTCCTTCTTTTGTTTCAGCTGTTACAACTGCACTCATACCAGTTGCATCCCCTGCTTTAATTGTCATACCTAAAGTAGATGAATTTAAATCTTCGATGTGTGTTTGTGGTATACATTCTTGATTCATACTAGTAATAGTTAAACCAAGTTTGTCTGCTAACCATCCAACTGTGTTCCACATATATGATGGTGCATATTTTCCACTATTTATTATTGCTTGTCTTTCTTCTGGAGTTATTTTATCTTGAGATGCAATTTCTTTATCAAATTGTTCAAGAGATAATCCTGCTCCATGTGCTTTGGCAAGTGCTATACCATAATCTTCTACATTATATGAAGATGAACCTTTTATTTTAGTTATTGTATGAGTTGTTCCAGATAGTACAGAAATTAGATTGCCCCAAAATACATCTTGATATCCACTACCAGTTAGAGTACATTTATTAGCTTTAGCTAATACATCTAAATCATGGAATACTGTTGGATTAGAATTAGATGCAAAGAAAGCTTCTTCACATGTAGTAATTGCATTTATTCCTAATGTTGCACATATTCTTAGTTCATTTTTAATATCATCTAATAAACTCATTGTTTCAATTACTGCAATATCTGGTTTGGTTTCCTTTAATAAAGTTTCTAGTTCTTTTAAAGGGCCAATTACTACTCCTTTGTTTTCACAATCCATTATTTGACCGATATCTTGACCTATTATGCTTGGATTGATATCTACCGCTCCAACTACTCTGGCTCCTTTTTCATATACGTATCTCATTGTATAGATACTCATTTTTCCACAACCTATTTGGAATACTTTTATTTTATCCATCTTCATCACCTATTATCATTATAAGGCATAAATCTATTTATTATAAAAAAAAGAAATGTTTGATTTACAATACTAGTCAGTATCTGTTAAATCAACATTTTCTTCTTTTATTAAATCTGCAAAATCTACTTTGAATTTTTCGATTGCTTTTTTCTTAGCATCTTCATAAACATTTCTAGCATTACATACAGCTTTGTAGATATGTTTTATACGACATACTTTTTCGTTTTCAAATAAAGCATATGTAAATGCATTGGAAAGAATAGTTAGACAAATATCTGGATATCTAGAAGATATCTCATATACTCTTTTATATTCATCTGTCATATCAACGATGAATTTCATTATTCTTTCAATTATGAAATCTGTATATTCAAAATGAACGCCAGTTTTAGCTTCTATTTTAGGATATGTTCCCATTAAGATTTGAACACATGTTGGTTGATCTACTTCTAGTACATCGATTTTTTGAAAACGTCTTAAGAAGGCACGATCACGCAAGATGTATTGTTCATATTCTTCATCTGTTGTAGCACCAATCATTTTGATTTCACCACGGTCTAGACCTGCTTTAAACATGTTGGCGAAGTCAATTCCAGATTCTCCACCTTCTTTGTTTACTAAAACGTGTGTTTCATCTAGGAATACAATTGTCTTAGGGCGATGAGCAAGTTCTTTAACAAGCAAATCTACTCTACTTTCAATTTGTCCATTTGTTTCTGTCTTACCTAATAATGAAGTTACGTTTACTTTATATATCTTATACCCTTCCAAAGCATCTGGAACCATGTGTTTTTGAATACGATATGCAACCCCTTCAACTATAGCAGTTTTACCAGTACCGGCTTTACCTACAAGTAAAGCACTCTTTTCTGGTGTTAGAAGAGTCATTATAACTTGTTTTACTTCTTCAGTTCTACCAATTGATGGGTCAGTAATGTATTCGGTCTTTGTTAGTTCTCTACCATATCTATCAAGAATACTTACTTCTGGTTCATAATTGTTGCTTGGTTCTTGAACTGGTTGTGGTTCTGGCTGTTCTTGGTATTGTTCTCTGTTTCCAACTTGGTAACTCATTACATTTGGAGAAGTTGATTCATCTAATGTTTCATACATAATCATCACCATATCCATTATACCATATATAGTAGCAAATTAAATAGACAGTATTTCTGTCTATTTAAGATTTATGCTTTTCGTTAACCATTCTTTAAAACCATCACTAGTTTTATAATATTCTAAATCATCATCTGACATAGCGTCTAAGTAAGAAATGAGTTTTCCGTCTTTATAAACCGCAAATGATGGTGCATACGGAATCTTTTCTTTTAAGCCAATAGCATGTGCTATTTTAATTTGCGTTGAATATATAACAAGTTTGTTATCTTTTTGGAATTCTTCTAGTACTTCTTTGAACTCAGCACATGATGAACAACCCGGAAGATAGATATACATTACGAAAGATTCTTCGTCTTCAATCATTTTTTCTAAATCTTTTTGTTCTAAATCTATCATTTTACTTTCTTGGTAATATTCATCTTTTAAATCAAATGGTTCATTCTTTTTGTTACAAGCAACGCAAGTAATCATTAAACAAAAAAGAATTAATAATTTTACTTTTTTCATTTTTTCAACTCGTGTAATGATTTAAAATCAATATCATGATATGGTACTTTCCAGAATGCATATGTTACTTCTTTATCTTTTTCTATTTTTACTTGAATGTTATTTTTACCTTCATAGTACCAATATCCACCTACGTTGTATATTTTATCTGCATTCCAACCTTGAGATACTAGTAATGCTTTAGTCATGCCGGCGTAGCCCCCGCCACCACACATTAAGAAGATTATTTTATTTTTTGGGAATAAATCCTCTAATATTTGAATAGATTCTTCATAGTTTGCTGTGTAATTACCTTCCTTATCTTGCGTAAATAAGGTTTTACCAGTATATGTATCGCCTACTTCTTTAGGTAAACCTGTTACATTAACTAAGTAAGGTAATGGAACTACTTCAAATCCTTTAACAAATCCAGATAGATATGCATCGCCACCAATTGCTCCATAGTTACCTGGATCAACTAACATTCTCATATCTCTATATACTGAGTCTTTTCTTTCTAAATATTTATCAATTGTTGATTCATTAACATTTTTATCAATACCTAATTCTCCTCTTTGTCCAGATGAAACTTCTGGTTTAGGTAGTTCAACAACTGTGTTTTCTTCTTTTTGTTTTGTGCCACATCCTACAAATAGTAGCACTGCTACTAGTACTAATAGTATTTTACTTATTTTTTTCATGACTTCCTCCTTGTATTAATTATTACATATATTATATAACATTTTAATAACTAGGAGGTTGAAAAAATCAACTAGTGGTTGAATTTTTAGAACAAAAGAAAAACACTGGGAATCCAGTGTAATAATCAACATGGCGCCTGATGTAGGACTCGAACCTACGACCTAACGGTTAACAGCCGTG
>JAEEGI010019348.1_pt1 | contig 13733 bp, 10 predicted proteins | sample 8958751 | NCBI WGS metagenome assembly JAEEGI01 (sample SAMN16246545, study PRJNA631951) | gut metagenome | biome: gut microbiome; feature: rumen; material: KS-attached | host: Bos | place: Iran: Karaj | collected 2018-10
CATCATCGGGGAGGACTTCCTGAAGATGGACCTGCACAAACTGTATGGCGACAAGCCCTTCTGCGTGATTGGCAACTATCCCTATAACATCTCGACCCAGATTTTCTTCAAGGTCCTGGACTACCGCGACCAGGTGGCTTGCTGCAGCGGCATGTTGCAGCGCGAGGTGGCGCAACGCATTGCCGAGCCACCAGGCAGCAAGACCTATGGCATCCTGTCGGTGCTCCTGCAGGCCTGGTATGACATCGAGTACCTGTTTACCGTGGATGAGCACGTGTTTAATCCGCCTCCCAAGGTCAAGAGCGGCGTCATCCGCTTGACGCGCAACGACGTGACCGACCTGGGTGTGGACGAGCGCATGTTCAAGCATCTGGTGAAGCTGTCCTTCGGCCAGCGGCGCAAGATGTTGCGCAGCTCGTTGAAGCCGGTCTTCTCGGGTGCTCCGGCCGAGGTGCTGGAGCGAGACGTGTTCCGACAACGCCCCGAGCGCTTGGGCGTTGAAGACTTCATTGCCCTGACGCGGCTGGCCATGGAGCTGCCGCAGCATTAGTTCAATTACCATCCAATGACTAAAACGAAGACTGTAAGGAACCGCAATGAAAGAATTTACCGAAGAATATCTGTCTAACCTCAACGAACTCATCGAGCGCAAAGAGGAGGAGCAGGTGCGTGAGCAAATCAAGGACATGCACCCTGCCGACATCGCCGAGTTGGTGGGCGGCCTGGACGACGAGGAGGCCCTGTTTATCATGCTGCTGCTCGACGACGAGACCGCCGGTGACGTCTTGATTGAACTGGACGAGGACCAGCGCCATGACCTGATGGAGCTGATGCCCAACGAGGAGATTGCCAAGCAGGTCGAGCAGATGGATGCTAACGACGCCGTTGACGTTATTCAAGAGCTTGACGAGGAAGACCGCGAAGACGTTATCAGCCACATCGATGATGTGGAGCAGGCAGGCGATATCGTTGATCTGCTGCAATATGACGAGGACACCGCCGGTGGTTACATGTCCACCGAGATGATTGTCGTGAACGAGAACATGTCGATGCCCGACTGCATCAAGGCGATGCGCCAGCAGGCCGAAGACGTGGACGAGATTTACAATATCTATGTCGTTGACGACGACAACCGCCTGAAGGGCATTTTCCCGTTAAAGACGACCATCACCAACCCGTCGGCTTCCAAGATCAAGCATGTGATGGAGCCCGACCCGTTGAGCGTGCGCACCGACACCCATATCGAGGACGTTGCCCTCGACTTCGAGAAATATGACCTTGTGGCGATGCCTGTCGTGGACAGCATCGGGCGCCTGGTGGGACGCATCTCGGTTGATGACATCATCGACCGGGTGCGTGAACAGGGAGAAGACGACTACCAGTTGGCATCAGGTATCTGGGGCGACATCGAGACCGACGACAACGTGTTCCGTCAGGTGCGTGCTCGCTTGCCGTGGCTGCTCATCGGCTTGGTGGGCGGTATCATCAACGCCTTGATTCTGGGCGGCGGAGAGGGCGATGCCGACTTGCTGCGCATCCTGCCCGGCTTGGCGCTGTTCATCCCCTTGATTGGCGGCACGGGCGGTAACGTGGGCACCCAGTCGAGCGCTATTGTCGTTCAAGGTCTTGCCAACGGCAGCCTGGACATCAAGCACGTGGGCAAGCACTTGTTCAAGGAATTCAGCACAGCGCTCATCAATGCGCTGGTGATGGGCCTGCTCATCTTCCTTTACACCCGCTTCTTCCCCGTTGACGCTAATGCCACCAAGTCCAATATCGCCGCTGCTGCAGTGACGACGTCGCTGTTCCTGGTAGTGATGTTCGCATCGCTGTTCGGCACAGTGGTTCCGCTGGTGCTGGAGAAGATGAAGATTGACCCTGCCATTGCAACGGGACCGTTCGTCACCGTGACCAACGATATTGTGGGCATTACCATCTATATGGCCATCAGCGGGTGGCTTATCAATGTGTTCACCAATTTCATGGCGTGATGCGAGCGTGGCTCGCGTTGCTCGCTGCGCGAGAGGTCTAGGGTCTAGAGTTTAGAGTTTAGGGGGATGCTCGCGTTGCTCGCAGTTTAGGGCTTAGAGCTTAGGGCTTAGGGAGCATCCGCACGTTTGAGTATCATGCCAAGAGCGCGGATGCCCACTAGGGACTAGAAACTAGGGACTAGCGTGAGGTCATGAAAGCGGATGCCAATTAGATTAATTCGTTAAATTCGTAGACCTAAAAAAGAGGCTCGCTTTGCTCGCCAAATCAAACAAATTTTGTTTAATTTCTCGGCCGTTAGGCCGATTAAAACCCAGCGAAAGAGTTATGACGCACTCACTTGAAAAACGAAGTTTTTGCGACGGAAGAGAAAATCGCGGCAAAAAGATTGTCGGTTTCCGTTTTTTTAGTATCTTTGCAGTCGCTTTTGGCGCAAAATCATTGCTGCCAGTATAAAGCAGGTCCTATAGCTCAGTTGGTTAGAGCACCTGACTCATAATCAGGGAGTCCTTGGTTCAAGCCCAAGTGGGACCACAAAAATATTTGCTAACTGCTTGATTTATAGCGGTTAGCAAATTTCGTTTTATTAAAAAGTTTCACAAAAGTTACACTATTTTTTGATTTGCTGCTTTTTGGGGCCGCGTCGCGGCTCCCTGGCCTGGCTTATCCCAGGAAGTCCACACGGACGGGCTATTTTTCGGGCCTCATCCGTTGCTCATCCGTTGCTAAGCTATGGAAAGGGCAGATAACAGGGCAATGAAACAGCCCCATTTATTCGCCCTTTGCATCCGTCAAGGGTGTTTTTTCCTTGCTTTTTCCTTGCTTCGATGTGCGCGACAATCCAGGGCGGGCGATTTTGGGCCCCTCTCGCGCTTTTTTTGTCGCGGGTGGGTAAGATGGTAGCCGCGACAATAAAAAGCCCGTGGCGGGCCTCCTGGGGCCATGTGTGCCAATATTTGGCACTATCTCGGGCATCGTGTCGGCATTTCTCGCCTGCTCATCCGTTGGGTGGCCCCGGGACGGTTGCCGTTGATGATCGCCGGGGGATCGGTGGCCAGGTTCCCAGCTGGGGACGGTCGAGGCCTCGACGCGGCCCGGTTCCTGGTGTCTCCCACTACTCCCGAAGCTTCCACAACACACAACGGCGCAGCCGTTAAATACTACTCCCGCGTTAGCGGGTATATGAGCGTTAGCGAATAGTGAGCGAAGCGAGCCCAGGGGGCTGCATGAAATAGATAATAACAAAAAATATCTCATGGCTGCCAGCGCCTCGCGCGCACGCGCGAAAAGCCCCTTTTTAATGGAAGGTTATTATTTATATAAGGCTTATTAATTATATATTTCTATTGGTGTACATTTTGGTGCACATTCTATGGTGTACATTATGGTGCTGTTAATATAGGTGTACAAAATCTATTATAGGTGTACATTTCGGGGTTATCGGGCTATTATAGGTGCACAAAATCTATTATAGGTGTACATTAAAAAGGCGGCACGCCTGTTTATCTTATATGCTTTGCTTTGCCCCATAACTTTATCAATCCCCAATCATAAAGCAATTGCTTTGCATCACAGCCCAGCAATATTTCATTGCCGCGCACGTCTCCCAGCTGGGCGGCTTGTTCGGGCGTGAGCAACCACGCCTCACGGGGGTTAACCCAATCGAAAATTTGGCACTCTTCACAGTCTTTTCCCAGCCATTCCCCTTGCCTCTTTTGTTCTTCGTATTCCTCCCAGGTCGCGGGCAAAGGCCCGGCACCTATAAGCACAATTGCGCCATATTGTTGGCGGCCTCCTTGGTGCCCGTCGGCATTGCCGTTAACTATGTCTATTAGTCCCTGCCTTGCGTTCATGTCTTTTGTGCTATTTAATCAATCCCCATTCTCGCAACAAATTTTCGTAGCCGTCTTGTAGCAATATTTTATTGCCTCTTATCGGCCCCAGCTGGGCGGCCTGGGATGGTGTCAATAACCACTCCTCATCGGGTTTTAACCATTGCTCCAAACTAAAGTCAATTTCGCCAAAGTCTAAATATTTGGTTTCGTATTCCTCCCAGGTTGTGGGCGCTCCCCCTAACGAGTATTGCGGGCTGTATTCCTCCCGTTGTTCCTGGCCAGGTTCATTGTTGATCATTGCAATTAATGCCCGGCGCTTATCCATTTTGGCGCAATAATTGAATTTCAACAACCCGCGCCGCTATGCGGTCTATTGCATCATCCGGGGCTTTCTCCAAAATGGCGGTCAATGCCTTTGCTTCCAACTCCACATATTCGCTAACGTTGGGACGCGGCACCACAAACGCCATGAGGCTTAATAACGCCTTTACTCGCTCCCTGGGTGTGAGTGCTGCCAAATCTTTTTCAAATGTTGGCATGTTGGTCTCTATGATCGTTTTGATTTGGTCGAGCAATGCCCCTTTAATCTTGTCGGTTGCCCCTTTCGGCCTCCCGCTGGGGTTCCCGCTTTGTCCTTTTTGAAACGCCATAATCGTTGTTTTTTATTGTTGTTTACAATAACTTGGTAGCCCTTTGATGCTGTTTAATAAAGCCAGGGGGCACGGGCTTTGCGCGCTCCCCTGGCACGCACTATGGCAACGAAATCATATTATAACCTCCGTTTTAGGTATTCGGCAAATGCCTGTTGCCTCATCGCTTTTGACATTTCCCGGCTCTGCATCCTCAACTCCCGTGCAAGTGCCTTTGTTGAGGCAATGACCTGGTTTTGCAGGTCGGTATAGTCATTGATGATAACAGGCGCGCCCGTTGATGTGTCACGCGGTATGCTGGTAGGCAGCGAGGCCCCCAGCTGTTCGATTGCTGCCTGTGTGATCTCCGGGAATACCTGGGCACCCCTCGGCAAGTCCACAAGTGTGGGCGTGTCGGGCGTGAGCCATACATTGCGGCCGTATGCCACTATTTCCTGTTTGCCTCCGTCTCCCACTACTGCAAGGCCTCCAGGGTGTGGCACTCCCTTTGTGCCCTCTTTATAGGCTTTGATAGGTTGGGCCAGGGCGGTGGCCATTTGGACGGCTCCCATTGCTGCCACAAGTGCGACGTTAACCCAATTGGGTGTCGCTTTCATGATGGCCAGGGCGGTGGCAATGGCGATTTGTGAAATGGTGTTGGCCTTTTCCATGACAGCCCGGCGGTACTCCAATTGCGCTTTCTTTTTCTCTAATGCTTCCTGTGCCTTTGCGGTTCGCGCCTCGGCTTCACGTTTGCGCAACTCGGCCTCTTCGGTGGTTATCGCGCCGCGCTCTGCCAATTCCTCGATTTGGGCCATTTGGGTGTCATGGTGCAATTGCTCTGCCTCCAACTCTTCATCTACTTTGGCTATCTGCCCGTCATAGATGGCACCCAATAACTCGGCGATCCTGGCCGTCGCTTGCTCCACGGCTTGCGCCCATTGTTCTACCTTTTCAATCCTCTTTTTGCGGGCCTTTTCCTCATCCTCGACGGTGTTTTCAAGGTGTGCTTGTGTCGCGTCTGCAACCATTTGCGAGTGCTTTATTTTGGCCTCGGCCAGCTGCTTTGATAGTTGCGCCCGCTGCTCATCGGTCAAGCCCTCGACGGCCAGGGCCTTTTCAAGCCCTGCTTTAGTGATCTCGGCGGTTTTGATGGCGTAGGCCTCGGCCATTTCGGCGCTCTCCCTGGCGTAACGCTCTTTAATCTCGGCTACCTTTTCCTCATGGTCGCGGGCCAACTCCAACTCTTTCATGTATTCCTGTTGCAGTATGCCCGCCTTTTCGGTGTTGGAAGCTGACAGCCCGGCCAACTCCTTTTCCGTGGTGTTGGCTATCTCTTCCAGGCGCTTGGTGTTGAAATCCTGTTGCATTTGTTCCAGAGTGTCGCATAAATCGGCGGCGTTATCCTCAATGCGCTGGTTATAGTCTTTGTCGATGGTTTCAATGGCCTTTGTCCTGGCGTTTTCCAACTCGGTTGTGTCCTTGTGGAATTTGTTGGCCTCATCGATTGCGGCCTGGTATTTCGCGGCCGTCTCGTTTTTGGTATTCTCCCGGTCTTTCTCCAGCAACTCGGCCAGCTTGCCATAATGCGCGCGCACTTGGGCCAGCTGCTTTTCCATAGCGTCGGCCGACGTTGAAGTTATGACGGCGGCCATTTCAATGCCGCGCTCTGCAACGGTCTTTTCCCAATCGCCGTAGAGTTCGTTTGCTTCATCGATAAGCTGCTGCATTTCTTTTAATGCGTTCCTTTCATCGTTTGCGCTGCTGCCCCCGGCGTTCTTGTTTCCCTTGCCGCTGGATTGTTTGTTACCTGACGCGGTTTTGGCGGGCGTGCTGTTTTGTTGCCTCATCCGCTGAAGCCTTGCCCGTTCCTTTTGCACCGCCTCCATGTAGCCGTAATATTGATCTTTGTAAAATTCGGCATCTTCCCGGTTGCCGTCCTTTTCGGCCGCTATCATGGCGTTTAGTGCTGCCTGTGCCCTGGCTTCCCACTCCAGCGTTTCGATATAGGCCAGGCCCGTGTCGATTAATGCCTGTTTCCATTGGTTGAGGGTTTGGTAATTGCCAATCGCGGTGCCGTACTTGTTGTTTAACTCATCGATCAGCGCCTTTTCCTCTTCCTTTGTGCCGTTGAAGTTGTCGAGCACGCTAATATAGCGTTCCATTTCGGCCTTTGATGTCATGTAGGTTGTTTTGGCATCCTCATTCGCTTTGGCCAAATCCTCGACAATTTTAGCGCTCTTTTCGGCATCCTCGTTAAATTCTTTTATGCTCTCATACAGCGTGACCACAAGGGCGATAACTGCACCAATTCCCAGGGCTGCCAGGGCCAATTTCAAGGCTGTGGCGGCGGCTGTGGCTCCCGTGAGGGCGGCGGCTTCTACTCCCACGGCGGCGGTGTGCGCTCCAGCTGCAACGGTGGCGGCCTCGGTGGCGGTTGCTCCAGCTGCTTGGGCTGTTGCTTCCTGGGCGGCCGCGACGGCTCCCGCCTGTAAGGCTGTTGCCTCGGCCTGGGTCGCGGCTGCATGGGCGGCTTTTTCAATGCCCAGCAATTTAAGGATAGCATGATAAGCCCGGTATGCTCCCGTCCCGTTGGTGGTTAACTCCGTCGATATCTTTTGCACGCCGTTCATCAGCGACATAATGCCCATTAACTTTTGCGTCGCGGCTGCTGCATCCTTGCTTTCAAGGCCAAAGGCAGACAACGCGCCCTCAAAGGTCTGCCAGCCCCCGGCGGCCGTTTCTATGATGCTAATACTTTGTGTCAGTCCCTGGGTGTCATTGGCATAGTCATTGATGGTGGCGGTGGCATCGCTCATCGCGTCTTTAAGGGTGCCCGCTCTCTCTGCCACGCGCAAAAATGCCTCGCTGGTAGGGTCAACGCCGTCGGCCAGCATTTGGGCCATTTGCATGGTCAACTCCCGCAACTCGCTTTTTAGGCTCTTCCCGGCGATCGCGTAATTGCCGACATTGCGCTGAAAGTTCCCCATGTCGGCATCCAGGTCTTTAAGTTTAGCGTCAAGGGCCTGTATTTGTTTCTCCAACGCCTGGCCCTCGGCGCTTTTGCGCTGGGCATCATTCAGCTGCATTTGCGCTTCTTTCAGCCTGTGCAATTCCTGGGATAGCTGCTTATATGAGCCTCCCACGGCTTGCATCATTTTTGTTTCATTGTTGAGTAGCCGTTGCAACTCGCTTTTCGCGGTTTTCAGTTCCAACTCTTTACGCAAATAGGCCTCGGCCGAAATGCTGCCCGCCTTGTATTCGGCTTTTAGTTGCTGCATTTCCTTGTTGATCCTGGCCAGGGCCGTAATGTTTTGCTCATAGGTGCCCAGCGTTCTATCGACTATGGCCAGCTGCTTGCCTTGCTCGGTCGATGCTTCCCGGGTGGCCTTGTTTAGCTTTTCTTGCTCTGCCAGCTGTCGGGAAATAGTGTTGGTTGTGTTGGCGATAACCTGGGCCTGTTGCTGCTGTATGCTTGTCAGCTGCTGGGTAGCCTGGGCGGCCCTCTGCATCTGCTTGGTGTAAACCTTTTCCAACTCGTCAAGGTCTCCTTGCACCTCCACGGGGATTTTCAAACCTTTGGCAAGTTCCTTGCCCACGTCGGCAAATGTCTTGTAGGTCTCTTCCATTGCCCTGTCGAGGTCTGCCAATTGGTCAAGCGCTTCTTGCGCTACTAAATCAGTTATTAAAGTTTCGTTAGCCATATTGGTTGTTTTGTTTTATTGTTAAACTATAATTGTTGCTATCCCGTCTTTAACCGCCACAAGCTTTAGCGCCTTGCAGCGGGCCAGCAACTTGTTAGCTGCTTTGGAATAGGTCGAAAAGTAGCCCGTCATGCAAGTAGTGATAACCGAAGCCTCGACGGGTTTGCGCCCGTGCCATTCTGCAAACCATTTGCAGAAATCGGCCAGGTTGGTGTCGGTGATCTCTTTTACCATAACTCATTGGTTTTGTTGCCTCCAGCAAGTGAGCCAAATATTGAGGGCAATTGTGGTACTTTCTCAATGATAACAGGATCGGGCGGCTTCGGCCCCGCTGGTGTTATTTCTCCCCGCTCGAGTTCACGCCCGATTTTTTCATATTCGTTATACCTTTCAATCGCTTTTTTGAGCAATAGATTGGCCGGGACTTTGAGGCCTGCTTCTTTACACTCGCGCAATAGGTCTCTCCTAAAATCAACTAACAATTCAAGGTCAATGGATTGCGAAAAAGTAAACAACGGCGCAACGCCTTTGCCCAGGTTCTTGCCGTGATATTGCATGTGCCAGCGGTCGCAAAGGGCTTTAATAAGTTTGTCATGCAACCGCCGTGAGTCATATTTGGAAATGAATTCGGGCAGGGTGTCAAGGTTGCTAACGGCCTTTTCGTGCCCGGCCATTCGTGATAGTACATAATGCCACGGTATATGCTTCACGCGCATGTTGCCTACTCCCGCGCCGATAATGGAACGGATGGCCAGGAACGTGAGCAATTGGATAATTTCAAAGTCGGTCTTATATACCAGGTTATCCCGAAAATCGAAAAGTAGGTCTTTATCTGCACCAACAATAACGGAATATTTTTTGTTTACCCTGTAAGCAACAATCATTTTGTTAAATCCGTGCTCTGGGTTTTTATCCTCAAATCCCATTTCTTGCATTAGTTCTTTGTAAACTCCCGCGTTGTATGCGTTTGGGTTGGCTTGGGGCGGCATCAGCTTTCGGTAGGCTTCATATAAGGCATAATCTATCGCCTCATTTATGGCCTTTTCAACATGCTTGATGGCCCCTTTGTCGGTGCGCACTTGCCTAAAAATGGCAATTGGAAAATTATAGTAAGTTGTCATATCAGCCAGGATTAAAAAATTGTTCCTGGGCTGTCCTCTATGTCACAAAGAATTAGTAACTTTGCACAGCCGCGAGGCGGTCAAGTGGTGGTAAGTTATAGGGGGCAGCCCGTCGGGGTTGCCTCTTATCATTTAACTGCAAATGCTTCGACATCTTCACGGCGGTAGCGCACTTTGCGGCCGACATGGACGTTAGTAAGATAGCCCAACTTATTCCAGCGGTGCAAGGTGGGCTTTGTCACTCCCAGGTACGCGCATACTTCGTCGCGGGTCATTAACTCCCCGGGGCGTTCAGCCTCGACGGGTTCCAGCGTCGCGGGTGCGGTGCGTTCTTCCAAAAGTTCGGCAAAAAAGTCTCGCAGATCAGCGAGCGACAAAGTTACACACACGTTTGCGCTGCCATTGCGCAAAAGGTCATTAATAGTGGTGGTCATGATGTTTGGCGGGCGGCCTGGGATGGCTCGGGCTGTGGCTCCCGCGTCGGCAAATCAAAGTCGGCATGAGCCGTTAAACGTATTAGATTGTTAGATTAGCGCCCATTCCTGGCCTAACAGTACCAGGTCAACAATTCTACCCCCATTCCTGGCCTAACAGTACCAGGTCAACAATTCTACCTTATGGGGTAGTCAATCACTTTGGTTTGCGTTGCAAAGATAGTCATTTTATCTCATGTTATCTCACTATTGGAAAACTTTTTTATCTACTATGCCAAAAGATGGCAGCAATTGGAAATAAAAAACGCTTCCCAGGTCTGCACGGGGCGGGCCAGGGAAGCCACATTGACAGCTTTTTGCCTATAAAAGCGACTTACAAAAGAAATAAAAAATATCTATCTTCAAACGGCTAAGGCCTTTGACAGCATTTCGCGGCCGTCATGTATTCGGCGTTTGGCGGTTCCCAGCGGCACGCCCCTGGCCTCGGCGATCTCGGCAAGTGAGTAGCCGTTGGCAAAGTCCATGAGGGTGTCAACGCTTACATACTTGCAGCGCAACGCGTCAATTACGGCGGTCATGTCTCCCATGATGGCCTGTTGGTCGGTCGCGGTATATCCCACGGCATCACGCATGCCGATATGGACGGTTTGGCGCGTCTCCAACTTTTGCTCCGTGTTGATCCATAGATTGCGCATAATAACCCGGCACCATACCAGCAAAGGAAATGCCGGGTTATAACTCTGCCTGTGCTCCAACGCCCTTGTTATCGCCTCGGCGGCAAGATCGTCGGCTGCCTCATTCGGGCAAAACTGTCTCGCTATCCTTTTGAGGGCGAAATATGCGGTTACTATGTCGCGGTCAAAGTCCACGGCCGTTATTGGTTAATGGGCCCTCATCGCGTCGAGGCGGGCGGTGTCTATCTGCCAGCGGGAATAATGCAACTTATACTCCCCGGGGGCTTCATCGGTGGGGTGTTTGGCGGTCTCTATGGTCACGCGCAAAATGTCCCCCTCATAGTCCATGCACCGCAACAGGGGCAGGGCTTTGAGGTTGTGCCAGGGCTCAATATAGCACAATCCGCATGGCTCCCCGTGTGCTCGCTCGTTCATGAGTTCCACGGCTTTGTTTTGTGCCCCCTCAAAGGTGGTGGCGGTTACTTCCTGGGTGTGGCTCTCTACTTGGTTCAAAAATCCTAAATCGTCCATAATTGTAGTTATTTGATGGTTATTATTTCCCCGCGTCTTATGACAGGCGGCGGGCCTCTTGCTCTTCAAATAGTTTCATCATGCGCTCGGCGTTCTCATCCTCCGTGACTTTGATATAAGACAAAAATGCCTTTTCGGTTTGGTGCCCGGTTATCTTCATGATCATGAGGGTTGGGAAATCGCGCTTATACATGTTTGTTGCAAAGGAACGGCGGGCGGTATGGGCTGAAACACATTGCCATTTCACATATCGCTGTGTTACTCGCTTCCCTGCTTCGGTACGCGTTATCTTCACTTCATCCGTGAGCCCGGCCAGCCGCGCCACGTCTTTGATGTATTCGTTAAATTTTTGGTTGGCCATAGGTCGCGGCACGTTGTAGCCGTATTTCTCGAGTATCGCACGGGTGGCGGGCAATATGGGGATGGTGGGGCGTGCCCCGGTCTTTTGTTGCTCGATCTTAAAATATTCCCTCCCGTTGATGGTTACTATATTGTCGCGGTTCAGCTTGTCGAGGTCGCTATATCGGCACCCCGTCCAGGCCAGCAAAATGAATTGGTCGCGCACGCGGTCGAGGTAGGGCGTATCGATGGGCAGGGTGGCGATGGCTTCAAGTTCGTTTTCGGTCAGGTAGATGTTATCCACTTCCTCGGCCAGCTTCACGCACTTTTTGGGCTCCACAAATTCGCAGTTGGCACGCTGGGCCAGGGGCAGGGCGTTGATGGCGGCTTTAATATTCTTGATGTGCTTGCCGATCGTGTTTAATTTGAGGCCTTGCCCGTAGAGAAACGCCACAAAGTTATCGTAAAACTCTTTATTAACGTCGGCCAGGTCGAGGTCGGCCAACTCATGCTCATTGAGAAACGCGGTTAAATGGTTCCTCATCTGCTTGTAGTGTATTTGGGTGCGCGCGTTCACGGGCTTGCCTGTGTGCTGCACTATGCGGGTGGGTGCACCGTCTATGAGGTCATTAACGGCTTGCATGAGGGTCTTTGGGGCCTCTTTCTTTGGCGCGTTCTTATCGGGGTGTAAGATGTTATCTATTTCGGCCATGAGCCATGAGCGCGTTATATTCTCTTCGGCGGTGGCCGTCGCACGGGTCAGTATCTCGGCGGCAAGGTTGGCCAGCGTCTTATTTATGGCCGTCATTTCCTGGACTTCCCAGGGCTTGATAAACTTGCGTGAGGTATCGTTGCATTGCTTCGGCTCGCTCCAATATTGGCGATACACCAAAACCCCGGGCACTTTGGATTGTACCTTTAGGCTGCTGTCGATTGTGAGCCTTAAAATAACCTCGGGGCGGTCTCCCCCTCTCTTTGCGATAATGTATTTGATGCTTGCCATAGTGGTGGTACTTTAATTTTGTGTCGCAAAGTTACAAAAAGTTTCACAAAAACTTCACAAATTTCTTACTTTATTTTATCTCATTTAATTTATTTAACTCTTTTGCGCCGTTTAATCGGTTGAGTATCAGTTGTTATAAATTGAGTGAAATAATGCGGGGTAAAATGGGCGGTGGTCCAAGTGGGACCACAACAAATCGCCGACGCTTGATGGTGCCGGTGATTTTTGTTTTTTGTCCGTTCGTCCGTTCGTTCGGGTATGTGCGTGCCGTTATGCCGTCTGCGGGGTGATGACGCCGTGGATAGTGTCGATGTACTTGGCCAGGGGCAGCATGTAGGGGGTGAATACCGACAGCTGCTCGTCGAAGGGCGACTCGTTAACGACAATCTCCTTGGTGATGTCACCGTTCTCGCACACATAGGCGATAATCGTATTCAGGAAGTCCTCCTGTTCGGCATTCAACTCGTTCCCTGAAATGAACTCCGAGAACCGTCTCACCGCATTCTTGCGGTCAACGCCGACCAGGGAGCGGACAAACATGGCGACATTGCCGCCGCAGGGCATCCCATGGGTGAACTTGTCGTAGTCATCCTTGCTGCCGAGTTCTTGCCACAGGATGCGTTCAAGTTCGGTGAAGTCGGCTGCTGTCAACTGTTCCATGTCGTAGATTTTCTGGAGCACAGGCAGATTTCTGTTCTGTGACAGGAAATCCAGCACGCTCTGCTTGTAGGACACACGGGGTGTGATGCCCTCCATCGTACCCTCGTCGCTGATTTCGTCCTCGATGTCCACGGTGAACCATTGCCCGCCTTGCCCGATGAGGAACTTGATGAGGTCTCTCAGGTCGTTCCTGACCTTTTCAAGCCACTTGAGTGACACGTTCTGCCAGGCCACATCGGTCAACACTTCCTTGATGGTGCCCATCTTGGCCTGCACCTGGGGCAGGGTGGCTTTCTCTTGCAGTTTCTCGGCAATCGTCTGAACCGAGTGCACGGCTTTGTTGGCATTGCCTTCCCCGCCTATCAGCGACAGTTCAATCAGCATCACCAGCACGTCAAATTTCTTGGCACTCTCGTCGAGGGTGTTCTTGGGCAGCAAGGGCGCGATGACATTGCTCAATGTGTTGACATCGACTTCCGAAATGTAGGTCCAGGCATTTTCGTCCTTGAAGTGGCTCACGTCGGCCCACTTTTCCCTCACTGAGATATGGCTGTCGCTGAGCGAGGCGACCTGTTCTTTCAACAGCGTCTTGATTTCGTCGTGCAGCCCCCGGGCATACTCATCTTCCTGCCACTGCTGATGCTGCAGGTGGAAGGCAATCTTGGCCCTGATGCTGAAAATCTTCTCGGTCAACGACGGTGCAGCGGCTGCTGTCTGCCCGTCGGGGTTCTTGTCGACACACTCGAAGTTCCTGCACCAGTCGCAGATGTAGAAGTGCTCCTTGTCTTTCCCTGGCCCGCAGATGCCCTGTGAC
>JAEEGI010019351.1_pt1 | contig 13732 bp, 9 predicted proteins | sample 8958751 | NCBI WGS metagenome assembly JAEEGI01 (sample SAMN16246545, study PRJNA631951) | gut metagenome | biome: gut microbiome; feature: rumen; material: KS-attached | host: Bos | place: Iran: Karaj | collected 2018-10
ATCATGTCCCAATGAGCGCCGTATTTGCGCAGTCCGTCGAAGATGAAGTCGTAGCGTTTCTCATCACAACCGCCATCGAGATGAACTATGCATACGGCATCGGGATATACGCTCTTCACAGCCTGATAACCAGCCTCGGTGAGGCCAGCATACTGCTCCATATTCTCCTCTGCGCGTCCCATAGGCCAGAGAAAGCCGTGAGTGGTCTCGTTGCCCACCTGCACCCACTTGACGTCTATGCCGTTCTGACGGAGCAACTGTAAAGTTTCGCGAGTGTGCTCGGCAAGCGCATGCTTCATCTCGTCATACTTAAAATACTGCCAAGTGGCAGGAATGGGTTGCTTGCCGGGGTCTGCCCACCAGTCGCTATAATGGAAGTCAATCATTATATCCATACCGTAGTAGCGGGCGCGTTTTGCCATTTCGAGCACGTCGTGCATGCTTGAGAATCCGCCACGAGGGTTTACCCATACGCGCAGACGCACCGCATTGAGTCCCAGTTCGTGCATCAACGCCGTGTTCTCGCGTATCTCTCCTGCCTTATTATACAGCCGAACGCCGCGTGCCTCCAGTTCTGTGGTGCCGCTGATGTCTGCACCTAGCCAGAAAGTCTTGCTCTCTTGTGCTGTCGCCGATGACATTGCGGCAACGCATAATAAAAAGGTTGTCAGTAGTTTTTTCATTTTTCTGCGTTTAAAGTCCTTTTACCCTAACCTCTTTCAGTCCATTCTGCGTTTTACAACTCTTATTGTCTGCCGTCTTCTTTGCCGCACTTTGAATGGTGTTTTTTATCAAGGTGTCCCACGAGGGAGTGTCATTATTCAAAGCACTTATCTGACTACGCAGGTTCTCAAAGAAACTCAGGAGGAAGAAACCGCCGTTGTCGCCGCACCAGGCCTTTTCGCCAGGACTGGCAGCGGTTGCTATCACCTCGCCTTTCGACTGTAAGAAGAGCACTCGAAGCTTCTCTATGTCGAAGTTGGTGTTCGAGCGTGAGAAGAGAGAGTTGCTTAAAACCATCGGCTGGTTCATGTCTATCTCGCTGTTGCAGCAGTCGCTAAGCACTATGTTTAGTCGTGCCTGCTTCTTCACAATGGTGCGGAACACATCGCTCAATGCCATAAAGTTCTCCTCAGCATCGTCGTATGCGCTCGACGAGAGGTCAAGACAGGGGTATTCGTCGGGTTGGTTCTTGAAGCGGAAGCCGTGACCTGTGTAGACAAACACCACCACATCGTTGTCCTTAGGGCTAAGAGTCTCAAGCACCTGGTCCATAGTTCGCTTGCCATAGTTGGTTCCTGCTATTATCTGTTCGTTGAGTGTCATTCCCAATACCTTTGCAATGCCGCCGAACTCGCTGCGTATGCGGCGGAGGTCAGTCTCGCATGCGGAGCCGATATCGCTAACATCAGTATTGGCAACTACCATGAGATGCATTGTCGAACCGCCTGTTCCTGGCGTCACCTGACTTGTATAGGTGTTCTGTTGCGTTACTGTTTTTATGCCTTGCAACATCATCTTATACTCTGGCTCGTTCTCGCCGTAGAACTGACTAACGAAATCAGGGTTCATCTCCGACAGCGCTATTTCTGCAAACTGGTCGGTCTTATACCAGGAGTCGGCATCATTGGCATCGTAGACAATAAAAGGCACATCGCTAATGTCCGACTCATCATCCTTTTCCCACACCCAAAGCAGCGACGGGAAACCTTCATCGTCGGGCACAAACATCATCACTCCCACATCGTCTGCATCCTCTTTCTCCTCAATATGGCATGTGTAGTTGGTGGCATAACAGGAATTCTTTTGCAGCATCTCTTCGTCAACGAGCCTCATCGAGATGTGTTCGTCGTCCGAATAGATGAGAAGTCCCACGAAATGGTTATTGTCTGGAGTATGGAACTCCAGTCCATAAAACGTCTGCGCCCTACAAACAATGGCTGCAAAAAGGGCAAGTGATAACAACAAAAACTTCTTCATATATATAGATACAATATTATTTATCTTCCGCCGCCACCGCCGCCGCCAGACGAACCGCCGCCACCGCTAAACGAAGACCAACTGCTGTGGCCGCTGTTTGTTGAGCTGGCACGAGATGCATAACGCTCTATGGCGCTGGTGGTAGATGTATATATGGCGTCGCTGAACATATAGACGATGTCGCCCTCCTGTGCTGCGTCAAGGTTCTTCGTGATGAGTGAAAGGTTGGAATACTCTGGCCAAATCTCTTTCATCTGCTTACGTACTGTGTCGGAAATACCGAAGAACTCGGCATATACCATGTACTCATCCCACAGGGGCACCTCATTCACGCAGCGTTCGTTCAACAGCGTGAAGTCCTTAAGGAACGACTTCAGACCGTAAATTTCGGCTGCATGTTTCTCCAAATATTCCTTGTTGCGCTTCGGTTTCAGCAAGTCCATGAAACTCTTAACGAAAGAATAGTTGCTCTTTTGTCTGCACCACGTCTTGAACTCATTAGGTTGCAGCACATGGTCACTGCCCGATGCTAATGTAAGGAGCCTGAGCAGATGCTGGCACAGACGGTCGTCGCCCTTCTTCTGTTTGTCTATCGTCTCCAGCGGTTTGTCTATTCTGAGCATGTCGTGCATCTTGTTCTTGTACTCCTGCTGCACAATGCTGACGTCACCATGCGATATAAGGCGCAACAAGAGGGCACCAATCACCTTCTCGTCGTCCATGCCCCAGAAGTAGCTTAACTCGTCAACAACCATCTTGTTGTCTATAATCGACCACTCAGGTTTCACGTCGCGCCAGTAGTTTGGCTTGTTTACGCCCAGTCGCCGACGCTTAAGATATTTGCGAAGCGGCGAGAGACTGAATACCCACCATGCGGCAAGAATGCCCAAGTAAATGCAATATGCTAGGAAAGTTGTGATGGGTCCCATTAATAAAAATATCAAGATGGCAACCAGAATGAACGCTATCACCATCACCCAGCCCCAGAAACCGAGGTCTTCATCTTCGAAATCGCTGCCATCAAGGGCACGCTGCTTGCGGTCGGCCCATGATTCCGAGGCTTTCACTTGTGGTTGGAACACTCCTTTGTCGAACTCAAGCATCACTATGATACGGCTACCGCTGTCGAGCGGACCATTGGGAGTGACCACTATATTGCTGTCGACATCAAACTCAATGCGTCCTTCATATCCGAACGCCCACCGCCGGGTGTTTGCCTCGGAGATGTTTATGGAGTCCGCGGCGCTGATGACTATCTGCGCCTTATGTATGTCGCAGTCCATGTCAACGAAGCAATGGTTGAAGCCATCATGAGTATCGTAGGACTGTACAAGTCCCGTAAGGACATATCTCACGACGTAAACGTGCTGGCCATAGTCGCCAAAACCCCAGCATATCTCTTGCCCGTTGTTGCTCAGTCCGCACTTTCCGGTCTTCTCCTTGCGGCTTGCATCGATGTTCCATGTGCCAAGTGTCTCGTAACGTTGCAGTCCCTCATGACCTGGAACGTATCCTTCCACCTCAAGTTGGGTGATTTTCATGGCGCCAAGACCTTTATGCGCAACGTACCACTCGGTCTTTGCATCTTCATCGTTAACATCAATGTCCCACCTCTCTTCTATCTGTGCAGAACCGTCTTTCTGTAGAATTACCTTTATATCAAGTTTTTCCACAGTGCTGGCCATGCTGCTTACCGCAGGCATTGCTGCTAACAATAGTATTAAGAGGAGTGTGTGTATACTGTTTTTAATGTACATTCTTAAAATATATAAGCGTTAATAATATCATTTCCCATAACTGAACACATCAGGAACACGGGCGATGCGCCATGCAAGGTCGTTGAACTGCAAGAAGTCGGGATATGCCTCGCCGAAGTTCTTCGACACCTTATCGGCGATGCCGAACAACTGGGCATAGACCATATACTCACGCCATAGGGGCAGTTCGCGTATTCCTCTTTCGCCGATGTATGTGAACTCGAGCAAGAACTTGCGCAAACCGTATAGTTGCTCAAGGTCTTTTTCAGATATCTTTTTCTTCATTCCGGCTACCTCAATGTCTTTCATTATCTCGCCATGCGGTGCATATTTGTCGCGCATATATAGTTCTAGTTCGCGCGTTTGCAGTATGCGGTCGGGACCGGCAGCATCAACCAGCGTGTTATACAAACTGCGTTCCAACTGCTCGTCGGGACTTGGAGAAGGCAACGAGTGCCACTCCAGCAATCTCAACACATGCTGAGGCTCGGCTCCATAAACAGGTTCCACCATCTCTGAAGATGCCGCTCCACGATGGATAAGCCGTAGGATGAGTGCCCCGAGGATGCCATCCTGCGGGGGATTGAGGTGGGATGTGGTCCTCACCAATGCCATATTTGCAAGTGCGAGTGAACCATCGAGAGGCAAATCACGATACCATTGCGCTTTGCTATGTAGTGACTTGCGCTTCAACCACTTTCGGAGTGGATATAGAGTAAAGACATATCGAATGCGTGACCATAGTTTCTTGCCACCATAGAGCAGTATGACGACAGCGGCAACGAAACCGAACAACGAACCCCAAGCAAGAATCTTCTCGAGTGTGTCCTTCCAGTCGCGTATCTCATAGTCGCGTATTCCGCTTACCCATAATGACTTATAATAGCCTATGCCAGCCTCCTTCTCGGGGTTGAAAGCCATTGGAGTGAACTTCGCTATGACCATCAGACTGTCGTCGTTGGTCATTGGCACCATATCATCTACAATCTCATGTGACGATGCCAGTACCTTTCCGCCCTCGAAAAGCGCCCTTCCCTTGACTCCAACTGTGCGCACCGTGGCGAAATTGCTTGTCAGATTACCCTTTTCGTTCTTCATAATGAAGTTGATACGGTGGGCTCTTGGCTCTGTGGGACGTAGTACTGTGACTACGAAATTGTTGCAAAGGAAACCTTTCTTCACAAGCGACCGCAGGGTGTAGCGCATCACATAGACGTGCTTTGTACCAGGGGTTGTTGCCCAAGAAATGCGCGCCGTGGAGCCCGTCTGCTTGAGAATAAACTGTCCCACACTTGGTTTGTCTGCTGTTGCAGAGACATCTGCGAAGGCGCTGTCTTTCTCGTTGGTCATCGTGAGGTCTTCTATGGCGGTACCATCCCAGAGTCCCATTTCGATGCTGAATGGTATCGAGGCGGGCGACTCCATCCATACGCGCGTCATAACATCAGCATCGCCGTTCTTCTTCAGCGTCATCTCAGTCTCAATAAGTTCAACATTGAGGTCTGCATGAGCACCGATGGTTATCAGCGATACAAGCAAGGTGAGGATGTAGCGGCAGTATCTCATAATCTAACTAGTTCAGCGGTTCGTCAAGATTTTCATGAATGATGCGCGCAATGGGCAGCAAGCCGAAGGAGCGAATGCCCTGAATGTTGACACATGGCGATGCAATGGCTGCCGCACGGGCAACACTCTTCACCATGTCTCGTCTTCTTGAGGACTCTGCAAGCATGAGAGGAACACCGCTAAGTTTGCCTTGGCGGCGCATTAGTTCAAGCACATTGCGCAACACCTTGCCCTCGATGCCGAACAGGCAGGCAAAGGCAACGTAGTCGCCCCACAAACGCGAGAGGTCGAGTGACGGGTCAGCGCCGTGCTTTATATTCTTAAGATAGCGTCGGAACGCTGATATTTGGCGTATTGGCTCTTTCTTCCGCTTGTTCAGTTTCACGTCCGTGCGTAGCAGGAACATCAGTTCTTCCGATGCTTTAACTGCCTTGTCGCGGTTGACTTTATTGTAAGCTTTTGACGATGTGTCGCCAAAGATTGACTTCATCGTGCTCCATGCGGTCACCGACTGGTTCTTGTTGTCGGGCATAGAGGTGATGATGTCATACATATATTGCATCATGCGGCGGTCCATACCGTCGCCCGTGCCTCCCTGCCATGTGGGCATCAGCGTCACCTTTCCACTCTGGTCGATGCCGAGGGAGAGGTCGCCGTGTGCCACCATGCGCCATATCATCGCCTTCCATAGTTTGGCTTTCATACCCCAGCGCACAGGAGTGATCTGGCGGCGCAGCATTTGTGTCTCCACCAGCCCTCCCATCATGGGCAGGTATTTCGATTTCTTGAAACTGAAACTTGAGTATTTTATGCGCTTCAACAACCGTCGCAGGTGCTTCAAGGTGACGACATCCCACAAGAAGAAGATGGCGTTGAAGAACCACATTACTATGTAACCGCCAAGACCGACGTCCACCTTAAAATAAACAAAGAACCCCAGCGGCAGCACTACCATAGTAATCATGAGCAATGCCATGCCGAAGGTGATGGGCACATCCTTGTCGTATTTGTAGAAATGGGATGACGTCAGGTCATCCTTGGAAGTGTTCTCGGTTTCGTCAGTTGAGCCCTTTGCCGTGTCTGTCTCGGGGGTTTCGACGGATGGTTCGTTCTTCTTTGCAGCAGGAACTTTCGGCAGGAATCCACGATTCAACGTGCCTTCAATACGTATTTCGGCATCGTCGCTGACGCTCGAAGATAGTAATCCGATGTAACCATCGTCCTTGAAAGGCACGCGGTAGTCTATTCCCGTAAGTCTAAACTGGGCATTTGCCTTGCTGATGTTCTGCTTGTCGTTATAGTAAGACACCAGAACTTTCAGACTCTTCATGCCGTTGTGAGCACCACTTTTCAACAAAAGAACGCTCAGGGTGTCGCTATCAGCAGAATAACCCGTTACGCCTAGCACCATCTTGCTTGGCTCACTTTCCTTCTCTTCTTGCCCGTCATAAAGTCTGCTCTCGGCCACATATACCTTGCCGTCATCCCTCAAAAGGAGCACAAAGGTGGATGCATACCGCCGCTGGGCGTGCATTGAGAGCACACCCAGCAACAATATAACGGTTAAAAAGAGAAAACGCCTCATGCCGCGAACGGTTTCTTATGAGAAGAGTTCGGGCATATTCTGCTTCTTCTCCTCGTCGGTCTCCAGATATTCACGCTCGCCGAAGTGGAGCAACGATGCTACGAATGATGACGGCCACTGGCGAACGTTACGGTTAAAGATGGTTACGGTGTCGTTGTAAACCATACGGCTGACGCGCACGTTCTCCTCATACTGCTTCACACTGTTCTGTGTGTTGAGGAATAGTTCCGATGCCTTCAACTCAGGATAAGCCTCGCTGATAACCATAAGCCGGTTCATCACATCAGCAAGACCTGCTTGCTGGTTGCGTATGTCCTTTACTGTAGGGTTGCTACCGCCCACCTGTCGGCGTTGCTGGATGGTCTGAATGATTGTCTCACTCTCGTGCTTGGCGTATGCCGAAGCCGTCTTTGCCAATGCGAGGAGCGCGTCCCAACGGCTGTTCAACTGCACCTTGATGCTGCTGAGCGCGTTCTTGCACTTCTCATCCATGTCAACAAACTGTCGCTGCATGTAGAAAATGTAAATAACAGCGACAATAACGAGCAGGAAAATTAGTCCTAGCAATCCCCCTACTAATGTCATAATTACTGTACTCATATTATTTTAAGTTTTAAGTTATATCCATTTGATAATCTCCGCAAAGATAACTATTTTGGAAATAACTACCAAATTTCTCACACAAAAACGACATCACTCGTTTCCAAGACCGTCTATCAGTAGTTGAAGTCTTTTGAAAAACAATCCTATATGATAGCCGTCAATAAAGCGGTGGTTGGCGGTGAATGATATGTTCAGTTTCCACCGTCCGTCACACTCAACGTACTTGCCCCAGTTGATACGAGGGATGGCATCATCAGGGTTTTCCATGCCGGGGTTGGTTATACATGTGGCATCGAGGGATGGGGCACATGAGTAATACACCACATTGTCAATGTCGCCGAGACCGCCAAGAAACGATGTCTGACCTGCTATTGCCCTTGATGTCTTCTCTACATACTCACGAAGAGAACCTTCAAAAGGAGCGGTGTAACAATGGAACAATTGTTCTTCGGCTCTTTTATGAGTGAAGTTGGTTTCTATCCTGTCGTAACGTACCACCTTGCCGTCGACGATGCGTAAATGGAAATTCTCTATACTGTTTAGCACTTCCGTCGCTAGATATATGAGTGATAGATAAAATGAAGTGCCGTTGCGTCGTTTATATTCTAAGAGTTTTGTAACATCAATATTTGCTGCCACAACATAGTGAGGCAGACGTTTGCTCGAGTAAAACTCATATATCTCTCGACGGTCCCAGTTCTTATAATCAATAGTTTTGTACATAGTTTTCTGTAAAACTAATATCCTGGGTTCTGTTTCCATGTGGGGTGCATTGTCATAAGGTCACCGGGGATGGGGAATACAGTTGTGGCGCCGCTGAGGTCGTTGGCTGTGGGCGTGTGCGCTGTGTATTCGTTACCGAAGATGCCGAAGCGTATCATATCGTTGCGACGCCATCCTTCCCATGCCAGTTCGAGGTAGCGCTCATGGAGGATGTTGTCGAGGGTTGCGGTGATTTTGGGCAGTCCAACTCTGTCTCTCACCATGAAGAGTTCATCGGAACCGTCTTGTCCGTTGCGCACCTTTGCCTCTGCCTTCATCAGCAGCACGTCAGCGTAGCGGAAGAGCACGATGTCGTTGTTGCAGGCGCGCCCGTCAGCATTGGCATTGGGGTCGGGGACATATTTATGAAGTCGTGCGCCAGCGGTCTTCTCATGTATGGTGCCAGTGATGTCCATGTCAACGTCCCATGGGTAATAAACCAGCGGTGTGACGCCGTCGTCTAGGAATACTTGCTTGCCGTTCTCAAACACCTCGTCAGCATAGAATGTCTGGTAGAATCGAGGGTCAACATTGTCGGTATCATAGCCGAAAGCCTTCACAAGTTCGACGGTGGCACACATACCGTTTTCAGAGGAACCGCCAAGTGCAGCGCCGTGACATGAATGGCGAGAGCGGAACAGATAGATGTACCAATTGCTGTAACGCACGGGGTCCATAGGTATCACGAAGATGTTCTCTTCAGAAAATTCGTTGGTCACAGCGAAGTTGTTTGAGAATGGTCGTTCCAGTTGGTAGCCATAACCTTTGAATTGGTCGCAGTAATTTATGCAAGCCTCCCATGCATTGTATGTCTTGTCATCGATGGTGAACTTCATGTCCTCACCTTTCAGTACGGGAGCATTGGTCCAGTCGTCGTTGCAATATACCTCGGCGTTAAGCATTAACTTGGCAAGGAGAAACAGCGCAACGGGTCTTGTGACGCGTCCGTAGTTAGGTCCGAGATGGTTGCTCTTATCTGGTATGAGAAGCGGAAAAACGTCTTGGAGTTCGCTGACGCAGAAGTGGAATACCTCGCTACGCTTCGACTGCACTATGTCTTCGGTCTTCACCTTTGTGCTTGTCATTATGGGTACGTTGCCGAAGAGGTCCATGATGTAGAAGTGATACATGGCGCGTATGGCACGCAGCTCGGCGCGGTATTTCTGCAGGTCGATGTCGGTATTTGCCGTCGGCATTGCGTCAATCTTCTCTATGAATTTGTTGGAGAGCATCACTACCTGATAGAGATAGTCCCACATGTCTTTCATTGATGCTGTTCCGGGAGTCCAGGTGTGTGTGAACAGCGTCTCCCAGAATCCTCCGTCGTACCAGTCGGATGCACGTATCGGTGCTATCGCCTCGTCGGTGGTGAGGGAGTTGAAGTCGAACACTCCACGTCCTGTTCCCTGCAGTCCCCGTGAGTCGCTGTTACCGCCGATATAGTTGTACATTGCCAGCACACCGTTGTTCAGTATATCAGTTTTTGTGGCGTATGCCTCTTCCTCAGTGAGCGAGCCTTTCGCTTCTTCCTCGAGAAAATTAGAGCATGCAGAAAGTGCTGCAGCAGCAATGGGTAATAGTGCAACTGCGAATATCTTTATTGTCTTTTTCATTATTTTGTTCATGTGTTTATCTTAATATATATATGTTTATAGCTTACGATTTAGTGCTTAGTGTGTTTACCAACACTTACCACCTATCACCCAACACCCGTTCTTAGAATGTTACGCTGACGCCCAGCGTATAGGTGTGATAGAGAGGATAAGAGCGTTTGTCGTCGAGACCGAGGGTGCTGTTGAGCGACGAACTGTTTATCATTGGTGTCAGACCGCTGTATGCGGTGAATGTAGCCACATTGTTCATTGTGAGGGAGAGGCGCAGTTTCTGTACGAACTTATTGGCTTTGAGTGGCACTCGCCATCCCACGGTGATGTAATCGATGTTTACGTAGTTGCCGTTCTCCAGCCAGTATTCGCTCACTACTTGGTCCTTGATGTTCTTCTCGGGAGCCTCTGGGAAAATGTTGTAGAGCGGGAAGGCGGTAACGTCCATGTATGTGAGGCTTGTTCCGTTGAATATCTTATGTCCGAAGGCTCCGTTCGCCTGCAGGGTAATGTCAAAGTCCTTGTATCGGAACGAAATGTTAGAGCCGAGCAGTATCTTAGGTACTGCCTGTCCCAATATCTCTGCATTGCCATACGTGTCATACTCATAACCTTCGATAGACTTGTTATATATCAGTCCGTTGCATCTCATCATCTTGAACACTCCCAATGGCTGTCCCACCACTCGCGATGTAACATCGTTATTGCCGCCATGGAATCCGGCACCGTTCATCTTAGCAATACCAGCCGAAGCAGGTGTGGTGAGGTATTCGCCGTTGTAGTATCCGCTGAGCGAAGTCAGTTTGTTCTTTTGGTAAGAGAGGTTGGCATTCACTGTGAGTTCCATGTCTTTTGACACCAGCGGCGTGCCTCCAACGCTGATTTCAAGACCTTTGTTCTGCATTGAGCCGAGGTTAGCAACGATAGTAGGACTGGTGAACGGCGGCATGCTGACGGGATAGGAATAGAGCATGTCGCTCACCCATGTACGGTATGTGCTGACAGAGACGAGCAATCGTCCGCCCAGCATCTTGGCGTCAATACTTGTGTTGACGGTCTTCGACACCTCCCATTTCAGGTCTGGGTTGTTGTTTTTTAGGTTTGTGTACGACACCAGGTTGTTGTTTCCTGCGGGAACGAAGCCGTTGGGTTGTACCAATGCCAGCGTGGTGTAACTGTCAATGCCGCCCTGGTTGCCTGAGATACCGAAGCCAACGTTAATCTTCAGGTCGTCGAAAATGGTCTGATTCTTCATGAATTTCTCTTTGGTGATTATCCATGATGCTGACACAGAAGGGAAGAATCCCCACTTGTGATTGTCTCCGAACTTGGAAGAGCCATCGAAACGAGCGGCCACTCCTACAGAGTAGCGTCCGTCATAGGTATAGTTTACACGGCCGAGGAACGATGCCATCTTTGGTCTTTCAAAGTAACTGTCGGTTCCGCCCCACGGACGTAATGCTCCTGCTGACAAGTCATCGTAGCCCATGGTGTTGGTAGAAAAGTTGGTGACGGTGACGAAGTGTCCTGAATAGGTTTGCTGTTGCAGTTCGGCGAGACCCATCAATGAGATGTCGTGGACGTTGAACGACTTGTCGAAACTCAGCATGGCATTGCCCAGCAACGTCTCTGTCTTGCCTGCAGAGCGGTAAGCTTGTCCTTTGTTCCACACGGTGGTGGGCAGGTACTGCATGATGTTCTTGTTGTTGTATGTATATGCACCGAAGAGAGTGAACTTCAGTTCCTTAGTCAGTTGAAACGTGAATTTAGCGTGGGTCGAAATATGTGATGTCTCATTATGGTCCTTTTCCTCGAGCAGAGCCAAGGGATTGCATATCTGAGAAGCCAGAGCATAACCGTCCCAAGTGCCCTCGCTGTTGCGGTGGTTGGGGAACGTGGGATTGAATGATGCTGCCGAATAGAACAGGTTCTGGTCATCGAAGATGTTCTGTTCCTTGCCTGTAGATCCGAACATACCTATATCTATGCGCAGCAGTCCGTCGAACATCATCTGCATCATGTTCATGTTGGTCATTATGGTGTGGTCTTGTATGCGCTTTATTACCGACTGGTCCTGCATCACTCCAAGGCTGACGCGATAGTTAGATTGTTCTGTACCGCCTTGGAATGCCAGGTGATGTTGCTGTAGGAAGCCTGTGCGCTCTATCTCTTTTTGGAAATTGGTGTTTGCGCCACGGTCAAGAATGCTTATGCCTTGTTGCTTTCCGAACTCGCGATACTGGTTGGCGTCCATCATCTTCAGGCGCTTATACACATGATGAATGCCGATAGAACCGTTATAATTGACGCGCATCTGGCCCGCCTTGCCTCGCATTGTGGTGACCTCAATCACACCGGCAGCCCCTCGCGAACCATACTGTGATGTCTCGGCGGCGTCTTTCATGATGGTGAACGACTCGATGTCGGTGGGATAGACACTCTCAAGCAGCGACAGGTCGCCCATCACACCGTCAACAATAATCAAAGGGTCGTTTCCTCCGGTGAGTGATGTCGTACCGCGTAGTCGCACGGCATTTAGCGCGTTAGAATTGTTTCGCTCTACTGTAAGACCTGCCACGCGGCCTCGGATGGCCTCAATTGCGTTGGTGGCTTGGTCTTTGTTGTTCATTCTGTTTTTGTCAATAGTGTTAACCTTTCGTGTTACTTGTTGTCCATAGCCCGCATTCGAAATTGTGTCGGTGCTCACTTGTGCCTTTGCTCCTGGCACGGATAATGTGGCAGTTACAATAAGTAATAAAAGTGATTTGTTCATTTTGTTGTTTTTCTTTTATAGTTTTTGGTAATTAAATCATGTGCAAAATTAATTAAAAAGTGATGAATGACAAATATATAGTTGCCTTTTCTATATAAAATCTTATTTTTCTGCCGTCTTTTGATACTTTTTGCTACCTTTGCATGTCGAAAATGAGTGTAAGTGACACTATTTTCAGTAACTTATGAAATAATAAAACTATTATAATGAAGAATATCTTTAGAATTGCAATTGCGCTCGGTGTGGCGCTCGTAATTGCCTCGTGCGAGGGCACGGGTAAACAAAAGGAAGTGGAGAAAACGGCCGATAACAATAGCGTTGAGGCGGTTGCCGATAGCAGTAAGGATGCAGAGAAAGGCACGTTAGAGGCGAAAAAGGTGACATTTCCAGTTGAAGAAGGCAAAGCATGGTTGTTCAAGCACGTCACTGAGTCGCTTAAGAAGAACGTAGACAAGAGCATCCAAAGCCGTACGGTGAAGCGCATGGATGTGAATTTCAACAAGGAGAGCGCTGGCACAGGGGTATATCTGGTTTCTGGAAACATGCAGAACGGCACAGAATTCTCATACGAGTTCCGTCTTGTGCAAGAGGGAACAGACTTCAATATTGAGTCAAGTGACGCTCCAAAGTATTTCTTTGAGTAGCGACTATACATGTTTTAATAGATAATTATATACAAATATACCTACGGGTATATAAAAGCCAATACAGAAGTCCTGTTAAAAATTCCCGCCTAGGATGAAGTGCACCCATAATTTTTAAAGAAATTAGAAAAAGACCTCACCACCTCACTTCTTTGCTTGAAACACTAGTGTTTATAGGGGTTTTAGAGAGGGAGGTGTTTCTCAAACAGGTCACTCAACACCTCACCTAACACCTCCCTCTTTCATTATTTTGCATCTGGACTTTATTTACTCTCCGCAATCGGTTACCTATTGAGGATAGAGACATCAAAAAAGTGACCTGTTGAGTGAGGTGTTGGGTGAGGTCTTTACAAAACACCTCCCTGTCGGAATTGCTAGTAAACAAAAGGGGTTTCGGGATGGTAAAGTGAGGTGGTGAGGTCTTTTTTCAATTTTGTTTTTTTATGAAAGATGGCGAC
>JAEEGI010019352.1_pt1 | contig 13731 bp, 5 predicted proteins | sample 8958751 | NCBI WGS metagenome assembly JAEEGI01 (sample SAMN16246545, study PRJNA631951) | gut metagenome | biome: gut microbiome; feature: rumen; material: KS-attached | host: Bos | place: Iran: Karaj | collected 2018-10
ACGAGCGTGCAAAGGCGTTAGAGAGGAACACACCCAGTTCGCGGTTATGTACGTCGGCCTTCGAAGGCTCAATCTTGTTGGCTGCTGTGATGGCCACTACATCGGGCAGGCCTACGATGGCATCACCTATCAGTCCGCTGAAACAAGTCTCAATAGCCAACATGCAACGACGGTATCCGTCACGGTCGTTCAGCTCTTCAAGGATTTGGCGCATATACTCACCTGTGAATATCTGGCTACCGTTACCGTCGTTCCAGCACATGCCGCGCCCGTCGGCACCGTGACCGCTCCAGAAGATAAAGATGTTGCTAATCTCGGTAGTATGCAGCACATGAGGCAAACGCCCGCCGTCGGTATCGCCCAGGATGATACGTCGGATATCCTCCATCTTTAAGTCTGAGAAATGGTAATCGCTCACAAATCCCTGATGCACATTTTCGGGCTCAGTATTTTCAATCATATTCTCAACATAGACCTTACCCGGATAGACATTTTGCGATGCGTTGGCCAGATTGTCCTCGCACACCACCACGATATGATCATCGTCATAGCCGTGCCGGCGCAGCAATTGATACATAGCCATCACATCAGCCTGATGACGATAGTTGGCCCAAGTGGTTGAGGGTGTAACTAGCAGAGCCCAATAATCCTTATAGATAGGCAGATGATGATGCACAAAGAGATCTTCATTAAACTGCTGGCTGACTATCTTTTGCCATTCCCATGCAGGTAGTGTGGCCACCTCACCGTTTTCCCCATGGGTTGATAAGGTAATGAGTGGGGTATGAGAACCTTTGCCGTCGGTATGCCACAGCCAGTAAGTGGTCTGCAGGATGGTGGTATGCATCTTGGCATCAAAGAGCAATTTTCCGGTAGCCCCTTTCACATTCGGGTTCTTGCCTTCACTCAGCATATTAAACGCCATGCGCAAGCCATCGGTATTCCAGATGGTAATCTCCCCCGTCTTATCTGCCACCAGGGCACGCATCCAGTCAGACAGGTTCGGACCAAACGGCTCGTCACGATATGCCACCTCTTCGCCGTCTATTTTCAGATGGTCAGGCCCCGTGGGATTGCCAGCCCTTTTAGCCGCTCCCAGTGCAGCCAGCATCAACGCATCATACACCTGAGCTCCCCCCTGAGGTACGTTGGTTCCGAGAAGGCTATAGTAAGAGGTGTCGAATCCACTGATGGATGAGGGTGCCGGGTTCAGTCCCAAGAGTGGCAGGCCGGCCTGATGCACCGCATCAATGTCGCCCACATCGGGTACGACGTACATCACCATTGATTGGTTAGATTCATTGATCGATAATCTTTTACGCACGTCAAGCACCTGCTTGATGAACTGCAGATATTCCGCTTCGGTACTAAAGGCCATCAGCACCATAGAGGGCTTCGAATTTTCCAAGGCATGACGCTCGATGCCTTCCAACAAGTTGGTAACATCCTTACCTGCCCCATAGGCACATATGTGCTTGGGCTCTACGTTGACACTGTATTCGGTAGCCATATAGCCAAACCAGTTGCGGAACGAGTTGCCGTAGCGATCGTCGGTATAGAAAAGGGCAGCCTCTCGCAGGCCTTGAGCACTACTCACATTGAGAATAATATCACAGGCTGTCACATCGCTCTCGGTAAAGAACCATGTATTGGGTTTTCCACCATAAATGCGCTGTAGCTCGTCGCTGGTCACCACAGGCATCAGAACCGGTACACGACGGGTGGCAGCATTGACCAGCACCATCTGGGCCTTCGACGACCTGTAGGGACCTAGTATCAAATGACACGTGTCGTCGCCAGCCTCAGGAAAACAAAGACGATAAACGGTTTGCTCAAGGTCGGCAGCATTCTCGTCGTGATAGCGCAGGTTCATGAATACCCGTCTTGGTAGCGCCTTCTGCGCCTCGGCGATATTCTCAAGTGCCAGGTTTATCACAGGCTGCCACATCTTCTGAACTTCGATTGGCAGAATAACATCCACATTCAGGGTATCAACAATCTGTGTCGATACAGGCTGTATAGGAGCAGGCGTGTCAGAACCGTCGCTGTTAGAACAACTCACCATGAAGCCCGCCAACCAGCCAAAGGCAACAAGCCATATCAAGCTACTGATTATTTTTTTCATACCTTATTATATGATTACCAGTTCAACATTTTAATCAGATCCGCTCTTGCCAGCGACTAAACACGGCTTTGCCGCTCCATTCCTCCTCTGGCATATCGTCGGGATGGGCCATCCAACGTAGAAGCCACGACTTTAATTCGTATTTGGGCACTATATAGTCTAATGGCAGATGATTGTTATCATACTCACCGATAATTACAGCCTGCGGTTTCCATGGCGAGTTAAGATGCGTCATAATATACCACTCATACGAACGGTTGATTGTGCCCCAGTCGATAAACTGAATGGGAACGCGGAAATATCCACTTTTCATATAACTCACAGGGTCCTCCCATATGAAAAAGGCCATCATATAGGCAACTTCGCCCAAATAGCTTGCCTGAGTTGCTTGGTATAAATCCATACTGCTAATACTGATATCATTAATACCAACGTACACCGTTTTGCCAATCTTCTTCTTAGGAAACATTTCAAGCAGTGTCTCAACTAGACTATCAGCATAGCACATTCTATTGTCAAAATTCAAAATAGAAATTTTGTGCTCTATCGGATAGTTACCCGACGCCAATGTGTCGGCATACTCCTCCAACGTTTGCTTGGAGCGATATGCCACAGCTTGTCTTACGGCATCAGCATACGATACGTTGAGTACATATGAGCGGCCGGCAGGACCTACTTGCTTAGCCGAGTCAGCATAGGTTCTCAGCATCAGCAGATGGTCGGACGACTGCAGCTGAACCCCCTCCATTGCTCGCGCCAACGAAGGAGATGTCAAGATGAGCAGACGGTGCCGACGTTTGTCGGCACCGTACGCTTGTGAAGCCCAGAGCTTTAAAGCCTGGTTTGTTTCAGTATAATTATTTCTGCACAAGAAAGTGCTTGCCAATGAGTCAGGATACGCATTGGCCACATCCTCCACGTCCTTGAGCAGATAGTCGTTGGTACACATCGACCCAATCTGTCCTGGTTCGAACACGATGGCTACCTCCAAAGGAGCCGGCTCTTTGGGTTTCTCTGGCACTGGCATCACATCAGGCGAATCATCGCTGTTGCAGGCAGCCAGCAGCACAAGGGCTAAAAGGATGACTGGATGTTTCATTGATTTGTATTTGTTTGTTCTGGTTTGTGATAAACAACAATAGTCATAGGATAATGAAGCATCTTGCCAGATGTCACATCCTTCAATTGTACTGTATAGCGCATTTTCTCCTGCTTTTTAGACACACTCGGAGCTGTAAACTCAAAGTAGCCATGGTAAACGCCACCTCGCCTTACATTGATTGTTTCGGATTTCGCATTAAACAGTTGGTCTCCTGTCAGTTCAACCTTGCCCGAGCGACCAAGCTCACTATAAACCGTGTAGTGAACTTGGAATGTCTCATTCGCATAAACATGTATGTTCTGAAAGTAAGCATCCAAGCTTCCATCAAAGTACTTATCGCAGCTATAGCCACCGTAACGACCAATACAATCACTTTCGCCATCAAAGAAAAGAATCTGATAGGTAGAATTGCCATATATATTTTGTTCAAGATAGTAATTCTTAGTTTCACCATCACTGCCAGTGAATCCTTCATATCTCTTGTCCACATCCACGTTTTTAACCTCTTTCTCTGGAGTATAAGTACTATACCTCGCTGAAAAATGATCACCGCTGACCGAACTACCATGACTGGTAACCTGAATAGTAAACTTCATCTTCTCGCCAGTATATGGATAGGGGTTATCGCAAGTAATCTTGGCCGTATGAGGCACATCGATACCTACCGTATAAGTAAACACCGTATCCGCATCAGCAGCGCCTGGAAGAGCATTAGTCACCTTAATCGTTCGGAATGTCTTTTTCTTAGCCTGTAAATCAGGCACAAAGGTGCCAACATCATCTTTAGCTAATAAAGTCATGTCCCATGACTTAGTATTGATAAGCTTATCACCTTCATAAAGAAATACGGTATAAGCCACCGTTCCTACTCTGTAATCATTATGATTGGTAGCATAAAGCTTAAAAGGTTCATCATCATACAAATCTGCGAGTTTGATATACTCAGGCAAATCTGTACTAATCTCAATCATTCCAGCACTGCAATCAGGATTTGAGATGTTGATGGCTGTAGATAGCGTATCTTTACCTCTGTCCACCCAGGCTCTGATTGTGTAGTTACCAGCGAAAAGAGTATTCCAAGTATAGTTAAAAGTCTGCTCTTGGTTCTGACTGATGTTGATCTTCTTGCCGTGTTCTATCACTTCTTCTGAACCAGAGTTCGCTTTCACCGCAACAACATGCAGCATGGCATCGGTGATCTTCATACCTCTGTTGCGCACCTTAAACTGAATCTTATGGTCGTTCTTGATTACGCATTTACCATCAATCTTCATGTCAAGCAAATCAAAGTAGTTGCCGTAAACATAGTCATTTTCATCGGCCACACTCTCTTCCACTGGCTTTACGTCCTGAGTCAGATAGTCGGCTGGTAGTCCCAGCTCTTCCTGGGCGTTATAACGGTAAATCTCTGTTACGCCTGGTATCGCCATCTGCTTGTTGTACTTGCCATTACCATTGTCCTTAGCCAGTTGCTCACCGGTTTTATAGCGCACTACATAAGCACTGGTACTATTCGAAGCGCTCTCAACAGGACTATAACCATATCCATTCTTAGCCAGCGACTGGATACTGAATTTCTTGCCACCCGACTTGGCAAAACGACGCTTGTCTTCTTTATCGCTACTCTCTTCCTGCCAGCCATTGCCACTGTATGAGCGCATATAGCATCCTGTCTGACTGCTTAGTCCAGCCATGATGTAGCCGTTATAATAAAGTCTAAGCGGTGTATAGCGACTCTTCAGATCGTCAAGTGCTGCATATTCTATCATCTCCTTATCAAACTTAAAGATAGTCTGCCAGAGATTGTACTTGGTGTAGAAGTAGCGCACATTCTTCATATAGTATTTCGAGTGATACACATAATCGATATCGCCCAAACCTTTCTTTACCTGTAACTGATTCATCTGCTGCATGTTGGCATACTCCTCGGGCCAAAGGATAGCAAAGAAGAAATCAACAAAGTTACGCATGTGAACAGTGCTATTGCCAAGACCTGTGGGCAGGCACAGTTCATCGTCCTTACCTTTATTATAATATACTAAGTTTTTCTCAGGCAACTCCGAAGTACTCATCCAGTGGCAGTCCTCCTTCTTGCTGTAGGCCCATGCCGAACGCACGCATACCCAGTAGCTGCCATCCTTGTCTTGAATCACATCACCCAGTCGGTAGTAAGGAGTTCCGCTCCACGAACCGTTCAAGCCCAGATCTTTGGCATAGACAATGCGCTTCAGGTGCGGCATCTGCTGCAGGTCAACATCTACAACAGCCACCTGTCCGGCATCGCTAACCTGTCGATAGGTCATCGTGCCCACTCCATCATATTTCCAGGTATAGCTGGTGGTTGTAGAGTCGATGTCGGCTCCAGTAAGCGAGTTGAAACGGCGTGCGGCATCGGCTGCACCGCTCACACTCTGAGTACGACTATAGGGATTACCATCATCGCCCACGAAGCCGTTCGAAGGCTCAAAGGTAGCCTTTGCCCAATCGTTCGGCAGTTCACTTGTCTCGGTCAACTGACTGACGATGCGCAGCAGCGTCATCGCTGCTTCGGTCTGCTTACCATAGGGGTCCTGTGCCAGTTCCTCTTCGCTCATTTCTGAGAGTGCTTCTTCCTTAAGGTCGGCTTTTCCATCGTCTTTGCACGAAGTAACACACCAGCTCAAGGTTATAAGCATAGACACCACGAGCCAATACGAGCACATCAAATACTTTTTCTTCATATCGTCATTGTTTTACGTTAATAGATTAAATTAATAAAAATAGTAGGGATTCACATCCCGGGTATTAGAATTTGGGCAAAGTTAAGGTTTATTTTAATATAAAACGCAAAAATATAAACTTTTCAGAAAAATAGTTGTCCCCAAAGAGCATCTTTGTCCCCAAAATCGATTTTTGGTGGTTTTCATCGTCAAAAACACAACGAAAGAATCCTCGCACCGGCGAGGATTCTTTCATTGATATAAGGGGTGTACTGATTAATACTCCAGAACAAGCGACTGACGTGGCTTCAGGTCGAAATTCTTCGACAAATCATAGTAACGATTCGTCAGGATATCCTTAGCCTTTGATGTTTTTCCGATGACCTCGGCATAACGCTCAACCTCGAGTGTAGCAGGTTTCGATGTACCATTCAGGATGGTGAGTGCCGTTCTACCCTGATACTGGCGGGCAATCACATAGATGCCATGGAATGGGGTGAACTGAATCTGCTTGCCTTTGATAATCACATCATTACCCTGGCGCCAGTGCAGCAAGCGAGAAAGCCAGGTAAACATAGCCTGTTCGCTCTGCGTACGACCTTCCTTAGTAAAGCAGTTATGTGTATCGCCGGGGAATCCACCGGGGAAGTCCTTGCGCACATCACCATCTGTCTTCTCCTTGGTGCCATTCATCAGCACTTCGGTACCATAATACAGTTGGGGGATACGATTCACGGTGAGCAACAATGCCAGCGCCTGCTTCAGGGCGAGGGTATCTTTGCCATTACCCAAATAGCGGTCGGTATCATGGTTTTCGATAAAAGCCATCACACTCGATGGGTTTGGATAGAGATAATCGTAAACAAACGAGTTATAGATACGGTTAAATCCCTTCCACCAGCCATCTGTCTCCTCGAATCTGGCCTGAGTCAACTTGTCGAAGAACGAGAAGTCCATGACTGTCTTCAGATAGGTATTGTTTTCCGAAAGTTTCGAATCCTTCTGCCAAGCAGCGGTGTAAGCAGGTTCGGTTACCCATGTTTCGCCTACGGTATTAAAGTTGGGATACTCGGCATCAAGTTCCTTCAGCCACTGTGCCATAGCATCGGCATAAGCATAAGGATAGGTATCCATACGGATGCCATCGATACCCACGGTCTCAATCCACCAGATAGAGTTCTGGATGAGATAACGCATCAGATGAGGGTTATGCTGGTTGAGATCGGGCATAGAGGGCACAAACCAACCTTCTACGGTTTCTTTCAAATCAACTTCTGAGGCATAAGGATCAACCACTGGGGTAAGCTTATACGATGTTTGCAGATAAGCGCTCTTGGCAGGCTCTGAACCATCGGCATTAGCGGTAAAACCAGTCATCGGGTCGCGACCGCTCTGCTGCTCGTTCAGCCATTCGGGGGTGTTCAACCAGTCCTTGGTTGGCATATCCTTGGTCCAGGGATGCTCAAAACCGCTGTGGTTAAAAATCATATCCATCACAATCTTCAAGCCTTTCTGGTGAGCCTCATCACAAAGGCGCTTATAATCCTCGTTCGAACCAAAGCGGGGGTCCACCTTATAATAATTGGTGGTGGCATAGCCGTGATAGGTTGCGAAATCATTCTTGGTATCGGGCGAATCATTCTCGAGCACAGGGGTAAACCAAAGCGCGGTTACGCCCAGCTCCTTAAAGTAGTCGAGGTGCTCGCGGATACCATTCAGGTCGCCACCATGACGCAGACTGGGCTTGGTGCGATCCTCTACATAGTTACGCATGCCCTTTATCTTTGTAGGATGATTGGCACCCTGTGCGAAACGGTCGGGCATCAGCATATAGAGCACATCGGCATTGGTAAAGCCCATACGCTTATCGCCACTCATCTCACGCTGTTTAAGTTGATACTGTACCTTGGTCTTACCAAAGTTCAACACCATCGTGCCTGGCTGTGCATCACGCAGATTCATATAAACCAACAGGTAGTTGGGCGAATCAAGTCGAACGATACTGTCGATGACTGCACCTGGATAATCGGTTGTTACACTGGCAACATCGCGGATACCTTTTCCGTACACCATCAGCTGTACCTGAGGATTCTTCAAGCCTACATACCAGTCGGTGGGTTCGATACGGTCAATCACTTGTTTCTTTGCTGCACTCATCGTTAAAACGTTTGCCATCAGGATGGCGGTTACTAATAAAATCCGTTTCATTTTTGTTCTTAGTTTATTCTCATGCTGCAAAGATAGGGATTTTTCTGATACGTTGTTCGCATCAGAAAAGAAATCCCATAACATAGCTGTGGCAAACGATTGCACAACCCCTACCCCTTGTACTCGGTAGGGGTAACACCAAACTGTTTCTTGAATACCACCGAGAAGTGACTCTGGGTACTGAAGCCCGTCATATCCGCAATCTCGGCTACCGTATGCTTACCGCCCTTTAACAGTTCGGCAGCGCGGTTCAACTTGTAGGTACGGAAGAAACTGCTGGGCGTTTCGCCTGTCAAACCCTTTATCTTATAATAGAGTTTGGTACGCGAGATATAGAGCATCTTGGTAATACGGGTTACATCGAGTTCTGAATTCGACAACTCTTCCTCCATCAGCTTGTAGAGCTCCTCCATAAAGTGCTTATCCTGCTCCGATAGGGCATTATCCACGCTCTCATCCTCGGTAGTAGTGGCATTGGTGAGCAACTTACGTACTCGGTCGCGGTTCTTCAGCTGCGACTGGATGAGTGCCGAGAGCACAGCGGGCTCGAAAGGTTTGGTAACATAGGCATCGGCACCTACATTCAAGCCCTCAACCTGATTTTCGGCTGTTACCTTGGCTGTTACCAGAATAACAGGGATATGACTCAACTGGATATCCTGCTTGATTTCCTGACAGAGCTGATAGCCATCCTTACCAGGCATAGCCACATCGCTCAGAACGATATTCGGTTCTGCGGCACGCATCTCTTCGAGTGCCGTGTCAGCATCTAGGCAGGTAATCAGTCGATAATCATGCGAGAACAGCATTCGCATATAGTTGATGATTTCGGTATCATCGTCAACAACAAGGATTGTTGGACGGTCATCTTTGTCCAATTGAGAATTGACAGTTGATAATTGATAATTCGCAGTTGACAATTGGGCGCCAACAGCGAGTGCTGCATCGCCATCCAATGGGCGGCGTTCGGCTTCGGTATAAGCCTCTTGGTTCATGGGATAAACCAAGGTAAACACAGCTCCCTCGCCGTCAGTACGGTTGCCTGCTGTCAAGGTTCCATGATGCAGCTCGGCTAATCGGCGCGAATAATAAAGACCTATACCCGTACCATAGTTTACGATAGCCTTCGTCTGATTATCCAACTGATAGAAGCGTTTAAAGATGTTTTCCTTGTGCTCCTCGGGGATTCCCTTACCCGTATCGGCGAGAGTTACCTTCACCTTATCATCAACCACATCCAGCTGCACATCTATCCTGCCGCCTCGTGGGGTGAACTTCAAAGCGTTCGACAGCAGATTGCTCACAATCTTCTCCAGTTTGTCGCCATCGGTCCAAGCCATCAGCTGGTCTTCCATACCAAAGCGGTTCAGCGTCAAGCCCTTTTCCTTGGCATTAAACTCGAAGGTATCACAGATGTCGTTCAGTAGTTTCACCACATCTATCTGCTCTACACTCAGTCGCAGGGTATCGTTTTCCAGTTTATTAAAGTCCATCAGCTGGTTTACCAGTTTGAACATACGCTGAATGCTGCGCTGGGCGATATTCAGCAAGTTACGCTCCTCGCCGCCTACACTATTGCTCTTAGCCAACTGCGCCACAGGTCCGGCAATCATCGTTAACGGTGTACGGAATTCATGAGCGATATTCGCAAAGAAACTCATGTTCATCTGGTTGGTACGCAGTTCCTGTTCCTTCTCCATCTCGGCCTTTCGGGCAGCACGACGGGCAGCCACCACACGACGGGCACTCTGGTAAAGATACAAGGCTATCAATGCGCCTACTATCAGATAGATAAGCCAAGCCCACCACGAAAACATCGGTGCAGGCTCTACTATCACACTTATCTGACGCTCATCGCTGCTAGCCTCATCACTGGCGCTATCAGAAATACGCACTCGGAAAGTGTAATGTCCCGAAGGCAGATTGGCATAACCGGCAGCATGTCTGCTACCCGCATCAATCCAATCGTTATCAAATCCATCCAGCTTATAATAATAATGTACACGCTCGTATTCGCCAAAGTCGAGGGCTGTGTACGAGATGCTGAAGCTATTCTCACTGTGCTTCAAGCGTATCTCCTTACAGTTATCGAGCATCGACTCGATGGGAGCGCCCTCTGTGGGACGTATCATCTGGTTGTGGATCTTCAGATGACAGAACTTCAGAGGGATATTCCTGAGTGTATCAATATCTGCAGGATTAAACATGGTGATACCATCGGTACTACCGAATACCAGACTACCATTTGGCAACTGGCACGAGGCACGATCGGCAAACTCATCGCCAGCCAATCCGTCGGCCTTATAGAGCGCAGTCATGCTTCCTGTCTTTACATCCAGACGGTTCAGACCCTTCATGGTACTTATCCAGAGGTTACCCTGCTGGTCTTCCTCTATGCTGGCTACGTCAGAGCACGAAAGTCCGGCAATACGGCGCACCTCGTTGGTCTGCGGGTGATAGCACAGCAAACCATTGCTCACGGTGCCTATCCAGATATTACCCTTGGCATCCTGATGCATATCGGTAGGGATATACACACTACGACGGATACAACGCTGCATGCTAGGAATATCCATGGCGCTCAGCTTTCCCGTTTTGGGATTCATCTTCATGATCGACTGGTAGAATGCTGATATCAGCACCGAACCATCCTTTAATTTCAGGATTGATGGGATAAAAGTAAAATCAACATTGAATGCCTGCTTTGCCTCTGGCTCAGAACTACCTGGCTTAAAGGCAAAGATATAAGTGGTGCTGGTAGCAGCCCATACAGTGCCATCGTCGGTTTGCTCGAAGCTCATTGTTGGCGGCAACTGCCACTGATTCAGGATGTTTAGTTTACTACCATCATACTGGCATTTCATGACACTATTTGTGGTCGACAGCCAGAGTTGTCCGTCGCGATCGCAGAAAATATTTGTGATAGCATTCTTTCGTTCACCTGCTGGCAAACCAGCAATCTCTATATGTTCGGCTTTCTGCGTGGTTGTATGATATACGAACACCCCTTTCAACAGGGTAGAAATCCACAAGTCAGCCTGTTTGTCGATAGCCACAGCCAATACCGATGAGTTATCGATAACACGATTCAGGTAGTTATCGCTACCGCCAAACTTCTCTTTATAGTAGTAATCGGCAAAAAGACCTTTATCGTAGGTGCCCAACCAGATGTTCTTTCTGGAATCCTGGAATATCTTCGTTACATAGGCATCGGGCACAGGCACTGTAAAGTTGACATCGTTCTGACCTTTCAGCGTATGTGTCAGCAGGTTCAGTTCAAACAGTCCGTTACGCGATGTACTCAGCAGGATGGTATTGTTATCCAACAAGCAGGCTGCCTGTAGCACACTTTTATGAGCCGTTAACCGTTCCTGCATCTCGACGCTAAGCGGAATCTGCTGTTGCGATTTGGTATCGTACAACAACAAGGTGCCATCACCCGAACAAAGCAACAAGCCGTTTGACAGCAGTTCAAAGAAAAAGAATCCTGACTGCCAACCAGCCTTCACTTCCATCTTCTGTTTAAATGTCTCGCCACTGATCACCAGCAGATTGTCGGCACCAACCATTAGGATATTATCAGCGCCGTCAATAAAACAGTCGCCCCACGACTGATTGGTCACCGTTCTATTAAACTTCGACAAGAAAATATGGTGCTGCTCGTCGTACATCAACAGATCCATGCCGTTATACACAAATACACGACCCTTACTATCCATCAGCAGTTTACGGGCATTGCGGTTACCCGTTTGCATGGGGATTGATTCAAAGTTGTCCTGTCGGGTATAACGGCACACACCATTAACGGTAGCTACCCAAAGCCTACCTTGCTGATCGCAGAGCAGACTCTGTATCTGGTTATCAGGCAGTCCCAACGAATCGAATGTACAAAAATACTGGTGATATTCATGACCATCGTAACGGTTCAAACCTCTGAAGGTACCTATCCACAGATAGCCATCGGCATCTTCGGCAATACACTGTACACGACTGTTCGACAGTTCGTTGGCCACCACCAGATCGTGCTCCTCGTCCTTATCGAGTGTAGTACCAATAGTTCCTTGACGCTGGCAGCCCAGCATCAACATAGCAAGCATTGCACAAACTATAATTGCGAAAACAGGTTTTCTATTAGTCATCTTTTTGTAGTTATTTGCTTGCAAAGATAACAAAAACTCCAGATAATTCAGCAATTATCACCATTATTTGAACATACACGACAACTTTTAAACAAATCGGACAACCCGCGTAGGGCTTATTCGAAGGTGAAAGGCACCTTCACTACCTCTGGTCCGTAGATGGTTTTAAAGTCGTCGCGCATAGAAATTACATGGTAGCCGCTATCGCGCCACTTCTGTGCCAGCGATAGTGCCTTTTCGCGGTTAGCATGGTCGCGAGCCTCATCATCAGCCACCAGCATAAAGGCGGCAGCACGGTGTTTGCTATTGCTCAAGCAGTAGTTATGCATGGCGCTGTCGCCACCGCTATTGCCAAACGACAGTACGGGCACCTTACCAATCTCCTGTGATATCTGCAGCACCTTATTGGTCTTCAGATTCTTGATAATCAACTCATCGGTACGCACCAAGTTCTCTTCTTTGCCCATGGTATAGTTCACACCTGCCACGTCGCCCTGACTGCTAGACACCAGTCTTACATCCATACCTATCACCCTGTTTGGTGCAATACCGATTGACTCTACCAATGCACGACAGATAAAACGATCGGAACCCGATACCACATAATAGGTAAAGCCATGCTCCCTCAGATACTCGAACACCTCGAGCATGGGACGATAGAAGCTCTGACCATAGGTCATACCTGTAAAACCGTTAGCAGTCTTAGCAGCATAGGCTTTTACGTAGGCATCAAACTCGGCCAGCGTCATACCAGCATAAGCTTTGGCAGCGGCTTTGGCATGAATCATATCGAAATGGTCGGGCAACGCCGTGCCGTTACGCACAAAGTCGCGGATGTTCTGGGCTGCTGTACGCACATCCTCGGGAGCTTTGTCGCGGTAGTCAGCATCGTCGAGCACACGGTACTCCAGCAGATTATACTCAAAATAAGTAGGATAAAGCTCACCCACAAAGGTGCCGTCCATATCAAAGGTGGCAATACGGTCTTCCTCGCTGATATAGTTCGGCGATTTCGGGTTAGTCACATCCTCAACATACTCCTGCAAGGCTGTCAGTGCCTCACACTTGTTCCAGGACTCAAAATACGATTTTTGTACAGTAGCTTCTACATCATCATTACTGCACGAAGTAATTGCACTTGCGCCGCTGAACGATAACAAAGCGGCAAACATCAAAACGGTTAATTTCTTTATCATCTTATCATAAGATTAGTTTGTTGTTGCAAAAGTACAAAACATATTTAATAATGCAAAAGAAAAATACGGAAATATGAACAAAATCGACAAGTTTTAAACAAATCGAACAACACCTATATAGATTTGAACAAGCGCGAAAAACGAAAAACAGAATAAAAAAACACTATTTAATAATTCACGTTACCTTTGCAGCCGAGATTTTCAAAACCAAATAATATTCCTAACAATTAACTCAAAACAATTAAAACTCAATGAAGAAGAG
>JAEEGI010019355.1_pt1 | contig 13730 bp, 15 predicted proteins | sample 8958751 | NCBI WGS metagenome assembly JAEEGI01 (sample SAMN16246545, study PRJNA631951) | gut metagenome | biome: gut microbiome; feature: rumen; material: KS-attached | host: Bos | place: Iran: Karaj | collected 2018-10
CTTGAATTTCTTGTGTTGCGTCTTGTGATGCCATACTTTCATGCCCAACCATGCTCCGATGCTGCCACCAAGCACAGCAAGCGTCAACAGTGCTGTCTCTCTGATACGCCATTTGGAACGCTTAGCCTTCCATTTGTCTAAGCCATAGGTGAAGAAAGTTGCTACATTGATGATAGCAAGGTATTGTAGGACGATGTCTAGTGGGATAGAATCTATCATAAGTCAGTTGGTATTTCTTCCAGTGCTCCCGTTTCAGAATCGATGATAAAGCCACGCACCACGATATCCTTCGGAACAAGTGGGTGCGTTTTGATGGTCTCTACAGTCTTGCGAACTGATTCTGGCGTGTCCTTGAACCCTTCCAACCAATGATGCAGGTCGATGCCACATTTTTGGATGGTATCCAGCGTCTCATCTGTCACGCCACGATCTAACATCTGGTGGTGGAAGTGGTCAAAGCTCATGTGGCAGGCACCGCAATGTGAATGTGCCACCACCATGATTTCTTCTACCCCCAGTTCGTAGATGGCCACGATGAGGCTGCGCATGGCAGAGTCGAAGGCTGAGATTACCAGACCTCCAGCATTCTTGATGATCTTCGCATCACCGTTCTTCAGTCCTAGCGCTGCAGGAAGCAGCTCTGTGAGGCGTGTGTCCATACAGCTAAGCACTGCCAGTTTTTTGTCGGGATATTTATCCGTCAGATATTGTTCATAACCCTTCCGAGCCACGAACGTCTTGTTATAGTCAATAATTTGGTCTATCATAGTTTCATATTTATTTAATAGGTGTTAGATATTTGCTTCTTAAGTAGTTCGCAAAGATCCGTGCCGCACTTTCTACTTTAGCAGCACACGGACGGATTTTGTAGTATTCGGCAGTGCGTGGAGAAGCCACATAACTCGACTGAGCCTTTTCAACCCCTTTGAGTCCTAGGATCTCAGCGCAAATCAGACTGCCGTTGTCAGCCTTGGATTGCGCCAGCAATTCCTGTACCACCTTGTAGCAGGCCGACTTCCCCTCACGGTCGTTCCCCTCAATCTGTCCGCAGTCCAAGCCCACCAACATCACGATGCCCGACACGGCACCGCACATCATGCGCATACGCCCCACGCCACCTCCAAATCCGGCAGCGATGCGTTTCGCCATCTGTTCGTCAAGGCCGTATAAGTCGGCAAATGCTGCCACCACACTCTGGCAACAGCCGTAACCCGCCATGAAGTTCTCTACAGCGCGTGCTACACGCTCTTCTAATTCTTGTTCATTGATTCTCATATTCTGTTTTGAAAATATTACTTGCCAAAGTTAGGAAGAAATAAAGACAATGGCAAACAGGTAAGGTAAATAGCTTGCTAAATTTGAAAATACTGAATCAAAAGTTTGTATAATTCGGATAATTCCACTACATTTGTAATTCATTATAGCTAACTTATTTTTAAACAAAAGAGAATATGATTTATTCAACAGAAGTGAAAAACATGTGTAGCGTCTGCAAGGGCGCTTATCATGGTCCTGCACCCATTCCCGAGGAGGGCAAGTGGATTCAGGCAAAGGAAATTAAGGACATCTCTGGTTACACACACGGTGTTGGTTGGTGTGCTCCTCAGCAGGGAGCTTGCAAGCTGAGCCTCAATGTGAAGGATGGTGTGATTCAGGAAGCTCTTGTAGAGACTATTGGTTGTACGGGTATGACTCACTCTGCTGCTATGGCCAGTGAGATTCTGCCTGGAAAGACCATTCTTGAAGCACTGAATACCGACTTGGTATGCGACGCTATCAATACCGCTATGCGTGAGTTGTTCTTGCAGATTGTTTACGGCCGTACTCAGAGCGCCTTCTCAGAGGGTGGTTTGGCTATCGGTGCAGGTCTGGAAGACCTCGGTAAGGGTCTCCGTTCTCAGACTGGTACACTCTATGGCACAGTAGCCAAGGGTACCCGTTATCTGGAACTCACCGAAGGTTACATCACCAAGCAGTTCCTCGATGCTAACAATGAGGTTTGCGGTTATGAGTATGTACACCTCGGCAAGATGATGGAAGCCATCAAGAACGGTATGGATGCTAATGAGGCTTTGAAGAAGTTTACCGGCTCTTACGGTCGTACAACTGAGGAGCAGGGTGCTGTGAAGGCTATTGACCCACGTAAAGAATAAGGAGGACGCGACTATGATTAGAAAAGTACAATTCGAAAGTCAGGAGCGCCGTATCAACCAGGTTCTGGCAGCTCTGAAGGAAAATGGCATCAACAGTATTGAAGAGGCCAATGAGATTTGTGATAAGGCTGGGGTAGATCCCTATTTGATCTGTGAGGAAACTCAGCGTATCTGCTTTGAGAATGCCAAGTGGGCATATGTTTGCGGTGCTGCCATCGCCATTAAGAAAGGCGTGAAGACTGCTGCTGATGCTGCTGAGGCTATCGGTATTGGTCTGCAGAGCTTCTGTATCCCAGGTTCAGTAGCCGACGATCGTAAGGTGGGTATTGGTCATGGTAATCTGGCTGCCCGTCTGCTTCGCGAGGAGACTGAGTGCTTTGCCTTCTTGGCAGGTCACGAGTCATTCGCAGCTGCTGAGGGTGCCATCAAGATAGCTGAGATGGCTAATAAGGTACGTAAAAAACCGCTTCGCGTGATCCTGAACGGTCTTGGAAAAGACGCTGCACAGATCATCAGCCGTATCAATGGTTTCACTTATGTACAGACTCAGTTTGACTATTTCACCTCTGAACTGAAGATCGTTCGTGAGGTACCTTATGGCAACAATCCTAACCGTCTGAAGGTGAAGTGCTATGGTGCTGACGACGTACGCGAGGGTGTAGCTATCCTGTGGCATGAGAATGTTGACGTGTCTATTACAGGTAACTCTACCAACCCAACTCGCTTCCAGCATCCAGTAGCTGGTACTTACAAGAAGGAGCGCGTGCTTGCTGGCAAGCCTTACTTCTCTGTAGCATCTGGTGGTGGTACGGGTCGTACATTGCATCCAGACAACATGGCTGCTGGTCCTGCTTCTTATGGTATGACTGATACACTGGGTCGTATGCACTCTGATGCTCAGTTCGCAGGTTCTTCTTCTGTTCCTGCTCACGTTGAGATGATGGGCTTCCTGGGTATTGGTAATAACCCAATGGTAGGTGCAACCGTAGCTATCGCTGTGGCCATCGACTTGGCACTGAACAAGAAGTAATTTACCTCTGTTCTTAGATAAATGAAAATCCCCAGCCTTATGGTTGGGGATTTCTTTTTGTTAGATCTCGAAGTCCAGACAGCTACGCTGCACCGTGTAAGGGCGAACCTTGCCGTTGGCCACAGCCACATGAGCAGGATGCTTGGCATATCCTTTCAGGGCTTCCTCACTTTCGAGGGTACTGTCGAGCATCACATCGGCATTTGATGATGCCAGACGTCCGTCGATGTGTACTTTCACATCCAATAATCCAGGAACTTGGCCTACCAGACCTTCCAAACCGGCCTTGATGCCAGCTTTCACTTGCTGTTTCTCTTCCTCAGAGAGTTCTGGATTCAGTGTCCAGAGAATAATGTGTTTAACCATAACGATATACTATTCTAAAAGATTATTCATGATAGTTGTCTTGTCCATCGCAAAGATATATAAATTCTACCATTCCACCAAAATAATTACTTGTTTGGCTCTACTACCACTTCCTCCTCCCGATACCTGTCGAAGCCGATGGAAGTGTCCACACCAAGTTCCTTGAAGATGTCGAGAATCCGACTTTGCTCTTTGGGACTTAATCCGAACTTCTCTTGCCCATGCCAGCGGCGGTCGAAGCTGGCACGGCTGCCAAAGCCTGCACGACTGAATAGGGTGCATAGGTGCTTGTGTGGCACTTCATTCCTGAGACGCTCAAAGCCGTAGGCGATGCGCTGGCACTTCTTGACAAGCAGGTAAGGACAGCCCTCGGATGTGGGGGTTACTAACTCGGTGTTTACCACTGTCATGCTGGCCTCCTTGTTGCGTATTTGGAGGTAGTTCTTGTAGCGCAGACATTGGCTGCACTGTGGACATGCTGCCAGAGGGCAGACGGTGTTTTGATCTAATTTCAACATAGTAGTATATTTTTATTAATTAGTTTCTTGTTTTGCTCACACTGTGAACATTTATGCCCACAGTTATGGGCATTTTTGCTCACAGCGATGAACATTTGTGAGCATAGTATAAGGAATGTCGTCAACAATGGAATTGCATTTTGACCTTCACCCTTCACCTTTTGTAAATATAACATTGAATGTCAGAAAGTTAGGTGGGTGAAGGTGGAAGGCTTCACCTTCACCTTACCTTCACCCACCTTCACCTTTATGCAGCCTTGCGTGGTATTAAAAGATACTTTTGACCATGCTTGCTGTGTTGGGTATCAAATCCCATGAACTTCAATATCTTTCCTATCTTCACACTGGTGTACATACCTCCTTCGAGCATGGGATATTGCTGCTGTAAATCATTGATCACATCTTTACAAAGCATCCATCGTCCTTGTTCATTGTCACTTGGCAATCGGAAACAGTTTGCTATCATACTTTCCAAGTCCACATGCTTGAAATAGGGTTGGTTTACTTCCTGTATTCTTGCCACTTCATCGTTGGTAAACCAATAAGGAATCTGTTGTACTTGAAGCTCATAAAGCAGTTGGGCATAAAGTTGCTGATAGTCAATGGGTGTCTCGTTGTCGATAAACATGCCTTTGGGCACTTTCAAACAAAGATAGCGACGACTACCAGTAGGGTCGCAAAGCGGATGTTCATCGTTGGTAGTGGCGAGGAAGGAAGCATAGCGCTTTCTATCCTCCTGACTCTTTCCAAAAATTGGCCTTCCATTGACCTTCACCCTTGAGAGTATCTGCTTCAGCTTTCCTTGTTGCGATGGTCCCATGTTGGCAAATTCGTCAATATTCACTAAAAGGTTGTGCGTCAATGCCATATCGCTATCGAACTTATTCCCGAAGTTGATGTGATCAAGGAAGTAAACCCGCAATTCTGGAGGTAGAAGTCTTACTGCGAAGGTACTCTTTCCACATCCTTGCGAACCAATTAAGACAGGCACACATTCATTGCCATGAAGCATGTCCATCCCCATCCAATGCGCCACTGCAGAACGCAGCCAAGTACTACACCAATTCAGTTGTTCTGAAGTAAGTCCTGGAATCCTGTTGAATAATCCTGCCACATGATTCTGGCCATCCCAAGCAGGCAGGTGCTCCAGATAATCCTTGATAGGATCATAGTTATTGACAGCATCCGATCCTATATACTCCTCAATATCAGTACGAGGCGACTTCTCGTAAAGTCCCTCTTTTTTGGCTTTTCGGACGATGGAATTGAGAGCTTCAGCCGTAAGGATCCTCCATTCGTCTGCTTCATCACTTAGTTTTCTTACCTCAGTCTTTCCACTGAGCACGTTTCGACGGAACTCGTAGTTCTCGTCAAGAAAGCTCTCTATCATATAGATAGCTCCCTGATTTTCTGTCATTTCTATTTTCATATAAATAAAGAATTAATTGTTAGTATTCATTTCATCTTTAAAACAACAGGTGAAAGTGGGTGAAGGTAAGGTGAAGGTAAAGCCATTCACTTTCACCTACTTAGTCTGTTTACTTTCAGCCACTTACGCTATGGAAGTGAAGGGTGAAGGTAAAAGCATGAATCCGTCTTCTGCCTCCTCTCTCTGAAAGCATTGCAAATATAATATAGGAAGATTGCGGTTTACGAATTTTCCCTCTCGTTATGGGCTTTTATAGGGAAAACAGGGAAAATATAGGGAAACACAGGGAAAAGTGCAGGGAAAAATGTATCCATGAGGTATTCGTCACAAGCAAAGGGGGTGTTCGTGTAAAAACTACTTGTACTCTCAAACCATCCTCCTACATTTGCATCAGAAAAAGACAACTCATTATAATATTCTTACAAATGAAGACAAACAGACTACACTTTTCGTTAAAGATTTTATTCCTCTTGTCAGGAATAAGCTTCTTACCTGTTTACCAAGCCCAAGCACAAGACATGGTGACTGCTACGGGTGAAAATGGATTGGAGAAGACCGTAAGCTACGACGTAGAGAAATTCACGGACATTCGTGACAAGAAACTCGAAGACGTGATCAAGAAAATGCCTGGCATACAGATGATGTCATTCAGTGGATATACTTACTTTACATACAATGGCATGCGCATAGAGAAAATCTACGTGAATGGCCTCGATATGCTCGAAGGCAACTACGCACCTATTTATAATATGAAGCCAGAGGATGTGGAGCGTTTGGAAATCACTGAGAACCACATGAGCATGAAGATCATGAAGGGTGTGGAGTACAGTGATGCCGCTGCAGTGAACGTGGTGCTGAAAGACCATGCACAGTCCAAATGGACAGGCTCTGTGAAGGGAGGCTTGGGTTTCTCCCCACTCCTCGTGAATGCCGATTTCAACGCCTTGAACATCGGACAGAAGATGCAGACCACTGTGCTTTTCAAGGCCGATAATACAGGTCTGGATTTCAGTGGTTCACTCAATGGCTTCGGATCCGACTATGGCTCCTATCTTGGCGGTGGCGGAGGCGGAAATGATTATAGCATTAAGGAGTTTCTCAGAGTGAGCCCATCACTCGCTCCACTCTCCAGCGAACGTACGCGTGATAATCGCAGTGGCATTGCCAACATTGGTAGCACCTTCAAGTTGAACGATGACTATCAGCTTAATGTGCAGCTGACTTACCACACTGACCGTCTGACGGCCTCCAGCTTCGATGAGACCACCTACTACCTCTCTGGCAACGAGACGGTAGTTGATGTGGTGGGCGAAAGTGCCAAATCCAAGCAGCAAGACATACAGGCTGACATCACGCTGCTGGCCAACACAGATTCCAAGTACCTAAGAAACCAGTTGAGTTTCGCCACTCAATGGTCAGATGTGAACAAGAATATCACAGGTGAGCGAGCCAATGACCAATTGGTGAATACGACCCCACTCCTGATCAAAGACGATTTTCTGTATAAGACGCATCTGGGCAAGAATATCTTGAGCGTGAAAGCCGATGCAGGCCTCTACTTGCGTCCGCAAGACCTCGAAGTGAAGCGTGAGCAGCATCCATTCATGCAGCAGATCAAGGCCAACTCCTCTTTTGCCAGCTTAGGACTCACTTACGACATCAGATTGAACAACCAACTGAGTCTGAGTCTTAAGAGCGGCGTTTCAGAGAACCTGAGAGGCCTGAAGGTAAATCGCTCTGAACTCCCAGGGCTGGAAATGCCCAATATGAAGTCGAAGTTGGATGTCTTCAATGCCTATGCAGAGGCCAAGCTCACCTACATGACAGACAAGTTGCAGGCAGAAGTGGGTTTCCCCGTAAACTATGGCGACTATCATCTGACAGACCAACTGAATGATAACAAGATGAACAAGTCAAAGTTCTATTTGGAACCAGAACTGAATATTAAATACGAGGCCTCCAGCAACCTCTCATTGGCCTTAGAAGCCAGATTGGATGTCGATGAGGTGGAACGTAAGAACCTCTATCCGGGCATGATCTTCCAAGACTATCGCATCGCTTCCAAGGGACTCCCTGCCATGAAGAATGAAACGGGAGGCTCCATCGAGGCCAGTGTATCCTACAAGTATCCATCCGCCTCCTTCTTCGTCAATGGTTCCGTGGAGCATAGTTGGGAGAAAGACCCCTTCGTGAGCGACAAGTCGTTTACCGACCTGTTCATTATCAATGGACGCCACATCCTGCCAAGCACCTCTAATGACACGGAAATCAGAGGTGACATCAGCAAGGGCATCAACTTCATGAAAGGTAAGATTGGTATGGAAGTGAGCTATGAGAGAGGTACCTCCAAGATAGCCAGAAATGAGCAGTTCATCCCTCTCAATAGTTCTGGATGGATGCTTTCACCTTATATTAATGGCCGTCTCACCTCATGGTTGAACGCCGTTTATCGCCTGGACTTCAACATGAGCAGCGTGAAGGTGAAGGATGCAGACACCTCCTCAAAGTCGAAAGGCTACACACAGTCGCTCGAACTCATCTTCTCTCCATCACCTAAGCTCAACTTCAGTGTGCTGGGTGAGCACTACTACACCGAGTTCAGCGACGACGTGTCAAAGCACCTTATTCTGGCTGATGTCAAGGCAGAGTACACCATCGACAGCAAATGGCAACTGATACTCTCCGCAAAGAACATTCTGAACCAAGACACCTACAACTACACGTTGGTAGATTCACGAGACTTTACCAAGTCTTATACCTCCTATAAGATACGTCCGCGTAATATTTTGTTGAGCTTGTATTACAAATTCTAAAGAATCAGTTATCTTTGCAGGGTTATGAAATGGAACCGTAAAGACATATTGATATTCTTTATCCATGCGGCAGTGATGGTGCTGGTCATCATCCTGCCCGCTGTGGCTACCAGAATTGCCACCGCAGATGGCCATGAGGTGATAGATTCCCTTTTCGACTCCATGGAGTATTTCATCCCCCTCTTTACCTTCTACCTGATCAACTATTATTGGCTGGTTCCCCGCTATTATTACGAGAATAAAGCGCTGTTTTGGGGGCTGAATGTTCTCCTAGGCATCCTGTTCTCTTTTGGCCTAGAGATGGTCGATGATGGCATCTTCTTCTGGGAAGATCGCCACTTCCATGCAGCGCGCTTCGCCTTCATATTTGCCATAGACGTGGTGACCTATCTGCTGGCAGCCTCCTGCGCTCTGGCCGTACGCACTATCATGCGCCTGCATAAAGTGGAGCTCCAGCTTCAGGAAGTGAAGCAACAGAATGCCGAAGCCGAACTGGTATGGCTGAAGAATCAGCTGAATCCACATTTCCTCTTTAACACGCTGAACAATATCAGCAGTCTGGTGCAGATAGATGCCGATACGGCCCAGAACAGCATTACGCAACTCAGCGACCTACTGCGCTATGCCCTCTATGAGACTAATAAGCCCGCTGTGGCACTGGCCGATGAAGTGGAGTTTATGGACAATTTCATCCACCTGATGAAGCTCCGTTGCAATGAGAAAGTCTGTGTGGAAACTGATTTTCAGGTACCTGATTCTCCCGTCAGTATCGCCCCTATGCTGTTCATTTCCACGCTGGAGAACGCCTTCAAGCATGGTGTCAGCTCCCACGAAGCCTCTTTCATCAAGGCTGCCCTCCGTGTAGAAGATGCCCAAATTATCTTCACATGTGAGAACAGTAACTTCCCCAAGAAGACGGACGGGCGTACGGGCAAGGGCGTAGGTATAGAGAACCTGCAGCGTCGCCTCCAGTTGCTCTATCCAGAGAGAAGCAACTATACACAAACACTCACAGATGGTGTCTATCGCGTAGAAATCCGTCTTAATCCTTGATGCCTATGGAACCTATCAGATGTATGGTTATAGACGATGAGCCCTTAGCAGTGCAGATGGTGAAATCCTTTATCCTGCGCACGCCGTTTCTGGAGTTCGTGTCCTCTTATACCGATGCCGTAGAGGCACTGGAGGCACTGAAAGCCAATCCGGTGGACCTGCTCTTCCTCGATATTAACATGCCCGACCTCGATGGCATGAGTCTGGCAGCCATGGTGCCGCAGCAGACACGCATCATCTTCACCACCGCCTTCAAGGAATACGCCTTCGAGAGCTATGGCGTCAATGCGCTCGACTTCCTGCTGAAGCCCATCAACTATGCCCGTTTCATTGCAGCTGCAGAGAAAGCCCGTCAGTGGTTCGAACTCACATCCTCTACGAAGGAAGACAATCCTGAGGATACACGCAGAAACACCATCTTCCTGCGTGTAGATAACGAACTGAAGCAGATCAGCATCGACCGTATCCTTTATGTCTCAGGCTTGAAGAACTATGTGATGTTCTATCTGGAAGGCGAGAAGCGCCCCTTGGTCACACACCTCACCATGAAAGCGGTGGAAGACATCCTGCCCCCTAAGGACTTCATGCGTGTGCATCGTTCCTACATCGTGGCGCTGCATAAGATCAAGAGTATCGATCGCAACAACACTATGCTTATTGGCGATGAATTTATTCATGTAGGCGAAGCCTATCAGGATGCCTTTAATGCCTACCTTAAGGACAACTTGCCCGGATAATTTATTTCACTAATTGTTAAGAGTATATGACTACTACTAAACCAGCAGTTGAGCTTGTACTACTGCAACAGGATGACTATGAACAATTCATTATCGACAACCAATGGGCGTTTAAATATGGCGCACAAATGGAGTTTGGGATGCGCGACGATAGGTGCGAGGATGGTGATGAGGTAATATCTAGAGATACCATCGAGCATTGTATAAACGACAAGGATGCTGAGACGTATCGCATTGTTGTGGATGGAGAGAAAGTGGGTGGAGTGGTGATAAAGATAGAATCAGAGTCCAACAAGGGTGAGTTGGAGCTGTTGTTTGTCGCACCAGAAGTGCATAGCAAAGGTGTTGGACAAGCGGCATGGAATGCGGTGGAAGCACTGCATCCTGAAATACATATTTGGGAAACGATAACCCCTTATTTTGAGAAACGTAACATCCACTTTTATGTAAACCGTTGTGGTTTCCAGATAGTAGAGTTCTGGAATAAATATCATCATGGTCCTCAATTTCCAGAAGAAGAGGTTGGCAACTGGGAAGATGATGATGAAATGTTTGTGTTTAGAAAGACTATTTAAGGAGTTATAGTGACGCAATAGATATTGCAGTAATATAATCAAGTTTCTTTGTTTTTTATTCGACTTGCACTATCTTTGCAGCAGATATATTCAATCACATAATACAACAAACGAGATGAGGAAGATAAAACTTTTTAGGCTATTGTTGGTAGCAGGGTTGCTGACATCATTGGTCAGTTGCTCAAAGAACGCATCTTCTTTCGATGAAGTGGTATCTGCCCGTCGTAGCGTGAGGAGCTACGACCCTAACAGGAAGATTAGTGAAGACCAGGTGCGCACTTTGATTGCCACGGTGCAGGAAGCGCCTTCGTGGGCCAATGTGCAGGCCACACGTTTCTATGCTGTGATGTCGGACGCGAAATTGAAAGAAGCGAAGGCGGCGATGCTGAACAACCAGAATACAGTAGCTGATGCTCCTGTGCTGATAGTGACCACCTATAGACAGGGCGAATCGGGTTTCTTCAGTGGTGAAGCTGCCAATGAGGTGGGTAACGGCTGGGGAGCCTTCGACGCTGGTCTGAGCAATGCTTTCTTAGTGCTCAAAGCGAAGGAGATGGGCTTCGACACGGTGATTATGGGACTGCGTGATGCGAATGCTTTGCGTAATGCTCTGAGCATCCCAAGTGAAGAAGTCATCATGTCAGTAGTGGCGTTGGGCTATGGGAATCAGGAACCTCGACGGCCTGAAAGAAAAGCACTGAATGAGGTGCTGCACATTAAATAGATAAAGACAGGCAGGGCTTTTCATCTCGAGAAACCCTGCCTTTGTTGTTGCTTTATGTTACGTCAAATAGAGAGATCTTTGTAAATTAGACGCAGCAAATGGTGAAAAAGTTGCATATCAAGGGTGACTTTTCCGCTATCTTTGAACGTTTTTTCGACGATTTTATTGCGAAAGCCCTAAAATCGTGTTATATTTGACCAAAATAGTCTATTTCTAACACTTTAAATATTATTCATTATGACGAACAGAAGAGATTTTTTAAAGCGTGCATCAGCCCTGACGCTGGGTGCATTGTTTGTAGATGGTATCACCTCTGAGGCTTCTGCCGCTACCCGTAATTCAATGGCGAGCAAAATCTTAGGTTTGCAGACCTATTCACTGGGTCCAGAACTATCACAGCCCGACTTGGCTACAGGCTTGAAGAAGGTGAAGGAGTGTGGCTATACTAATTTGGAGTTGGCTGGTTATCGCGAGGGTAACATCGGACAGGCTCCTGTAGCTGAGTTTAAGAAATTGGCCGATGATGCAGGTTTGACCATCATCAGCTCTCACCTTACCCCTTCAGTACGTGGACAGTATTCTAAGGATAATATCGAGCAGATTAAGGACTTCTGGAAGAAGGCTACCGAGGATCACAACAAACTGGGTGTGAAGTATATGGTACAGCCATCATTGCCACAGTGCAACAGTCTGGAAGATGCTCAGTATGTGGGCGAGGTATTCAATGCTGCTGGTGAAATCGCCAAGCAGGGTGGTATCCAGTTTGGTTATCACAACCACAACTATGAGTTCAACCGTCTGACTGCTGGTGGTACAGAGCCTATCAGTTTCGCTATCCGTGGCTATCGTCCTCCTCAGGGTCAGGAAATGCCTAAGACGGTAGAGGAAATCTTCATCGAGAGCACTGATCCAAGCAAGGTGATCTTCGAACTCGACGTTTATTGGACCGTGATGGGTGGCCAGGATCCTGTAGAGTGGATCAATAAGTATGCTAACCGCATCCAGATGCTGCATATCAAGGACCGTCTGGTATTGGGTGACAGTGGTATGATGAACTTCAAGAACATCTTTAATGCGTTCTATAGCCATGGGCATCAGTACTTCTTCGTGGAGATTGAAGATACCCGCAGTGGTAAGCAATTTGACCGCATCAAAGCCAGTGCAGATTTCTTGTTGGCAAGCGACTTTGTTAAATAAGTTTAAATTTTGTAACAAATTGAGGCTCGGTATCATACAAAACCGAGCCTTTTTCATACCTTTGCGCCCAAATACATTAACTTATCATTATATTATGGCAACTAGAAGAGATTTTTTGAAGAGTGCATCTATGCTGACGCTTGGTACACTCGCTGCATGTAATGCAAATGGTGGCGCAGCTGCTAATCAGCCTGCTGCTCCAGGTTCTAAGTACATCGGCCTCCAGACTTATACACTGGGTGGTGAATTGTATAACGATACTGCAAATGTGATTAAGAAGTTGGCAGAGGGTGGTTACACTGGCTTTGAGCTGGCAGGTTACAACCCACAGGCACGTGGTTTCCGTGGCTATGGTCAGGATGCTGCTACTATTTCTGCTGCTGATTTCAAGAAGATGTGCGATGACGCTGGTATCTCTATCATTAGCTCTCACTTGACTCCTAACAATCTGGAGCGTGGTGCTAAGTATGACGCTTCTACTAAGGACACTATCCTGGAGTACTGGAAGACCGTTATCGAGGATCACAAGACTTTCGGTGTAGAGGCTATCGTTCAGCCTTCTCTGCCTTCTATCAGCAATAAGGAAGACGCTCTGAACGTATGCGAGGTGTTCAATGCAGTAGGTGAGCTGCTGGGTCAGAACGGTATCAAGTTCGGTTACCACAACCACAGCAATGAGTTCAATAAGGTTATCCCTGGCGGTGAGGCTGCTACTCCTTACTATCAGCGTGGTTTCCGTCGCCCAGGTGACGATACTCCAGAACCAGAGACTATCGAGAAGATTTTCATTGAGAACACTGATCCTTCTAAGGTATTCTTTGAGTTGGATTGCTACTGGACTGTAATGGGTCAGCAGGATCCTCTCGTTTGGTTGAAGCAGTATTCTAACCGCATCAAGTATCTCCACGTGAAGGACTTCGTAGTAATCGGTGCTTCTGGTGCTATGAACTGGGAGAACATCTTCACTCAGCACTATGCTAATGGCAACAAGTACTGGTTCGTAGAGATCGAGGGTACTAACAGTGGTCATCAGGTAGAGTATGCTCTTGAGAGCGCTAAGTACCTGCTGGGTCATGATTTCGTGTAATTAATTACATCAACCTAATAGTAAAGTGGGGTTGCCAATTTAGGCAAC
>JAEEGI010019358.1_pt1 | contig 13726 bp, 9 predicted proteins | sample 8958751 | NCBI WGS metagenome assembly JAEEGI01 (sample SAMN16246545, study PRJNA631951) | gut metagenome | biome: gut microbiome; feature: rumen; material: KS-attached | host: Bos | place: Iran: Karaj | collected 2018-10
GATAACCGGGATAACCGCCTGCGCGGCGGCGTGTATGCGGAAGCGCTGATTACCGCCATTCCCAAGGAGAATGTTCTGACGATTCCCATGACGGCCATTTCCATGCGTGACGACCAGCGTACCTGTTATGTAATAGAGGACGGCAAGGCAGTGCGTAAAGTTCTGACTACCGGATATATCGGGGAAAATCTGGTTGAGGTATTGAGCGGCATAACCGAAAAAGACTATATCATCACCGGCGGCCTGAACAAAGTCCGTGAAGGCGTCAGTGTAAAGGTTTCAGAGAAGGGTACGGATAAAGAATGATTGAAACATTTATAAGACGGCCTGTCTTCACCACCATGTTCATACTGGTGCTGATCGTCTTCGGTATCCGTTCCTATCCGGGACTGGGCGTAGACCTGTATCCGGACGTGGATCTGCCCATGGTAGGCGTCACGGTAACCTATGAAGGCACGGCGCCGGAAGAAATGGAGACCCTGGTCACCAAGCCCATAGAAAATCGGGTCAGCCAGGTTTCCGGCATAAAAAGTATTACTTCTTCAATCCGGGAAGGTTATTCCCAGACGGTGCTGGAGTTTGAGATTGGGACAGATCCCCGCCAGATGGCCAGTGAGGTCCGGGAGAAGGTTGCCGGCGTACGCCGCCGTCTGCCGGCCGATATCGATGAACCGGTGGTCCAGCGGTTTGATATGGCATCCCAGGCCATTGCTACCTATGCCTTTTCTTCTGATAAAAGGAGCCCGGGGGAAGTCCGGCGTATCCTTCACGACGTAGTTATCGACGGGTTACAGATGCTGGAAGGCGTGGCTGATGTATCAGTGTACGGCGCAGCTGACCGTGCCATCAAAGTCCATGTAAAATCGGAAAAGCTGAAACAGTATGATATTTCTTTCCAGACTGTGCTGGCCAAGGTAAACAATGCCAACATCAACACTCCCGGCGGCAAGGTCCGTGACAACAACAATACAATCACTGTACGTACCATAGGTAAACTGAACACGGTTGACGATTTTAAGCAAATCATCGTGGCCAACAAGGACGGAAAGGCAATCCGCCTGACAGAAGTTGCCGACGTGGAGGACAGCTGGGAAGACGCGGAGTCGTATTCCCGTACCAACGGTGTTCCTTCCGTGATGCTGGCTATCCGCAAGCAGAGTCGTACTAATACGGTGCAGGTCATTGACGTGGTCAATAAAGAACTGGAAAAGATTATGCAACATGATCTGCCGCCGGACATAAAAATGTATATTGTCCGGGACCAGAGCCGGTATATCCGTGAGAACGTGGCAGACGTATGGAATACGATTCTGTTCGGCGGGTTCCTGGCCCTGCTTATCACCTATATGTTCCTGGGTGACCTCCGGGCGACCATCATCGGTGGCCTGGCTATTCCTACATCTATAATTGCAACTTTTTTCCTGATGGATATTATGGGTTTTACCCTGAACAATATGTCCCTTATGGGCCTGTCGCTGGCAGTAGGCTTCCTTATCGACGACGCCATCGTGCTGGTAGAAAACATTTTCCGGCACATGGAGATGGGGAAGTCGCCATTCATGGCCTCGGCAGATGCCACCAAGGAACTGGTGCTGGCAATTTTGGCTACTTCCATGTCGCTGATGGCAGTATTCGTACCTATCGGCAGCATGGGTGAGACCATTGGCCAGTTTTTCAAGCAGTTCGGACTCACCGTAGCTTTTGCGCTGGCCTTTTCCACGATTTCTGCCTACACCCTGACTCCCATGGTCTCGGCCCACTGGCTGAAAGCCCCGGGGACAGAAGAGGACAAGGAATATCGCCCCGGGTTTGTAGAAGCTGCTTTAAAAAGCTTTAATGCAGGCTTTGACTACGTTCGGGGACTGTATGATCAACTGATGGCGTTTGCTGTCCGTCATCCGAAAAAGATTATTCTGGGTTCTCTGGTGACGCTGGTCTTCAATCTGTTCCTTCTGCCCTTTGTAGGCACGGAACTGCAGCCTATCTACGACTCCGGAGAATTCCGGGTCAATGTGAAAGCCGCGCCTGGCATCGGTCTGAACCAGATGGCGGAATGGACCTGGCCTTTAGAGCAGGTCCTTATGGAAATGAAAGATGAAGTCCGGGTTGAAAACATGCACCTGGGCGGCGTCCGCACGGCAGTCAATGAAGGTGCTATTGAAGTGAAACTGAAACCTGCGGAAGAACGGAAGCGTGGCATGCTGGATATTATGGCTGACCTGCGTAGAAAATTCAGAAACGTAGGCGACATGCAGGTATCCGTAGTGACCAATCAGGGCAGCCGGGGTGATCCCCGGCCCGTACAGATCGGCCTTCGGGGCAGCGATCTGGTAAGGCTTACAAAGTATGCAAACGATCTGGCGGAAAAAATCCGTCAGGTACCCGGCTCTGCCGACGTGGAAGTCATCGGTATCGATCCGGAACCGGAAATCATGATACGGCTGGATCAGTCCAAGGCCAGTCAGCTGGGCCTGGATAACACGACCGTAGGCAAAGTGGTGCAATATGCGTTCCAGGGTAAGAGTACCGGTAACTCCTATACCATTGGTAACAATGACTACGACATCATTATCCAGATGGATAAAGACGACCGCCGCACCATCCAGGATGTGGCGAACCTGATGGTTTCCACGGAAACGGGAGGCTATGTACGGTTAGGGGACGTGGCGGAAGTGAAGTTGGGCTCCGGCCCCACCCGTATCGACCGGGAAGGCAGGCAGCGCCAAATCGCTGTTTACTCCAATGCAGTTGGTATCTCTACCGGCGATTTGCTGAAAGTGATTGAAGAGAAACTGATTCCGGAGCTGAACATGGATATCGGGTACCGTTACAGGCTCATCGGTAATTCCGATATGATGAGCCGTATCTTCGGGGAAATCGTCAAGGCCGTTATTCTGGCCATTGTACTGATTTATATGGTACTGGCAGCGGAATTTGAAAGTTTCTCACAGCCTTTCGTTATCATGATGAGTCTGCCTTTTGCCATCATCGGCGCCGTGCTGGGTCTTCTGGTGGCAAACCAGACCGGTAACATGATGTCCCTGATTGGTGCGACCATGCTGCTGGGCCTGGTAACCAAAAACGCTATTTTGTTAGTTGACTATGCGAACCAGGCGAGAGAGAAAGGCATGCCGATCAAAGAAGCAATTCTGGAAGCCTGCTCCCTGCGTCTGCGTCCGATTCTTATGACTACGCTTTCTACTATGCTGGGTATGACCCCCGTAGCGCTGGGCATTGGCGCCGGGGCGGAGCTGCGGCAGAGCATGGGTGTGGTACTGATTGGCGGTTTGACGACTTCTACTTTGCTGACATTGGTGGTAGTTCCGCTGATTTACATGCTGACAGAAGAATACAAAGCAAAAAGGGCGGCAGCGAAGGGCTAAGCCTGATAACGTTTCTTGTCGACCGGGCAGCAGAGGAAGCGAATTATTTTATAACTGTTCAGGTGATTATATATGAGCTATGAAACAGACATTAAGGAAGTGCTGGCAGCATATAAAGCCGGTACCCTTTCTGACGAAGAAGTGATTGCGCGTTTTCATCAATTGAATATGACCGATCTTGGGTTCGCCAAACTGGACCATGACCGGAGTTTGCGCCGGGGATTCCCGGAGGTCGTGTATTGTGAGGGAAAGACGATTCAGCAGGCTTCCGCGATTTTAACCGTACTGGCCTCCCGCCACAAGAATGTGCTGGGAACCAGAGCCTCGCGGGAATTGTACGAAGCGGTGAAGCCAAATCTGCCGGATGCAGTCTACTATGAGCGGGCCCGGCTGATTGTTTTGGAAAAAGAACCTCTGCCTAAAGATCCCGACCGTAAGATTGCAGTGATTACTGCCGGGACCAGCGATGTGCCTGTGGCAGAGGAGGCCGCTGTGACCGCGGAAATCATGGGGAACGAAGTCATACGCATTTACGATGTGGGCGTTGCGGGGATTCACCGGCTGCTGGGAAAGGTAGAAGAAATCCGGAGCGCCAATGTGATCGTTGTCATTGCAGGCATGGAAGGGGCCCTGGCAAGCGTGGTGGGCGGACTGGTAGACAAGCCCGTGATTGCGGTGCCGACCAGCGTGGGTTACGGCGCCAATTTCAAAGGTCTGTCGGCCCTGTTGGGAATGCTGAACAGTTGTAGCGCCGGGGTAGCCGTTGTCAATATTGACAACGGTTTTGGTGCCGGACGCATGGCCAGTATCATCAATCATCTGAGATAATACGATTATCATGGGACCGGAAGTCCGGTCGCATTCGTCAGAAGACGTTTTGAAGAACAAAAACTTCCTTTAAAATGGCCGGAGGCCGAAATACATACTGCACCGGGCAAGAGTCTGGCAGCAGCAATTTGGAGAGGAACATGAAAGCCTTATATCTGGAACCTTTTGCCGGTATCAGCGGCAATATGCTGTTAGGAGCGTTACTGGATGCAGGAGTGCCTTTTGAATACCTGCAGGAAGAGTTTGCCAAATTGCATTTGGGAGACTATGAGTTAGTTTTTAAGAGCGTGAATAAAAGCGGAATCCAGGCACGGTACTTTAATGTGCTGCTGCCGGAAGAACAGGAGCACGAACGTACTCACGGATACTGCCATGACCATGAACACGGGCCTTACCACGATCATGAGCATGATCACGTCTGGATGCATGCTCACGGCATTGCCCACAATCATGACCATGAACATATGCACGAAGAGAATTGTGTTCATGATCATCATGAACACGGGCACGAACATCATCATGAGCATGAGCATGAACATGTTCACGACGACCATACGCATCATCATCACGAACACAGGAATCTTCATGATATTGAAGAGGTTCTGGAGCATTCCGGACTCACTGAAGAGGTCATTTCCAAAGCCAAAGAAGTTTTTCTGGCAATTGCCAAAGCAGAAGCAAAGGTACACGGCAGTACGATAGAAAAAATTCATTTTCATGAAGTCGGCGCCATTGATACCATTATCGATGTAGTCGGGAATATCCTGGCACTGCAATATCTGGGGATTGAGAAGATTTTTACTGCTCCGGTAAATACCGGATTCGGTTTTGTGGAATGCGCCCATGGGCAGATGCCGGTTCCGGCTCCTGCGACAGCGGAACTTTTGGAGGGAATGCCGCATTTCAGGGGAACTGTAGATAAAGAGATGACAACGCCTACCGGGGCGGCTCTTTTAAAGGTTCTGGCTGTTCCGGTGGAGGAAGTGCCTGCCGGCTTTACAGTAACCAGGATTGGTTACGGAGCAGGCACCCGCGATGTTTCCATTCCTAATGTGCTGCGCGTTAATGTGGGTACCTGTGAAGAAAGCTGCATGACCGGAGGAATGGATGACGGGCTCGAAACGCTGATTATGCTGGAGTGCAATATTGATGATATGAATCCGGAAATATTGCCTTATGTATTGGACCGGTTGTTAGAAGCGGGAGCTAATGACGCCTGGCTCCAGCCTGCCATTATGAAGAAAGGCCGTCCGGCCCTGACGCTGAAGGTGCTTTGCCGGGGGCCGGTACAGCAAAAACTGCAGCAGATTATGTTTATGGAAACTACCACCCTGGGGATTCGCAGATATCCGGTTGCGCGTATCGCGTTAGAGCGACGCTGGCGGAAAGCAGATACGCCCTGGGGGAGTGTGCGTGTTAAGGAAGGCCTGCTGCATGGGCAGGTAATCAATTCTGTTCCGGAATTTGAAGACTGCAAACGTGTAGCGCAGGAAAGCGGGCAACCTTTGAAAAAAGTGGAGGCTGCCGCATTGAACAATAAAAAGTGATTGTTTTTTTAACGGTTTAAAGAATAATTATCTCCTGTTCTCATCTGGCTGTGAACAGCATATTTAGAAATCGAGGAACCCATTTTGGACTTTGAAGAATACGTTAACACAATCGAAGAAACGCTGTGCCCATTGGGAAATGTACAGACGAAAGACATTAACTACGGCGTTCAGATTATCCTGACCGATACCGCTAAAAAAGTTACTCTCAATATTTATAACGGGAAAAAAGGAATCCGTCTTGTCTGGGGCGGCGGGGATTCGGAATTGCAGACCCGGGCCATGGACCTGGTGCATCAAATCCATTTCGGAAATACAGGACTGGCTAATCGTGCAGCTGCTGTTTCCGGAAATGGCAACGGGACAAATTCGACGAAATCACCTTCAGCAGGCAGTGTATCAGACGCGAGCCACACATGGCAAATAAATGAGACTGAACAAACCCATGTGAGTTCCGGGCAGTCCCGTATTCTCTTATCTGGCGAATCGGACTTTTCCGGCATTTGGATGGGAAGTGACGAAAGCGGAAAAGGAGATTATTTCGGACCTCTGGTGGTAGCTTCAGTATGTCTTGACATAGCAGGCGGTAACACCTTAATGGCTGCGGGCGTAAGAGATTGCAAGTCCATGACGGATACGAGGATCCTGGCTCTGAGAGAATTGATTGAAGAAACAGCGCTTGCTTATGCTGTCCTTGTTATGAAGCCCCATGTGTATAATATACGGTATGAACAGGTGCAGCAGCAGGGCGGGAATCTGAATACCCTGCTGGCGCTGGGGCATATTGCGGCACTGAAACAGACCTGGCAGAAATACCCGCAATGCCGGCAGGCTCTGGTGGATCAGTTTGCAAAAAACGACAGTATTACTGAAGGAGTCCGCGCTTTTGCTCCGGAGATGCAGGTCTGGCAGCGACCCCGGGCAGAAGAGGATATTGCGGTAGCGGCGGCCAGTGTGCTGGCCCGGGCCTCTTTTTTGCAGACGATACAGGATATGGGAAAGGAAGCCGGCATCGGAAAGATTCCCAAGGGCGGGGGAGAAGCTGCGACCAATGCCGCACGGCGCCTGGTACAGAAAAAAGGAACAGAAGTATTGGAAAATTTTGTGAAGTTGCACTTTGCTAATACGCAAAAGATATAACGGCTGTAACAACGGGTAACATATATCATGTTGCGTAAGGTGACGCAACAGGAAAACTGGTGACCAAGGAAAATGCATCGTAATAAACTGTATAAACGGATTGCGCTGGTAGTTATATTCGTACTTGCTATTTCAGCGGCAGTCATCTATTTTACATTTGACATCCGGGCGTTGGATTATCTGACCATGTTTTCTTCATGGTCTGTTTTGTGCGCTCTGGGGGCGCTGGCTATCGGGCTGTTCTTTGATGGCACAAGACTGCTGACCCTGACCCGGATCACCGGGGAAGATCTGCCTTTGCCCGATGTGGTAAAAGTGGTGTTAAGTAATTACTTTCTGGCGGTGCTGACTCCTGGTGCAACCGGCGGAGCGATTGCTCAGGTTATGTTTATGCGCCGGGCCGGTGTGTCGGTAGCCCGTTCTACCGTAATTATCCTTGTACGGACCATTATGTCCATCTTTTTTCTGATTATTATGCTGCCCATCTTTATGAAGCAGGACGAAGCCATCACCAGTTGGGTTCCCATGCCTGTCATCTTGACAGTTTCAGTGACTTTTATCGCGATTCCCATAGCAGCTGTTGCGCTGATGCGTACAAACTACCCAAAACGGATTATCTATTATTTCTCCCGGTATTTTAAGCATGAGCGGCGGCGCCAGGCTTTCCGCTTGTACTATGATTTCCGCCAGGCGGTCTATATCATGGGGAGACAGCCTATCATGGTGTTGCGGGCGTTTATCGAGTCAGGCGTCAGCCTGACCTTCATTTATATGACAGTTCCTGCTTATTTTCTTGGCCTGCAGTTCCCCTTTGACCTGGTTCAGGTTATGGGACGTATGTACCTTTTGAATCTGGTGCTGTATTTTTCACCCACACCGGGAGGCAGCGGCATTGCGGAAGCAGGATTTGTGGCGCTCTTTAATCATTTGGTGCCCAGCGGTACGGTAGGGATTCTGGCTGTTTTATGGCGGTTTACGGCAGAGTATCTGCCTTTCATTTTAGGAGCTTTCATCACCTTGCGTGCCTTTGGTTCCAATGTGCTTTCCATTGCGGAAAAGAATTCTGGTCAGAAAGGTTCCGGAGAATGAAGCGTTGGAATGAAGGAGCTTTTTTCTGGGCAGGTTTGGTGCTGGCCAGCAACGTCATGTTTTTATACGGAACGATGGTCATGCCGGCCAGGCCGTTGACCTGGCCGGCTGTGCCGACACTGTTGGCAGGGATGTTTCCCTGGACGGGCCTGTTGCTGAAATCCTGCAAGGACGGTATTTCCGAAAGCCGGACAGAAGATTTGCGCAGGAATTTGTATTTGCTGCTATGGGGCGTGATGGCCGTGGCTGTTTCCTGTCTGTACCATGAGCAGCGGGTTCCGGTCCTGGCTCTGGGCTTCCCGGCTTTTGCCATTCTGATAGGCTGGAACATTGACCGTATGTTGCGGGAGGAAGGCGGCCATTTTGCCGGCTGGGCCGGGGTCACTGTACTGACTTGTATTGTGGCTGCCGCAGGTTGTGTTTTGTTTGTCCAAAACAGCCCGGATCTTTTTTTTGGTGGTCTGGTGCTGGGATTGGTGATTTTGATCATGGGGGCCGGAATCGGGATTGCGTTGCTGTACTATAGGGACGGGATGCTGGCGGCCTGGCTGCATGTGGCAACCGGGGTACTGGTCATGTTTATTCTGTTTTTTTTCCTGTTGCCCTTGGCAAAGGGCTGAAACGGTTATAAGAGTACTGCAGAAGAGGTATATCGGGTTTCCTGAAAGGGGGAATTAACGATGATATATACAGTCACTTTTAATCCTTCTCTGGACTATACAGTTCACATGCCGGTGTTTCGGGCGGGGACTATCAACCGTGTCGTTCAGGAGGCTGTTTATCCCGGAGGAAAGGGGATTAATGTTGGGATTATTCTCCGACGTCTGGGGCTGCCGGTGAAACTGCTGGGTTTTGTAGCCGGCTTTACCGGAGCGGAAATCGAACGCCTTTCCGGTCTGGCCGGTTGCCAGTGTGACTTTATCCATCTGAAAGAAGGGCTGTCCCGGATCAATGTAAAAATCGGCGCCGGCAAAACGGTGCTGGCCGGAGAGGAAAAAGCGGCCGGTACAGAAGCGGCACTGGCAGAAACCGGAGCGGAAACGGCAGTCAACGGGTTAGGTCCTGAAATATCCGATGAAAATCTGCAGCTGCTGTTTCGGCAGTTTGATGCGTTAGGATGTGAAGACATACTGGTGCTGTCCGGGAGTATTGCCAAAGGACTTCCCTCGGATACCTACCGGAAAATTTTGGAACGAATGAACGGAAAACAGGTCCGTGTGGTGGTGGATGCAGAAGGGGAACTTCTGACCAGTGCCATACCCTGCCATCCTTTTTTGATAAAACCGAATAAAGAAGAGCTGGAAGAGTTATTTAAACAGGAACTGCGCTCTGACGAAGATGTGGCTGCCTGCGCTGAAAAACTGCGGCAGCAGGGAGCCGAAAATGTACTGGTGTCTTTGGGTGGCGACGGGGCTCTTCTGGCAGGGGAGGGTGGCAAGATTTATCGCTGTCTTTCTCCCAAAGGTACTCTGGTGAATTCGGTAGGGGCCGGAGACAGCATGGTAGCCGGATTCCTGGCAGGTTATGAACGCAGCAGCGGAAATTTGTCGGAGGCTTTACGATATGGAATTGCCAGTGGAAGCGCCACGGCATTTAAGGACTGGCTGGCAGAGCGGGAGGAAATCGAAGCGCTGCTGGCCGGAATATGAGATGTGCCGACTGTAACAGGGCGGCGGAAAGGAAGCGCTATGCGTATTACAGACCTCTTAAAACCGCAGAGCATTGATTTGAATGCTGTAGTTGCTGACAAGCCGGCGGCAGTGGAGCGATTGGTAGACCTGATGGAGGCCGGCGGAAATTTGGCTGACAAGGCTCTGTACAAAGCAAGGGTGCTGGCCAGGGAAGCGGAAGGCAGCACCGGTATCGGGGAAGGGATTGCTATCCCTCATGCAAAGACGGAAGCGGTGAAAACTCCCGGACTGGCCAGCATGATTGTGCGGGCCGGGGTGGATTACGAAAGCCTGGATGAAGAACCGGCATTCCTGTTTTTCCTGATTGCGGCCCCCGCTGGAGGAGAAAATGTTCATCTGGAAGTATTGAGCCGGTTGAGCCGGATGTTGATGGACGATGAGTTCCACGAAGCGTTGATGAACGCCAAGACGCCGGAAGAATATCTCCATATCATTGATGAGGCGGAGAAAATCCAGATAGAGCAGGAAGAAGCGGAAGCAGAAGAGGAACGAAAACAGGCGGAGGCGGAACAGGCTGCAACGACTGTGGAAAAAGCAACTGGAGCCGGCGAGGGTGCCGAAACTGCAGGTGCAGGGGCAGCGAGTGTTGCAGCAGCTGCTGCCGGGGCAGCGGCTGACTCCGGCAAACCGTTTGTGGCTGCTGTGACGGCCTGTCCTACCGGTATTGCCCATACCTATATGGCGGCAGAAGCACTGGAGCGGAAAGCCGCTGCTATGGGGATAGATATTAAAGTTGAGACCAACGGATCCGGCGGCGTGAAAAACTCTCTGACGGCGGCTGATATTGAAAGAGCTGCAGGAATTATCGTGGCCTGTGACAAGAATGTTCCGGTGCAACGGTTTGCCGGGAAAAAAGTTTTGTTTGTAAAAGTGTCCGCAGGAATCAAAGAACCGGAAAATCTGATCAATACTATTCTGAAGGGGGAAGCTCCTGTCTTTAGCGGAGAGGGTGCGCCCTCTGATGAACCGTCTGCCGCGACGGCAGAGGGGGAAAGCGTAGGCCGTCAGATCTACAAACATCTGATGAACGGTGTGTCCCACATGCTGCCTTTCGTGATTGGCGGCGGCATCCTCATTGCCCTGGCGTTCCTGTTTGATATGGGAAATGCGGGCACGGCTAACTTCGGTTCCGGTACCCCGCTGGCAGCTTTCCTGAAAAACATTGGCGGCCTTTCCTTCAGTATGATGATGCCGATTCTGGCAGGTTACATCGCCATGAGTATCGGCGAGCGTCCGGCGCTGATGCCCGGCGTGGTAGGCGGCTTCCTGGCGGTGAACGGGGGTTCCGGGTTCTTCGGCGCTCTGTTTGCCGGCTTTATTGCCGGGTATTTGGTAAATTGGCTAAAAAAAGTCTTGTCCGGCCTGCCTCAGGCCCTGGAAGGAACCAAGCCGGTACTGTTGTATCCGGTGCTGGGATTGCTGCTGATGGGAATTATTATGACGTACATCATCAACCCGCCTACGGCAATGTTCAACAAATGGCTGGCGGATGTACTGGCCGGTATGTCTTCTTCCAGCAAAGTGATCCTGGGATTTATCCTGGGCGGCATGATGTCTATTGACTTCGGCGGGCCTATCAATAAAGCGGCCTATGTGTTCGGCACGGCGTCCCTTGCCGGGGCTTCCGGCCAGGCCGTTTCTTCCGGCATCATGGCTTCCGTTATGATTGGCGGCATGGTTCCCCCCATTGCCATCGCTCTCTGCACGTTGCTGTTCAAAAAGAAATTTACGAAGCAGGAACGTTCTTCCTGTGTGACGAACTTTATTATGGGATTTAGTTTTATCACGGAGGGGGCGATTCCTTTTGCGGCGTCCGATCCCCTGCATGTGATTCCGGCGTGTGCTATCGGTTCCGCAGTGGCCGGCGCTCTGTCCATGCTGTTTAACTGTACCGTGCCGGCGCCTCATGGCGGTCTGTTCGTGTTTGGAGTAGTTACAAACTGGCCCATGTATTTTGTGGCGCTGCTCATCGGGGCTTTGGTGGCCTGCTTTATTTTAGGCTTTGCCCGCAAGGATGCTGTTGAATGAGTTTGTTATCATAATAGTTTTTGCTGAATCAACCTGATATAAAACCTGATATAATTTATAGTTAAGGGAGGAAGAGATTTATGAAAACATTTACCTATGCCATTACCGATGCAGCCGGCATTCATGCCCGTCCCGCAGGCTTACTGGTCAAAGAAGCCAAAAAGTTTGAAAGCAAGATTTCGGTGGCCAAAGGCGCCCGGAAAGCTGATCTGAAGAAACTGTTTGCTGTTATGGGTCTCGGTGTAAAGCAGGGCGAAGTGATCACCGTAGATGTGGAAGGCGCGGATGAAGAAGCGGCTGCAGCAGCTGTAGAAGCTTTCCTGAAAGCTAATTTATAGAGATGCTGGTTGATCAGCGTTTCCATAATCTGCACTGTTTAATGTATTGTTAAAAACGGACCGGGGAAGGGGGCATAGTCCTGCAGGGCATCAACAAGCCGCAGTTCTCCGGTCTTTCTTGTCATTACCAAACGGGAGAAGTTTATGCTTACGATTACAGGAAAACCCGTATACGGGGCCATCAGCATCGGACCACTGGCGTTGTTCCACCGCAACACGATTTCTACGGCTGCACGTACGATAACAGACCCGGAAGCGGAAGTACAGCGCTTTCAGTCAGCGCGTGAAGAGGCTGCGGCCCAGTTGGGGCAATTATACGAAAAAGCACTGGAGACAGTAGGGGAAGAAGACGCCGCCATCTTTGAGATCCATCAGATGATGCTGGAAGACGACGAGTATATTGAAGGGGTGGAAAGTCATATCCGGGAAGAGATGCTGAATGCGGAAGCGGCTGTGGACAGGACTGCCCAGGAACTTGCCGCCATGTTCCGGGGCATGGATGACGAATACATGCAGGGACGGGCTGCGGACGTGCTGGATATCTCCCGCCGTGTGGAGCAGATTTTAAGCGGCGGCCCGGCTATTGATTTTTCCCAGTATGATCAGGTGATCCTGGCAGCGGATGACCTGGCCCCCAGTGAAACCATGCAGCTTGACACGAAAAAAATATTAGGCTTTGTGCTGTCCGGCGGCAGTGCCAGTTCCCACACGGCCATTCTGGCCCGGAACCTGGGCATTGCCACTGTGGTCAACACCGGTACCCAGATTCATACGGACCTGGAGGGTAAAATGGCAGTTGTTGACGGTTTTACCGGTACCGTTTATCTGGATCCGGATGAGGCTACGCTGGCAGCCATGCAGGAAAAACAGAAACAGGCCCAGGCTGAGCGGGAACGGCTGGAGAACGTCCGGGGTAAGGAAAGCGTGACGCAGGACGGGCAGAAGGTTCTGATTTATGCCAACGCGGGAAATCCTGCCGACCTGCCTCGCGTCGTCGCCAGCGACGCGGAAGGCATCGGACTGTTCCGCAGCGAGTTCCTGTATCTTGAAAATGATGATTATCCTACGGAAGAGCAGCAGTTTGAGGCTTATAAAAAGGCGCTGACTGTCATGGAAGGAAAACGCGTTGTCATCCGTACTATGGACATCGGCGCGGATAAAAAAGCTGATTATTTTGATCTGGATCCGGAAGAAAATCCGGCCATGGGACTTCGGGCCATCCGGATCTGCCTCACAAGGCCTGAATTGTTTAAAACCCAGTTGCGGGCTCTGTGCAGGGCTTCCGTGTATGGCAGGCTGGCCATCATGTTCCCCATGATCATCTCTGTGGAAGAGGTAAGGAAGGCCAAGGCTTTGCTGGCTGAGGTGATGGCACAGTTGAAAGAAGAGGGAATTCCCTGCGCGGATAAAATAGAGACAGGCATCATGATCGAAACCCCTGCGGCCGCTCTGGTCAGTGACGCGCTGGCGGAAGAAGTGGACTTTTTCAGTCTGGGTACCAATGATCTGACCCAGTACACCCTGGCCATCGACAGGCAGCAGACCAAGCTGGACGATTTCTTTGATCCTCATCATCCTGCTGTTTTGCGCCTCATTGAGATGACGGCGAAAAATGCCCATAAGGCCGGTATCTGGGTGGGCATCTGCGGAGAGCTGGGAGCTGACCTTTCCCTGACAGAAGC
>JAEEGI010019360.1_pt1 | contig 13726 bp, 9 predicted proteins | sample 8958751 | NCBI WGS metagenome assembly JAEEGI01 (sample SAMN16246545, study PRJNA631951) | gut metagenome | biome: gut microbiome; feature: rumen; material: KS-attached | host: Bos | place: Iran: Karaj | collected 2018-10
GATTCAGCGCTGCTGGATTCTCGGCGATCGTGATTTCTTCCCCGTACGGACCTTTTTCGGTATGCGTTTTCACACGCTTCAGGACCTTCTTTTCAGGGTAATTGTAAAACCAACCACGCTTATCCATCCGGCCGTGATCGAGATTGCCTGTGACAACGATGTCGCCCGCCCATTTCTTTTTATACGTGCCCGGCTTCAGCCGGCCCATGTCGATGAAGCGAAGTTGTCTTCCCTGTGCTGACAGCAGTTCCATGACCGCCGCAAACGACGGGTACGCTGCGATTTCCGTCCAGTGCGAATCATCCTTGAAGTAAAGCTGCCCGTATTTTTTCGCTCCTTCGAGCATTTCTTTCGGAAAGACGATTGGGAAGTTTTCGGCTTTCAGACGTTCACAGACGCGATCCGCAAAACGACGGCTGTCGCGGATCGTCAGCCAGTCAGGCAGAAACTCGGTATAAACGGAGGACTTATTCGGCGCCACAAGCACCGCGAGGCGCGCTCCGATCCCGCGAGCCGTATCGTACAGAGACCGCAGATACGCGCATTTAGCTTCGATCTGAGCCTCACTGGCGGGACGAACATTGCGCGTGTAATCGATCATATCGCGTGAATAATGCCCGTTGCCGAGGAACAGCCAGCCATCCTTCCCCTCGACGTAGGCAGAGTCCTGCACTGCCGGCGACAGTGTCAACCCCATTTTCAGATACGCAGCAACAGCGGAGGAACGTCCGAACACCCGATCTGACAGATACGCATCCCAGGCATTCGCGTAGAGCTGCATGTCAGTCCTGTTGCCAAGCATTCGCAACGTCGGAACGCGCGGCAGCGGTGAGGGATTTCGGCGTTCGAGCGTTCCAAACTTGCGGACGTCGAGATCCACGCACAGCCCGATCCAGCCGCACAGGCAGAAAAGAATAAAAGCCGCAATGGTCAAACACGATGATTTTTTCATCTTTTCGCCTCAGAAACGGAAATAAATGAACGGATTGTAGCTGTTCCCAAGGATCATCACAGCCGATAAACACAGCATCGCTGCGCCGACAGCAAACTCGAACACTCTGGAGAACGTTCCTCCATGCTGAAACAACCGCTTCCATGCTTCGGCAACAGCACCGGTCGAACCGATCAAGGCTCCCGCAAGGAGCACTGCCGATTTCACATCAAGCACGCCGGACACCGGCATCGCCAGTGTACTGTTCCCCCAGCCTGCCAGTACCCTGAAAAAAACGCCGGCATGGGCGAGTGAATCGCAGCGGAACAGCACCCATCCTGCCAGAAAAACTGCCCAGACGTAGCACCGCCGGATCCACCACGGCAACTTTTGCAGAACACCGTCCAGAAAATCACGTTCAAGAAGCAGAAACACACCATGCCACAGTCCCCAGAGCACGAACGTCCAGTTCGCGCCGTGCCAGAGCCCGCACAGCAGAAACACGACAAGCAGATTCACGCGCGTGCGCGCTTTCGAGCAACGGCTGCCGCCCAGAGGGATGTAGAGGTAATCGCGGAACCACGTCGAGAGCGAGATATGCCATCTCCGCCAGAAATCACGCATTGACAGCGCGCCGTAGGGGTGACGGAAATTTTCCATAAACGTAAACCCGAACATATCGCCGATGCCGATCGCCATATCCGAATAGGCGGAGAAATCGAAATAGATCTGCACCGCATAGCAAAGCAGTCCGACCCAGGCAAGCGGCGCACTCAATTCCACCGCTTCAAACTGAAAGACCGCATCGGCAATAAAAGCGACCTGATTCGCAACAAGCGTCTTCTTCGCCATACCGACGACAAAGCGTCGCACGCCTCGCGCCATCCGATCAACACCGGTGGAATCCGTCAAAAGCTCAGAGTTCATGTCGGCATAACGGACGATCGGCCCTGCCACCAGCTGCGAAAACATCAGCAGATAGCAGGCGAAATCAGTGAAACGACGTGCCGATGCCGTGTCGCCGCGGTAGACATCGACGAGATAGCTCAGGCTCTGAAACGTGTAGAAGCTGATCCCCAGCGGAAGCGCAAAGGTACTAACAGGCGTGAACTGACCGATCAGCCCTGTCCAGGCAGCAGCCGTCAAAACAGAGTTGCAGAGCCAAACGCCATACTTGACGCCGACAAGCAGCGCCAAATCAAAAACTATCCCGGTGCACAGCCAGCGACGGGGATGTTTCGAAGCCCCGATCGCACGTCCCAGCATATAATTGATCCACGAAAACATCAGCAGAAATAGCGTTAAAGTGGCCTCGCCCCAGGCGTAAAAAACGCAGCTCGCGCACAGCAAAATCAGGTTGCGCAGTCGGACAAAACGCTCTCCGCCGGTCAACAGACGAGCGGCCCCCACGCAAAGGATCGTCAGCGGCAAAAAATAAAAAAGGAACACTGCAGAACTGAATACCATCGCCGTTCCTCCACTCACACCCGTCCGACGGCGAAAGCAAAAAACGCCGAAAGAGCCTGCGCCTCAGCGCGGCCCCATCGACGTCGTGCATTTCTTCGAATTCTGTTGTTCCGGTTGGGTGAAATACTCACGTGCCCACGCTCCAATGTGAATAAAACGAATTCTGATCATCCAGATCGATCGCATTATACCACAGGACAAGCGGGAAACTGCTCAACCACGCCGGTCTTCGCGGGGATACTCCGCGATCTCGACGAGATTGCCGTCGGGGTCGCGGACGTAGACGCTGCGAATGGGGCCGCGAGCGCCGGTGCGCGGCACGACGCCCAGCTCGACCGGCCAACCTTTGGCTTCGATCTCGGCTTTGACGCGCTCGGCCGGCTCAGCTGTGATCAGGCAGAAATCGGCGCTGCCGAATTCGGGATTTCTCGCCGCGGGCAAAAACTGAGCCTTGCCGACGTGGACGTTGATCTTCTGCCCCCCAAAATACAGGGCGTGACGGCCGTTGTTCTCGCGATGCTCCATGCCCAGCACGCGCGTGTAAAAGTCGACGCAGGCCGTCAGGTCAGCCGTGGAAATGACGATATGGTCAAAACGTTCGATCTTCACGGTTCTCTCCCTTTCCCAAGAGGCACATTAACGGCTCGTTCTGCGGACCGCGTCCCAGCTCGACAGGATCATGCAGGCAAATTCCAGCGCCATGCCCAGCATCTGGACGGCGCTGAGTCGCTCGCCGAGCAGGAACACGCCCAGCAGTGCGGCCGTGACGGGCTCCAGCAGGCTGATCGCGTAGCTCTGCGCAACGGAAATGCGCGTCAGCGCGGCAGCAAAGCAGAAATACGGCACGGCGGTGGGGAAAAAGCCAAGAGCGAGGGCGCTTGTCAGCCCGCGCGCGCTCGCGATCCAGCCAAGATCTCCGCGCAGCGCCAGCGGCAGGAGCAGCAGGCCGCCGTACAGCAGCGCCGCACCGTTGCTCTCGGACGGCGTAAAGCCGCGCAGACCGAGACGTTTGAGAAACACGCCGATACTGGCGTAGCCCAGACCGCCCAACAGGCCGAACAGCAGACCGTCGAGGCGAAATCCGGCGCCCGAGCTGCCCGACGCAGCCAGCACGCTGCCGGCGATGCCGAGCGCCGCAGCGCACCACCACAGCCGGCTCGGCCGTTCGCCCATGACGACGCCGAACAGACCGGCCATGACGATCGACGAGCCGATGACGATCATCGTGCCGAGCGCTACACCGATCGCGTCCATCGCCATGAAAAAACCGATCTGGTTGGCACAGCAGCACATTCCGCCCAGCAACGCGTCGCGCGACAGAAGAAAGCGGGCTCCTCGCCCGCGCACCACCGACAGCAGGCACAGCATCAGCCCGCCCAGTCCTACGCGCACGCAGCCGAGCGACAGAGGCGCAGCCAGCGCCGCAGCGGGCGCAAAGCGCGAGATCGTCCCACTCGTGCCCCATGTCAACCCGGCGACGATCATCAGCAGCACGCCAAGTCTTTTTTCGTGCCAGTTCCGGTTCGGTTCCATGAGGATCGGTTCCTTTCACTCAAAGTCAGAGAGAATCCCTGTTCGGCCATTATAGCACGCACCGGGGTGCTATAATCTTCATTGAGGTGATCATCATGCCGCTTGACAAACTTCGCTCGTTCAAGACCGCAGCCGAGGAACTCAGCCTAACGCGCGCGGCAAAGAAACTGGGAGTGACGCAGCAGGCCCTTTCCAGCACGATCGCAAAGCTGGAAGAAGCCTATCACGCGCGCTTTTTCGAGCGCAAAAAGCCCAATCTGAGCCTCACGCCCGAAGGAAAGCACTTTTATAACTACGCCACACGCGCACTCGCCGGCGAAGAACGGCTGACGCAGGAACTGAACGAGCTCCGTCTGCACTACACGGGTTCGCTTCGTCTGGGCACGACGATGACACGCTCGATGACCATCCTGCCCGAGGCGCTGACGCTCTTCGCGCGCGAACACCCACAGATCAGGCTGAACATGTACATCAGCGCGCGCCGCTTCGATCTGGAGCAGAAACTCGTCGACAATGAACTGGACCTGATCGTCACGCCCATCGACGCCGCTCTGCCGCCCACCATCCGCACCGCCGTGCTGGAAGAAGGCTGGTTCTGCCTGACGCTGCCCCGCGCTGCCATCGAGACGATCCTGCCGCGGGGAAGGACGATCCGGGATTTCATGAAACAGCCGATACAAGCACAGCGGGAGCAGATCTTCGCATCCGGCCTGCTGGAACGCCTTCCCTGCGTCTTCAGCAGCTCGCGGGCATCGCGCAGCGGCCGTGCCTTCCTCGCCCGTCACGCGCCGAACAACGCGTCGATCATCAGCTTCGCCGACTACGAAAACCTGCTCAGCCTGCCCTACTGCAAGGTTGCCGCCGTATTCACCTACGATACGCTGGCCCGGCTGAACGTCGCCACCGACGACGGCGTGCCCGACCACTTCATCTACTACATCGACGCGCCAGAATCGCCGCGCGTCGTCCTGCTCTGCTACCCGGAAAAGGTTCTCAACCCCGCCGTGGCGCCGCTGGTAAAGACACTTCTCGACTTCGCCGAAAAACACCGCAATCCCCCGCCGCAGGAGTTCTTCGCCGCGCTGGAATAATCATCATCTTTACAGGCAACTGAGGTTGACTTTTCCGCGCAGAACGCCTAATCTAACAACGTCAGCAGATCCAAAATCCCCGTCAGGCTTCCGAGAGCCTGACGGGGATTTTTACAGATTGTTTCACGTAAGACCGATTCACAACGAGCCCTCCGGTAATCGCAGCCAAACGGCATCATTGCAATGCCTGCGTGCTATATGCCTGATTTGCGGCCGACGCAACAATGTCCGGAACTCATAAGGATGCCGATCGGGCGCAACCGCTCGACGTTGTCGCAGATAATCTTGAACGTGGCGGCGATCGGGATCGAAAGCAGAGCCCCCGCCGCGCCCCACACACTACTCCACACCAGCAGCGAGATCAGGATAACGACGGGACTGAGCTTCATGCGTCCGCCCATCAGCATCGTCATGACGACAGATGCGCATGTCTGCACAAGCAGGATCGCCGCTACCGTCGCAATCACACGCGGAGAAACGCCCAATACGGTCGCGCCAAGGGCTGACTGAAACTGGACAAAGGCAACAAAGATGGGCGGGATCGAAGCGACAGCGCCGCCCACCTTAGGGATAAAACTCAGCAAAAAAGCCAGCACGCCCCACATCGGTGCGAAATCGACGCCGATCCACGACAGGGCCAGCCACGTCATCACCCCGGTCACAGCGCTGATCGCCGTCATCACGGAGATAAATCTGGTGATCTGCCCTGAGATCGCATCGAGGACTTTGAGCACATGCGCGCTCCTTTCGGGAAAGGCGGCGCAAATCTTGTCCTCGATGTAAGGACTGCCAATCAGCATGAACATCAGAAAGAACAGGGCCATCACCGTGTAAGACACCGCGTGGGCAACGGGGTAGTACACTTTGAAAAACATTTTCTGCACATCGCTCAGGGAAACGTTTTTGGCGTCGAGTTCCACCGAGAGGAATGAGAATTGGGCCGTCAGACGGCCCCAGATCTCTTGCAGGCGGTCGTAATACAGAGCATATCTGCCCGCCTGCCCGGCAATAAGTTCTTTGAAGAAATAACCCGCCAGGCCAGCCACGCACAACAAAAAAGCGATCAATACAAGAGTCGTAAGCGCAGGCGGGACCTTGCGGCGAGCAAAAAAACGCACAGCGGGCGACATCATGTACGAGAGGAACCAAAGCGATCACTAGCGGAATGAACACGTTCCGCCCCAATTTCAGCATCACGCAGGTGACAAAAACAGTCAGCACTGCCAGCAGTCCAATGATTGCCTTCATGTCTTTCATTGCTTCATACTCCTTTAATGATTTTGCAGTTTACATACTATTTCGCCGTCGGCGTTCAGCCCAAGGCTGTCTCGAGCAGCAGTCTTAGGAACAGCAAGGGGCAAGCTTTCACTAGCATACAGTCAAAGTACTATGTATCTTACCAGAATGTGAGCTCGGCCGCAAACGAACTGTTCTAATACATATCTTAGAGCCGCTTGCACCGTCGCTTTCCAGTCAGTAAACTAAAAAAGGCTCCCGAAGAGTTTTCTTCAGGAGCCTTTCATTATTGAACTACTTCTCTCGGTTCATGTAAAACAGATCAAACGATCCAGCGTTTACCACCCATACGCCTGCGCATCGGCACGGGGGTCGGCTCCGGCGGTGAGGAAGCCGTCGGGATTCTCAAAGCCGATCGCGCCCATCAGGCCGATGTACTCCCACTGGCCCGTGGTCTGGACGATGTAGTTGTACTTGTCGGCCAGCTCCTTGCGCACGGCCTCGTCGATGCGGCCTTCAACCTGGATGGTGCGCGGGTACTGCACGTGGTACATCACGCTCATCGGGTGACGACTCTGGAAGCGGGGCGCTTCAACGGCCTGCTGCGGGTCCATGCCGAACAGGGCGTAGTTGAGGAACACCTGGATCTTGGCCTGCTCCTGCACGTCGGCGCCGGGGGTGCCGAAGGCGAGGAAGGGCTTGCCGTCCTTCAGCGCGATCGAAGGCGTGATGGTCTGCACGGTACGCTTGCGCGGCTCAAGGAAGTTGGCGAGGTCATGATCGAGGAAGAAGTAGCTCATGCGGCTGTTGAGCATGAAGCCGCGGCCGGGCACCATGACGTGCGAGCCCATGCCGGTGCAGAGGCTGGTGGTGCAGGCGACGATGTTGCCCTGATCGTCGGCCACAGCCATGAACGTTGTGTCGCCCTGCTTGCCGTAGGTCACGTCGCCGTAGGTGGCGGGATCAGGGGCGCCGACGGGGATGTCGCCGTCCATCGCCGTGCCGGGATGCAGGTCTTTGCGACGGTTGGCTGCGTATTCCTTGCTGATGAGGGCCATCGGGTTCTTGTGGAATCTGGGATCGGCCATGAAGTGGTTGCGATCCTGCAGGGCGGCATTCATCGTCTGAGCGATCAGGTCGATGTAGGCGGCGCTGTTGTGCCCCATTGCCTTGAGGTCGTAACCTTCAAGGATGTTGAGGGCTTCAAGAAGCACCCAGCCCTGGCTGTTGGGCGGGCAGACGAACACGTCGATGCCGTGGAAGTTGGTGCTGTGCGGATCGACTTTTTCCGCGTGGAAATCGGCGAGGTCTTCGTACTCGATCAGGCCGCCGAGTTCCTTCGACAGCGCGGCGATTTCCTTAGCCACGGGGCCGCGGTAGAAATAATCCTCGGCCTCCTTGTAACCCAGCGCGCCCACTTCGCGGAACAGCTGCGCCAGATGGGGGTTCTTGACGCGCTCGCCGTATTTCAGCGCGCGGTCGTCACGTCCGTAGACGGACTTGGCCTCGTCGTTGAAGTTCTTCCAGTCGTTTTTGCTCGGCGCCATGTTCTGCGTCAGGAAGTAGCCGCGCTCGGCAAGATCTACGGCCGGCTCAAGGATCTCGGAAAGCGGCTTGGTACCGTAGTCGCGGAGCAGTGTCATCCAGCCGGAGAAGCTGCCGGGGATCTCGACGGACAGAATGCCGTGATCGGGGATGCCGCCCTTCTCGATGTACGTGTCGATCGTCGCCTTTTTCGGCGCCCAGCCGGTGCCGTTGTAGGTGATGACCTTCTTGTCCTTCGCCGAGTAGACGATGATCATCGCGTCGCCGCCGAAGAAGTCGTTCATCTTCGGGTAGGTCATGCTCATGACAGCCGCCATGCCCACGGCCGCGTCGAACGCGTTGCCGCCGCGGTCAAGGATCTTGAAACCGGCAGCCGCCGAATACTGATTGTCGCCCACGACGACATAGCGTCCGTGCGCTGCGAAGCGCGTCGTGTACGGGTTGCGCACAAGGATCTTGCCGCGCGTCGGCGTCCAGTAGAAGAGATCGGGCTTCTTCTCTTCGGCAGGCTTGGGAGCGGGATCGGCCGCCAGGGCGGATCCCGCCACCAGCGCCAGAGCAACCAGAGCCGCAAGCGCTTTGAACGATTTGCGAAACATGAAAACTCCACCTTTCATCAAAATCAAATCAGACTGCGCCCTCTTTATCACAAAGGAAGGCAGGTTTGTGAAACAGTCGTGTTTTGTCGAATCCGACAAAGGTATTTTGTGATAAAATCAAAGCGACATCATCGCAGGAGGTTGAGTCAATGCCCTACGACAGCCTGAAATACTTCTGCGCCGTCGCCGCTGAGCTGAACATGACGCGCGCGGCGCGCAAGCTGCACTTGTCGCAACAGACGCTGAGCAACCACGTTGCCAGGCTCGAAGATGAATACGGCGTCCGCTTTTTCGAGCGCAAGCCGCACCTGCGTCTCACCGCCGCAGGGGAATGCTTTTACAGTCACGTCAAAAAAGTTTTGTTGCACGAGGAGGAATTGCTCAGCCAATTTGACGAGATCCGTTCGCAGAGGCGCGGACGCCTCTCGATCGGCGTCACGCAGACACGGGCACAGACGTTCCTGCCGCGGATCCTGCCGGACTTCATCGAACAGAATCCCGACGTGAAACTGGACGTGAACGTCTGTCACGTCTCCGAGCTGGGGCGACGGCTGCTGGACGGCGATTTCGACCTGATCCTCACTCCCATGCGGCGGACGCTCGATCCGAGAATCGAATCGCTCGTCGTTCACGAGGATCAACTCTGCCTCGTCATTCCCGCCCATTTTCTCACGCCTTTTTTCGACGCCCGGGAGCTCGATGAACTGCGTGAGGCCGAGCCGGAGCGCATGTACAGGGACCTGATCGCAAGCGGCGTTCTGCGCTCGATGCCGTACGTGCTCACAGGGCCCAGGCTTGCCGAACTGGCGCGGCGTTTTTTCAGCGAACACGTTCCCGATCCGCACATCCTTATGGAACTGCACGATACCGAAGTGCTCTTTTCGCTGCCCTTTGCCGGCATCGGCGCGACGTTCCTGTTTCGCTCCCTGCTCCCGCTCATCCCTGGCCCAGAGCGCCCGCTGGCCGTCCCGCTCCCTTGGCCGGAAGCCGCCATCCCACTCTCGGCCGCGTGGGACAGGGAAAAAGGCATGACCTGGCCGGCAAAACGCTTTCTCGATATCGCCCGTGCCGCTAAAGTTCAGTCATGACGACCGTGGCTGCCGCCAATGGTCACGACCTCCCGATGTACTGAATTTTTGCACTTCTCAGACTTGTATCTCCCGACCTTGACAAGCGGCGCTGCTCTTGTTATAACGTCATGTGAAAATCGTAACAAGATTTTTAGCAAACATTGCGGACAGAATTGTTCTGCCCGCGAAAATTTTGTATAAACCAAACCGGGGGAATCCAACCATGACAGAGAACGCAAACGCTTACCGCATCGAGCACGACTCGCTGGGCGACATGCAGGTGCCGGCCGACGCCCTGTACGGCGTCCAGACCGTGCGCGCCATCGAAAACTTCAAGATCACGGGCCAGCACCTCGATCACGACCTGATCGTCGCGCTCGCGCAGGTCAAGAAGGCCGCGGCCATGGCCAACATGCACACCGGCCGCATGGCCACCAAGGTCGAGGAAGCCCTCGTCAAGGCCTGCGACGAAGTCATCGCCGGCAAGCACGACGACCAGTTCCCGATCGACCCCATCCAGGGCGGCGCGGGCACGTCGATCAACATGAACATCAACGAGGTCATCACCAACCGCGCCCTTGAGCTCGTCGGCATGGAGAAGGGCCGCTACGACATCATCTCGCCCAACAACGACGCCAACATGGGGCAGAGCACGAACGACGCCTTCCCCACCGCCATCAAGGTGTGCCTGTCGGCCAAGAGCAAGAAAGTCATCGCCGCGCTGGAGCGTCTCGCCGCCGGGCTCGATGCCAAGGCTGAGCAGTTCAAGCATGTGATGAAGATGGGGCGCACCCACCTTCAGGACGCCGTGCCGATCACGCTGGGCCAGGAAATGGCCAGCTACGCTTCGGCCGTGCGCCGCGGCATCTACCGCATCAATCTGGCCGTGGAGAGCGTCCACGTCATGAACATGGGCGGTACCGCCATCGGCACGGGCCTGAACGCCGAGCCCGAGTACATCACCGGCGTCGCCGCGCGTCTTTCGCAGGTCACCGGCGAGACGTACCGCACCGCCGCCAACATGATCGACGCCACCAACAACACCGACTGCTTCGCCGACATCTCCGCCGCGCTGCGCAACACTGCGCTCGTGCTGATCAAGATGGCCAACGACTTCCGCCTCATGGCTTCCGGTCCCCGCTGCGGCCTCTCCGAGCTGAAGCTGCCCATGCGCCAGCCCGGCAGCTCGATCATGCCCGGCAAGGTCAACCCCGTCATCGCCGAAGTGCTCGACCAGACCTGCTACCAGATCATCGGCAACGACCTCGCCGTCACCCTCGCCGTCGAGAACGGCCAGTTCGAGCTGAACGTCATGGAGCCGGTCATGGCCTTCAACATGTTCAACAGCATGAACTACCTGGCCAACGCCGTCGACACCTTCAACGAAAAGCTCCTCAAGGACCTCGAGCCCAACGTGGAGCAGTGCAGCTACTGGCTGAACCGCAGCGTCGGCGTGATCACCGCCCTGCTGCCTCACATCGGCTACGAAGCCGCCGCCAACCTGGCCAAGGAAGCCTACAAGACTGGCCTTCCCATCCGCGACATCGTCCTCGATAAGGGGCACATGACCCCCGAAGAAGTCGACTGCGTGCTCTCGCCCGAGCAGATGACCACGCCCGGCATCGCCCGCAAGAGCAAGAACTGATTCTTTCCGGTTCAGATCCGGCATAAAGACAAATGAATAGCAAAGAATCCCCTGCCCGGTCCCGGACGGGGGATTCTTTTTGTCTGCCTGTGTCTTTGTATCGGTTTTGCGGCGGTCTTTACTTCACCCGTAGGAACATCGCGCTCGTGCCGTCAGAGCCGAATGTGATCATCATGCGGTTCCGGTCGATCATGCGGATCGTGTTGCGGAACCTCATACCGCGCAGCCGGCCGCTCGTGACGATGCCGGACCAGACGACGGGGGCACCGCTGCGGAGCGGAGCGCTGAGGGTGAATGTGCCCGTCTCCACCACGCCGAGCGTGACGCGCGTGTAGCGGTTGCCGGCAAACGTGAAGCGGTCGAGCGACGGGCCGCCCTGAAACACCCATGTGCCCGAAAGCTGAACGTTCCTGTATTTCTCCATCACCGTCGGCGGGAGCGCGGGCTTGGGCGGACGCGGCTGGTTCACCGCGGGCGGATTGCCGGCGGGCGGACGCGGAGAATCAGGACGACGGGTCCCCTGCGTGAAGATCTCCACCGTGCCGGCCAGCATGTCGGTCAACGCCAGCTTGCCCTGATCGACAAAGCCGTTGTAGAAGTGCAGGCCGCCGGCGGTATCGGTCACCTTCACGGCATCGGCCGTCACCTCGTACGTGCCGGCCACGGGCTCGCCGCTTCGGGGGCGCAGCACGAAGCGGCCGTCTTTGACGAGCAGCGCCGAGCCGTTGTCGCCTGTCCAGCTGCCGTTCAGCCAGCCGCTGCGGCAGAGCCCGCCCCGCGAGGGGATGAGCAGGATCGGCGCGCCGGTCGTGCCGTCGATCAGGCGCCAGAAGGCCATGTCGCCTTCGCCCACGCGCACGGCGAAAAATCTCATGTCGATCGCGGCCAGATTTCTCTTGTCGCGGTGGTACAGCGTCAGCATGGGCAGGCCCACCGGCGTGACCTGGAAGCTGTAATTCTTCGTCTCCTGCGGCGAGATGACGGTGGCGTGCGGCACGCCGTCCGCGTCACGGCTGAGCATCCAGTGCGATCCGGTGGGAGCGATCATCATGCCGTTGCCGGAAGCGTGCGGCACGGCGCCGAGCGTGAAGAAGCTCCCGTTCAGCTCGTCCAGATGTCCGCGCGCGTTCGCCGCGAACGGCCCCAGCTGCGGATTTTCGGCCACGGGCAGGCGACGGCTCATCAGCGTCGTGCCGGCGCCGCCCAGCGATTCGGCCCGCGCCAGCACGGCAGCATAGCTGCCGGCAGGATACATGGTATAGGCCACGCGCAGTCCCTTACCCCATCTCAACGGCGTCTCGCCGCGGCGGTGAACGATCTTTCCGTTTTCGATCACGTCGAGCACGGGCGTGAACACGCCGTCGGGGCGCGGCACGATATTCGACACGCCTTCGGGCCCCACGGCCGTCAGCGTCTTCGTCGAGTTGTAGCGCGCGTCGAGCGTGAGCACGACGTCCCGCTCGCCGACAACGGGATCGGAATACACGCCGCGCAGGGCATACTCGTTGCCGGAGACGCTCAGATAGTTGACCGTGACGGGGCTGACCTGCTTTTCGGCGTTCCAGAGCAGGTACATGACGCCGCCGAACTGGTAGAGCAGCTCGTTCGTGCCGTCGCGGAACGTTGGGAAAACGCTCTTTTCCTGCGCTTCGTCGATGTGTTCGTTGTGCAGGATCTGGTGCATGTAGACCGTATACGGGCCCCCGGCCTTTTCGGCCATCGCGAAGCCGGCATAGGCGCGCAGGATGTGTTTGCCCTCAATGGCGATCTTGACGTAAGTGCCGCTGCGGTCGCCGCCGGAAAGCGGCGTCACGCTCGACGACGGCCGGATCGTGAAGTCTGCGCCGCCCTTGGGAGATCTCACGCCGGCTTTCTGCACGGGCGAGCCGATCTCGATGGCCGTCACGCGCGGGGCTTCCATGCCCTCCTCGGCCTGTCTGGCGTGGATCAGGCGCAGCGTGTCCGACCAGCCGGTCGCCTTGTCGAACGCCGTTTCGACGTAATCGGCTCTCATGTTCTCCTCGCGCAGCGGCGCGTAGAACGAGAGACCGCCGCAGCGGTCAAGGCTGGGACCGCTCTCGGAGGCGATCGTCAGACTCTCGCCGGCGCGGCGCAGGTCGTCGATCTCGCGCGCGAGCTTTTTGCCCAGCGGCAGCTTGCCGATGGACGCCAGCCAGTCGTTCAGATCCACGCTGGAGATCGCTTCCGCGCCGCGGCGGTCGTCGCCTTCAGGGCCGTAATTGCGGGCCCAGTAGAACGAGCGCGTCAGCTCGGCCCATGCGCCGCCCGCTTCGGGCAGCAGAGCGTCGGCAAACTTCTTCCAGGCGCGCACGAACCTGTCGGCACGGCTCAGATCGTACGCCGACAGCGAGGCGCTGAGCAGGTCGTTATCGAGAAACGTCTGGCAGCCGGCGTGCACGGCCTCGGTGATGATCTCGTCGGTCGGTTTGCCAGCAGCGAACAGCGGCAGGAACTTCGCGTAATCCATGCCCAGCGCCGGCTCGACGGGCGTGGACGCGAACATCCATCGCGCATAAGGTGCGCACGCAACGGCGACCTCCGCCTGCCCCATCAGGCACATGTCGAAGTGGATCAGCTCGAACATGCCG
>JAEEGI010019361.1_pt1 | contig 13725 bp, 8 predicted proteins | sample 8958751 | NCBI WGS metagenome assembly JAEEGI01 (sample SAMN16246545, study PRJNA631951) | gut metagenome | biome: gut microbiome; feature: rumen; material: KS-attached | host: Bos | place: Iran: Karaj | collected 2018-10
ATGGCAAAACAAATAGAAGACGACCTGCGTCCTACTCCGGCAGACCGCGACAACGAGCTCTTCGAACGTGCTTTGCTGTTCGACATGGGCGACCCCGATGGTGAGTTGGCATATCAAACCTACCTCAGCAAAGGTGCTTTCGACAAGCTTGAAGGATGTCTCGATAACACGTTCCTTTTCGAAGGACTCCGTTGGCAGTATTCGCCCAAACTTGGCTACACTGCAACCGGCACAACCTCGCTCTGCAATGTGGGCAAACAGCAGCTCCACGTCAACATACGTGTCAAGGCTCAGGTGTTCAAGCGAGGCACCGAAACGCACCTTGTCCTTTATATGCAAGTGGCCAACGACCACTGGTACTACTTCAACTACGAGTATAAAACGCATCATCTGTCGGTGACTTCCAGTGTTGGCGAATGGAACGACAGGCTTCTGGGTATCAAAAAGGACAAACGCACTGTGGATGGATTTAGTTATTCACTCACCAATTCGAAAACCGAAATACAGCGATTCCTTTCCTCATTCACCTCTGATTCTGACGGAGATGAAGAAGAAGAGGTCGAGGATGATGAAGAATAGAAGTAATAAGAAAGATTGTGTTAATGCCGGTAAATCAGTGTATTGTGTAAAAATAAATGAAATTAGTCTCAGTCATGTGCTAAAAACATGACGAAATTAGTCAGAAAAAACAAAAATAATCCGATGGGTATCTCTTTGAAGAGGTACCCATCGGGTTTATATTACTATTGATAAACAGTGTTTTGTATTTTTTATTAAAAAAAAACTCACTTTTTTTTGTCCATGTGAAAAAAAGTTAGTATTTTTGCACCCGCTTTTCGAGAGATAAAGCAACCCTTGCCCAGGTGGTGGAATTGGTAGACACGCTACTTTGAGGGGGTAGTCGCCGTAGGGCGGTGCAAGTTCAAGTCTTGTCCTGGGCACAGAAAAGAGCAACGTAGGTTGCTTTTTTTTACCATCAAGTTCCAAGAGAGGAACTCTACCAGATGCCCGGGTGGCGGAATTGGTAGACGCGCACGTTTCAGGTGCGTGTTCCGAAAGGAGTGCAGGTTCAAGTCCTGTTCCGGGCACCAAAGAGAAGACCAGACGGTCTTCTTTTTTTTATTCATGCAACGTCTCCTTTTATATTGAGTTTGTTAATATGTACCAGTTTCCACAATTTTATAGTTTGCTCTACTTTGCCAAAACCTCATTTTCGTCCTTTCTCCACCATTCTTCAATACAAAAATCCCAACATCCAAAGGGGCAGTTTCGCTCCATCTGGCATATCCCAATCGTCGGCGAAGACATAGGAGTCTTCCACACCTGCAATCTGCGAAAAGTCCTTGCTGCGGCCTCCTATTTCAAAAGTATATTTTGCATCAACCTTAAAGTCGCCCTGAGTCTTCCCGTACTCGACATTGTGCGACTCGGAAAGACATCCTACGGCAAAGGTCTCGCGAAGAGTGCCCACTTCCACTTTGGTAGGTGCAAGGGCATACATTATGTTAGGATTCTCAAGATACACCTTGTCGGGTTTTGACAACTTGCCAATCTTCTTCTTGTCGGAATAAAGCAGGTTCAGAACTTTGGCATCGCCCAGATACTTGAGGTACTCAACCACGGTGTCCCGGCCGATTTCAAGGGCAGCTGCAATGCGGTTGGCGTTCAACTCGAATGGAGTCTCGCTGCAAATCATAGCGATCAAAGCCTGGAGCTTTCTGACATTGGATACATCGACCCTGCATATCTGAGGCAACTCTGTCTCGACGATATAACCAACCACTTGCTCAATCTTCGTGTAGTAATCGCCCTCTCCCTCAAGAAGGAACGGGTAATATCCTTTTGTGAGATACTCCTTGAAAAGAGCCACAGGCTTACATTTGGCGGATACCGACAGCCACAAATCGTAGGGGTGGGCCAGAATGTCATCCAAAGTCCATTTAGGGAACGTCAGTCCATGGTAGAAACGCAACGCCTCGCGGAACGAAAGACCCGGCATCGTGTATTTCACGGCTCGGCGCGACAAGTCGGCATCGCCTTCACGCATACGCAGAAGGGAGGAACCACTCACAATCAGTTTCAAATCTGGGAACAGTTCGTAGATCTCTTTTATCTCACGGCTCCAATCCGATGTTCCTGGTTTGTATTTGTGAATCTCGTCAATTGCCAGCAGTTCACCTCCGCGAATCGAGAACTCCTCGGCCAATTCCACCAGTGTGCGTATCGACATATCCACCGTGTCGGCAGAACAGTATAGCACACGATGGTCACCCGGCTTGTAGTTCTGCTTCAGATGCTGTTTGATGAGGGTGGATTTGCCCACTCCCTTGGCACCTATAATGGTAATGAGCTGGGAACTCCAATGGATCTCATCCATCTTGTCCCGGATGATGTCCATGCTGGTATTGGCCAACAGCCTGTCACTCTTTCTGAATAATGCATCCATAATGTATCAAATTTCACAGTGCAAAATTAATAAAAATGTTGCACGTACACAACATTTTTTTTTATAAATGCCGTTCGTGTGCAACATATTCCATTCGTTAAAACATGAAATTGCTTTGTCAAATAATTTAAAAACAGATGTATACAACACAAAACACCATGTCGTTTTTCCTATTCGGTTTTTTTTGTTTATTCCTATTCTGGAGCATTTCTTCCTTGCCTCGCACCAAACGCACCAACCATTCTAAGGAAAATACTTATAGTTGGTCATAGTTTGGTCATATTTTAGATGATTTGTTGGTCATGGTGACCATATTAAGAGTATTTCGAAACAGGTAAAACGAACAATATCAACCAATAATAGCTAATAACGAATGATCAATTAAGTCCTGTTCCGGGCACCAAGGAGTTTTGCAGAAGTCTTGAGAGGAGACAATTGCAAAACTCTTCTTTTATGTGTTAATATGCCCATCTCTTTCGACGATAGACAAAAAGAATGGGGTGCCGTTAAGGCACCCCAAATACATGGTTTTAGTATCCCTGATAGGGGGAAACTATTTTTTATGCAGTGTGGTCTCGCCGCCTAATCTGATGGAGTCATCGTCAGTGCTGGTGTGCACATCGAGGATGCCAGTGAGGGTCTTGGCAGTGAGGTTCATGTCGAAGTCAATTATTTCGTCCAAGAGACCGAAGTTCGGGCCACCGGCAATCAGGATACGTCCGATGTTGGTGTTCTGTTTGGTGTAGTAGTCGGTGACGGGTACCTGGCCAGTGATGTCCTGCATAGTGGCAAAGCTGGCGGTGTACTTGAGTGAGCCGACGGTGCTGGAACCTTCTGGGTTGAGAACCAGAGTCCATTTAATGGTGTAGTTCTCACTGGCTTTGCCAAGAGTGGCGGTGCCGGTGAAGGTGCCTTCCCAAGTGCCCACCATGTCGGCCTTGGTCGGGAATGTGGGGTTTTCCTCCTTGTTGTCCTTGTTACAGGAGATCATCATGGCGCCGCAGAAAAAGATGGCGGCGAGCATTGCAAAGATTTTTTTCATTTTTGTAGATGTTTGAGTTTGTTTATTGTATTAGGATAATTGATTATTCGTCTATCCAAGTGGTGAAACTTTCGCTATCGCCGTTGGCTTTGATTTCGTAACGCAGGGTTTGTTTGTAAGAGCGACCATTGTGGGGTTCAATACCGTGTCTCTTTATTAAGCTTTCTCTTTCCAATTTCCTCGTTTTACCAGTGGTGGAGATGAGATCACCTTTCAATTTGATGACACCGTCCAGATTGAAACTGGCATCCTCGGGTACTCCGCTGAGATCGCTTTTCGGAACCATTCTTACTTGGGCACCAAAACGGGTGGGGAACTTGGTTTGGGTGAATTTTTTCTGCCAAGTAAGGTTGCTGGCGTTGATTTCCGTCGAGCTCTGGATTTTGCCATCTACATCAAAGTAGTCAATGAAAATGTCGTAGCCTTTTGTTATGCCTTCTACGCTCACGGGATCGAAGGAAATGAGGCAGTCACACTCGACTTTGGCAGGGATGAAACTACCGTCAGTGCCTGGGTTGTCTTTGTTCTCTTTCTTGCAGGAGACGTTGAACGATGTAGCGGCTGCAACAAGCAGAAGAGCCATTCTTTTCATGTTTTTGTACATAGTTAAGATGTTTTTAGTTAAGAATTAAAAATACAAAGATACAACTTTTTTTTCGATTTGTCCTTTTTTTTGTTCTAGTGGTTTTATAACGATAAGCATATATTGCGTTCTTGGATTCTGCTACCGTTGGGCAATCTCCATGTTTATAGTGTTTTGTAACATTCTTCTTGACGGACGCTTGGGGCGTATGGCCTATCTCCGGCATTGCCAAATGCTGTACAGATGTGTGGGGAAAAATGGCAACAGTATCCTGTCTTTTAGAAAAAAGAGTGAGCTTTTTTGGTGTAATCGAAAAAAATTGTATCTTTGTATGATCTCTTGTAAGAGATTATGGCAACATAAGTAAATAAGAATATGTTGATATGAAGAGGATTATAAGTGTGCGATGCACCACGGTAATTTAACCAAAATTAAAAAATGCTACAAATATAAGATAATAGCACAATATAAAATGATAATAACATAAACAATCAAATAATAACAATTAAATCCAACAACTATGTTTTTCCAAGTTTATGGGGCTAATGCCCTTATTCAATGGGGAATGCTGCTTGTCGTTCTGGCAGGCTTGATTCTCTGGAACGAGTTTGCGCGTCGCACTAAGATGGGCGGTGCCATCACCTTCTTCGCCATCCCAGTGTTGCTAACGGTCTATTTTGTGGCCATCGCCATCGGAGCACGTGCCGGGGCAGAATGGGCTGTGAACAATCAGACGCACATCTACATGAACGGATGGTTCCACTATGCCAAACTCTATGCCGCTCTCACCGGCTGCATCGGCTTTATGATGATTAAATACAAATGGGGTATCGGTGCCAAACACTGGTTCAAACCCTTCCCCTTCGTCATCGTCGCCATCAACATCCTTATCGCTGTGGCCTCCGACTTCGAGAGTGCCGCGATGGGTTGGAATAAATGGTGGCTCAGCAGCGAGGGCGTGTGGCTCTATGGCGGCTGGCACAACATCTTCAACGGCGTTGCCGGTATCCTCAACATCTTCTGTATGACTGCATGGTGGAATGTCTATGCCTCCAAAGACAAGAAAGACATGATCTGGGCCGACATGACGTGGGTCTATATCGTCATCTACGACATCTGGAACTTCGCCTACACATACAACTGCCTGCCCACTCACAGCTGGTACTGTGGCATTGCCCTGCTGCTGGCTCCCACTGTGGCTGCTCTGCTGTGGAACCGCGGCGGCTGGATTCAGAACCGTGCCAACACCCTGGCCATCTGGTGCATGTTCGCACAGGTATTCCCTCTCTTCCAAGAAACCTTCAAGGACGGTCGCCAGTGGTTCAGCTGGGCTGTGCTGCCAGTGCAGTATCCTGATGGCGTGGAGACCATCAAGCAGCTCTACGACGTCGCCGGTGGCGAGGCCGCCACTGTTGGAACCACTGTCAATTCGGTGGCCGCCAACCCCACTATGATGACTGTCATCAGTGCCCTGGCCTTGGTGACCAACATCATTGCACTCGCCTACATCATTTGCGTTTCCAAGAAGCGTCACATCAATCCTTACAAGCAGGATGTCTTCGTCAACCAGAAGTACTACAAGGACGCTATGGCTCGCGCCGATGTGGCCTAACGGCTGCATTGCCAAACAAAGATGCCCCCAGGGATTTATGCTCCGGGGGCATTTTTTATCCCAAATCGGTTATTAGGGTTCATCTCTCTGATGGACGATATAACATGATAACACTTTGACAAGTCCATTCAGCGGAGGAGGGTGACGGTGCCGGTGAGTGTCTGGTAGCCGTTGGGGGTGATGGCATCGCGGTAGCGGCAGCGCCAGGTGTAGGTGCCTTGCCGGCAGCGGTGTCCTCCCGGTGTGGTGCCGTCCCAGCCCTGGGATGGGTCGGTGGCATGGAACACTTGCAGGCCGAAGCGGTCGAAGAGCCACAGCTCGTATTCGTACACACCGGTGGTGTGGGGAAAGAATAGGTTGTTCTCGTCGCGGTCGGGGGTGAACACGTTGGGGAAAAAGAGTGCCACGCGCCGGAAGGGGATGTCCTTGTAGGCGGTGTCCAGACAGGTGGTGCTGTAGGCTTCCATCATGAGGTGCACGGTGTCGCCCCAGGAGGGGTCGCCGTAGAATTCCACCCACTCGTTGTTTTTTACCTGCCGCACTCCGTTGATGTACCAGTTCCGGCCAGCCCAGCCTCCCCACAAGTATTCACGGGTGCCGATGCTGAAGTCCTCGGCAATGATGTGCATGTCGTCATAGGTTATCTCGTCGGGTTCGGCGTGCATGGCAGCCACGACGATGACAACGGGGTTGATACTAATGCTGGTGTCGAAGGGGCACTGGGGCGGCGACTCCCTGTAGTCGAGGTGCAGGTGGTAGGTGGTGGGCTGCTGGGGGTTGACGTGTATCCAGCTGAAGCGTTCCTGTCCGTGAAGGGTGCTGTCGTCGGGTTCAGAAGTCCAGTGGTAGTAATTGACGCCGGGGAATCCGCTTATCAAATCCCAGCCGATGTTCCTTCGGCAGTGCTGGCGTTTTCCGATGCCGGTTTCAGGGTATTCGAGCACACTGAGACGGAGTATCACCACACTGTCGCACAGGGTGTCGTTGACGCGGGGCAGGGTGTCGAAGTAAAGTCCGGAATGATAGATTGTGCGGCCATGGAAGGTGTAGCTTTCCCCTTCGCAGATGGAGTCATGAACGCGGACAATGGTGTCTCTGCAAGGCGCCTGTGCGTGCAGGGAGGGAAGAGCCATAAGGCATGAGGCAAGTGCAATGAGGGGAAATAACCTCATGGCGACGTGTTTCTTTATATGATGCAAAAACCTCATGCCCTTGATGTTCTTTTAACTTGGATTAGAGACTGCTTTGGATGACCATCTCGTATAGCTGACGGGTGCTGATGCCCATGGCGCGCGCCTGTTTGGGGACGATGCTCTCGGCACTCTGTCCGGGAATGGTGTTGGCTTCGAGGAAGAAGAGCTCGTTGCGGGCGGTGTCGTGAATGTAGTCGAAACGGACGATGCCGCGGCAGTTGAGCAGGTCGTACAGCTGCGAGGACACCTCCTGTATGTGACGTGCCAGCTCTTCGTCGCACTGGGCGGGGGTCACCTCATTGCTGAAACCCTGGTATTTGGCTTCGTAGTCGAAGAACTCGTGGTTGCCAAGGGGGATTATTTCGGTGATGGGGAATACCAGTTTCTGCTCTTTGGTGCGGAACACGCCGCAGTCGAACTCGCGGCCGGTGATGCATTCCTCTACGAGCACCTGCTTGTCCTCGGTGAAGGATTCGCGGATGGCGGGCAACAGCTGGTCAGGGCTTTTGACCTTTGTGGTGGCCACACTGCTGCCTCCGGCGGCGGGTTTAACAAAGAGGGGGTAGCGGAGCTGGGCGTTGATGTCGCACAGTTTCGCCTCGTCGGGCTCGCAATAGAGCAGCATGGACTTGGCCACACTGACGATGCCGAAACTCTTCACCACAGGGTTGCAGAAGCCTTTTTGGAAGGTGAGGGATGATGTGTAGAACCCGCAGGTGGTGTAGGGTATGCCGAGCATGTCGAAATAGCCTTGCAGCACCCCGTTCTCTCCGGGGTTGCCGTGGATGATGATGAAGGCAAGGTCGAAACGGGCGACACCTTCCACGGTGAAGTTGTCGCGGTTGACGGGCCGGTGCGTGCCGTCAGTGTCGAGCCAGTACCATCCGTCGCGTTCCACAACGATTTTATAGACATTGTATTTGTTGTGGTCGAGGTTGTCGTATACTTGGCATCCGCTTTGGATAGAGATGTCGTGTTCTCCCGAGTATCCGCCCATGACAAGGGCAATGTTTTTCTTATTCATAAGTAGCTTATATTAGTTCTATTATCTCTAAAAATCTATAATTTCTATAACTTGTCACTGCACGATAGGCCGGTGCAGGGCCTGCCGTGCGGCCTTCTCTTCCTGGCGGCAGCGACTCTGGGTCTGCAGGCTCATATAGGTGTCCTGGAAACGCTGCCATACGATGTCGACGGCAAGGTCGGAGGGGTGGCACATGTCGCGGGCGTAGAAGCGGTAGTCGCGCAGCTCGTCCATCAGGATTTCGTAGCTGTCGAAATAGTGCCAGTCGGGGCATAGGCCTACAAGCCTGTCCACTGCCAGCAGGAGGGTGCTTTTGCTCAGCTGGTTGCCATGGGCGCCGTCGGCCATATGGCGTATCGGGCTCACGGTGAATAGGGTAGGGTGCAGGGCGGTGAACGCCTGCCAGGTGTCGACAATTTCTTTCTCTGTTATGCGGCGGCGGGTGAACATGGCGGCGGGCAGCTTGTGGCAGTTGGCCACTACCTGCCCCTGCATGGTGGGGGACACGCCGTCTCCTTGTAGTGAGAAACAGTATGCCGTGCCGAAAGTGATAATCGTCATGGGGCTGCGTTGCAGGAAATCATGCGCCTGGTGTATGCTTTGGTTGCATTGGGCAAGGCATGTGTCGTGGTCGGCATGCGAGAAACGGCTGTGGTGCATCCACGAGTGCCACAGGCCGTCGCGGTGTATCAGCCAGTCGGTGTCGATTTCGCGGTCGTCCAGGGCGTGGTGAAGGGCAATGGCAATGGAGAGGGGGTTGTAGAGTGTGCCGAATGGATTGCACAGCACCTCGAATCCCGCCCGCTGCAGCCGACCGCCTATCTCGTCCGAGAAGCAGGAACCCATCAGCAGCAACGGCGTGTTGTGGTCTATGCGCAGGAGCGACGGGGCGATATCGACGGGAGTGGTGAGGTTCATGGTTGTCAGTATTGTGCAAGTATGGGTTTGATGTCGTCAACCTCTTTCATCGCACCGAGGGCGTTCATCATCTTGCGGGGATTGACCATCAGGTCGCGGCTTTTCATGGTGAGGGAGAGGTTATTCTTCTTGTCAATGACCAAGGCCTCCAGCGGGGTCTTGCCTTTGTTCTTCTTGGCCAGCTCTTGCAGCTCCCTGCAAAACTGCATGGAGATGCTGTCCAGGTTGACTGTAAACCGCACCAGCCTTGTCTTTTTCTCAATGAGGTCCGAAAGGAGCATCATCTCGATGATTTTCATTTTCGGCTTCGACGTATAGATGGTGCCGTCGGGGTTGGGGTGGGAGTATTGTTTCAGGGTGCCTTTGATATAGACGAAACTGTCCTTTTCAAAGAAGCTTTTGTATTTCAAAAACTCGCTCTTGTACAGCCGGATGGAGCACGGCCCATTATAGTCCTCTATGGTCATGATGCCGTAGGGGTCGCCGTTCCTGGCGGAGATGCCTGTTTTCGCCTCGGTGATGATGCCGCCGATGCGGAACTCTTTGTCCAGCCATTTGTCGTTCATGCTCCGCTCGTCCACTTCTGGGCAGGATGCATTGGTATAGTGCTGCATCTCGTATTTGAAGTTGTCGAGCGGGTGGCCGCTGAGGTAGAAGCCGATGACGGGGAACTCCTCACGACACTGCTCCACAATGCTCCAGGGCTCGCACTTGGGTATTTCGGGGTGGGCGTCTTTCTTTATCTCGTCGCTCATGTCGAAGATGGACATCTGTGCCGCGTTGGCGCTCTCGCGGTTGTGTGTGGCCCAGCGCACAAGTTTCTCAAGGTAGGTGGGGGCATTGTCGTTGTCGCGATAGAAGTATTGTGCCCGGTGCATCTCGCCGATGCCGTCAAAGGCTCCTGCCTTGACCATGACCTCGATGTTCTTTCTGTTCACAGCGCGCAGGTCCACACGGTCGAGGAAGTCGAAGATGTCCTTGTAGGGACCGTTGCTCTCGCGCTCGGCTATGATGGCGTCGGCTGCAGCCTCGCCCATGCCGTTGATGGCCTGGAGGCCGAAGCGTATCTGCCCTTTGGTGTTGACCGAGAAGTCTTTCTCCGACTCGTTCACCGAGGGAGGGAGCACCGCAATGCCGTGCTTGTGGCAGTCGTCCATGAAGTCGGTGATGCGTTTGATGTCCTTTTGGCCGCTGGTCATCACGGCAGCCATATACTCGGCCGGGTAGTGCGCCTTGAGGTAGGCCGTCTGGTAGGCTACCCAGGAATAGCAGGTGGCATGCGACTTGTTGAAGGCGTAGGAGGCGAACTTCTTCCAGTCTTCCCATATCTTTTTGAGCTTCTCCTTGGGGTGGCCGTTTTTCTCTCCGCCCTCGTAAAAGAGCACCTCCAGCTCGTTCATCTTTTCAATCTGCTTTTTGCCCATGGCTTTGCGCAGTGTGTCGCTCTGGCCTCGGGTGAACCCGGCCAGCTGGCGGCTCAGCAGCATCACCTGCTCCTGATAGACCGTGATGCCATAGGTGTCCTTCAGGTATTTCTCCATGCAGGGGATGTCGTACTCGATGGGTTTGCGCCCCTGCTTGCGGTCGATGAAGTCGGGGATGTAGTCCATGGGTCCCGGACGGTACAGGGCGTTCATAGCAATGAGGTCCTCGAACACGTGGGGCTCCAGCTCGCGCAGGTATTTCTGCATGCCCGCCGACTCAAACTGGAATGTGCCCACCGTGTTGCCCTCGCAGTAAAGCTTGTAGGTCAGCTCGTCGTCGATGGGAATGCGCTCTATGTCGATGTCCACACCGTGGTTCCGCTTAATCATGTCAACGGCGTTCTTGATGATGGTGAGGTTCTTCAGCCCCAGAAAGTCCATCTTGATAAGCCCCACCGTCTCCACCACGTGGCCGTCGTACTGCGTCACCAGCACATCCTGTTTCGAATCCTTGTCATAGATGGTACACACGGGGGCGAAATTGGTCAGGTCGTCGGCGCCGATAATGACACCGCAGGCGTGGATGCCTATCTGCCGGTTGGTGTCCTCCAGCTCGGCGGCATAGGTAAGCATGTTCTTCAGGTCCTCGTGCCCTGCTTCGGTCATGATTTGCTTGAGCTCCGGTACATACTTGTAGCAGTTCTCCAGATTCACTTTGGGCGGTTTGTCCTTCTCGTCCTTGATATTGTCGGGGAAGCCGCGGTCGGGTATATATTCTTTCAGCTTGTTGACTGTCGAAAGGTCAATCTTCTCCACACGTCCCACATCGGCAATGGCACTCTTGGTGGCCATGGTGCCGTAGGTGATGATGTGCGCCACCTTCTCTTTGCCGTACTTTTGTGTAATCCAGTCCAGCACACGTCCGCGCCCGGCATCGTCGAAGTCCACATCGATATCGGGCAGCGAGATGCGGTCGGGGTTCAGGAAACGCTCAAACAGCAGGTCGTATTTCAGCGGGTCGATGTCCGTAATCCACAGGCAGTAGGCCACCACGCTGCCTGCCGCCGAGCCGCGCCCGGGACCCACGCTCACATTCAGCAGCTCGCGTGCAGCCCGTATGTAGTCGCTCACTATCAGGAAATAGCCGGGAAACCCCATCGTCTTGATGGTGTGCAGCTCAAACACGATGCGCTCCGTCTGTTCCTCGGTCAGCTGTTCGCCGTAGCGCCGGTGGGCGCCTTCCCACACCAGCTTCTCCAAATAGTCGGCCTCGAACTTGATGCGGTACAGCTTGTCGTAGCCTCCGAGTTTCTTTATCTTCTTCTCTGCATCGGCCTGGCTCATCACCACCTCGTGCTTCTCGTTCTGGGTAAACTCGTCAAACAGGTCCTGCTCCGAGAATCGCTGGCGGTACTCCTCCTCACTGCCAAACTCGGCGGGGATGTCGAACATCGGCATGATGGGGTCGCTGTCGATGCTGTACACCTCCACCTTGTCTGCCACCTCCTGTGTGTTCTCCAGTGCCTCGGGGATGTCGGCAAAGATGGCTGCCATCTCCTCCGGGGTCTTCATCCACTCCTGCTTGGTATAGTGCATGCGGTCGGTGTCGGCATAGTCCTTCTGCGTGGCTATGCAGATAAGATGGTCGTGCGCCTCGCCGTGCTCCTCCTCTACAAAGTGCACGTCGTTGGTGGCCACCAGCTTGATGTTGTGCTTCCGCGCCAGCTCTATCAGCACTGGGTTCACCCGCTCCTGCCACTCGTAGGTCTCCCTGTTGGCATTGGGCTTGTCGGTCTTGTGACGCTGCAGCTCGATATAGTAGTCGTCGCCGAACACCCGCTTGAACCACAGCACCGCCTTCTCGGCCCCCTCCAGGTCGCCCCGCATAATCAGCTGGGGGATTTCTCCGCCCAGGCAGGCCGAGCACACAATCAGTCCCTCGTGGTACTGCTCCAGCACGTTGTGGTCTATCCTCGGACGGCTGTAGAATCCGTCGGTATAGGCAATCGACGCCAGTTTGCAGAGCGACTTATATCCCTTCTTGTTCTTGGCCAGCAGGATGAGGTGGTATCCGCTGCTGTCCACTATGCGCTCCTTGCCCGTTTCCGGGTTCCGCTCCTTCACATCCTTGTCCTTGTCATACAGTGTGCGGCGGGCGCAGTAAGCCTCCGTGCCGATAATGGGTTTGAAGATCTGCTCTTTCAGTTGCTCAATCTGGTATTCCGCCTCCTGCTTCTCCACGGGCGTCGCGCCGTCGTTCTTCAGTATTGCCTCCTGCTCCTTGATTTTGTCTTTCACCTTGCCGTTCTCCTTCTGCACGGTGTCGATAAAGTCTTTGATACCAAACATGTTGCCGTGGTCTGTCAAAGCCATGGCGTACATGCCGTTCTTCTTGGCCTTCTTAATCAAATCGCCAATCTTCGACATCCCGTCGAGCATCGAATAGTGCGAGTGTACGTGCAAGTGTGTAAACTTCATAACAGTAGGGGAGGTATTGTAATATTTAACCAAAATGCAAATATACGAATTAATTTTTAATTCTCCTTTTTCTTTGTATCTTTGCAGTGGAAAATAATCTTGAAGTTATGGGTAAATGCTTTGTAACACATATTGTTGCGGCATGGCTTTTGTGCTTTCTTTGCCTGGGGTGCAGGTCTTCGCGTGCGCCCGAAGTTCTCAGCGAGGTACTGCCTGCCGTGCCCGACTATTCCGACACAACGCAGTGGTACACCGTCGACCGCCAGGCGGCTGTCGACCTTTTCTATGTCGTTTCCACCGAGACGGGCGACTACACCGTAGACGGCCATCCCTGCCATTATGCCGACACCTATTCCGACAGTCTCCGTACCTTCCTCCTGGGCGAAATGAAGGGTGTGGACGACCTACTCTCGGGCGGCCTCAACTATTTCTCGCCCTACTACCGCCAGTGCACCCTGCAGACTTTCACCTCCGACAGCCTCACCGCGCTCCGCATCCCCCTTGCCATGGACGACGTGCGCAGAGCTTTCGCCTACTATCTTTCCCGGCTCAACAATGGCCGCCCTTTTATCCTGGCTGGGTTTAGCCAGGGTGGCACCGCTGTCGTCGAGCTACTCAAGATGATGGATTCCGCTACCCGCAGCCGCCTCGTGGCCGCCTATGTCATTGGGTGGCATGTCACCGACAGTGACCTCGCCCATACCCCCAACATCATCCCTGCGCGCGACAGTGCCGACCTCGGAGTCACCGTCTGCTACAACTCGGTGCGCGACAACAGTTGTGCCATACCCCTCATCAGTCAGGGCAACCGCATGGCTGTCAACCCCGTCAACTGGCGCGCCGACGCCACTCCGGCCACCCTCCCGTCGCCCCTGTCCCCCGACACCCTCACCGTCACCCTCGACACGGCCACCCTCCTCCTCCAGGTGCAGGGCTACAGCCGCACCGACTACATCATCCCCCTCCTCGGTCGCGAAGGCAACTACCACAGCCTCGAGCTCTCTC
>JAEEGI010019366.1_pt1 | contig 13721 bp, 7 predicted proteins | sample 8958751 | NCBI WGS metagenome assembly JAEEGI01 (sample SAMN16246545, study PRJNA631951) | gut metagenome | biome: gut microbiome; feature: rumen; material: KS-attached | host: Bos | place: Iran: Karaj | collected 2018-10
GGCCCGTCTACGGTCACTTATCTGAACAGTAGTTTCACACCGTGAATGTCGCAAAGTTATCATCTGCGTCATCAGACACCGCTTCAGACTTTGCAAATGAAAACTCATCCGAATTAAGGATCGACTCGATCGTAGTATTCGGATTCTGATATATGATATCAAGAAGTTCGATAAAGTCGCGGATAACCTCTCTGGGCGTGATATTGGTATCAGCGCCAATCCGCTCATACTCTATACGTATGAACAATGTCAGATCCTCTGTAGTGATACTTTTTTCATAGCCGTACAGATCCGCATGCATGCAGGCCAGTTTTTCACATAATACAAGCATCTCCGAGGCTGTTAAGGGATCAAGTCTTATAACGGGAGCAAGCATGTCTCTGGCCCCCGGACGTGAGAACTTTCCCTCGGAAAGCCTGGAAGATAAAGCTTCATAGCTGTATATGCCGCGCCTTTTATCTTCTAACGCCTGAGGAGTTGCCCCCATGATAAAACCAAGATATTTTGCCTTGCCCTGAAGAGTATCATTATACATGGTCAGCAGTTTCTCATAGTTATACTGCCTGGTGATGGAATTCGGTATCTTATATATATTTACCAGTTCGTCGATCATGACCATCATTCCGGCGTATCCTGCCATTCTGAAGAATACGGCAAAAAGCTTTAAATAATCATACCAGTCGTCATCCGTGATAATGATGTTCACTCCCAGATCCGCTTTCGCCTCGCTTTTAACGCTATACTCACCCCGAAACCATCTGATGACCTTAAGCCGTCTGTCATCATCACCTTCCACGTAAGCGTGATAATAGGCCGACAGAAGCAGCGCAAATTCATATCCATGCACAAGTTCGCTTATCGATGAGGTTACAGCATATATCTTCTTATCTACTATGCCGGTAAGCGCAGGATCAGCGGGATCAAGGCTGCTTTCCGTAACCGCTTCCTGCCTGACGGTATTGATCCATCTGTCCAGAATGAGCGTAAGCGCGCCGCCCTCGGGCTTGGTCTTGGTAGACAGATTACCTATAAGCTCCCTGTAGGTTGCAAGTCCCTGGCCTTTGGTTCCCTGAAGCCGTCTTTCGGGACTTAAGTCAGCATCAGCCACTATAAACCCGCGGTCCATAACGTAATTCCTGATGGTCTGGATCAGAAAACTCTTGCCCGCACCGTATCTTCCAACTATAAATCTGAAGGACGCACCGCCCTCTTCTATGATATCAACATCATGCAGAAGAGCTTCTATCTCACTTTTCCTGCCGACTGCGATATAAGGCAGGCCGATTCTGGGAACCACGCCGCCTTTTAAGGAATTGAGCACTGTCTGCGCTATTCTCTTCGGTACTTTCTTATTATCTTCTCCCAATTTGCTGCTCCTTTGAAAATCCATCCGATTCTGTCCGGATTCAGATCTATCCACGAATCATCTTCCGTTATTACTATTTCAATGATCACTCAATCAGTGATCGACCGGTCAATTCTCATTTAGTCCCATCAGTCCGGCCAGATCATCTATGTAGTCCTCTATCAAAATAAGGTCGCCATCCACACATTCGACCACGTTATCACCTATCTCACCATACAAAGCCTCGTTGATCGAGTCCGCATATATCTCGGGCATACCAAACTTTGCCTTTATCATCTCTTTAACGGAATGTCCGGCTATGAGTTCCATGATAATATCCATGTATTCAGCGGGTATTATCGATGTTACCGGTCCGTCCTCATCCTGTTTCGAAATCTGTTCAGTATTATCATGTACCGGAATCTGATCGATATTGTTCTGTATTAATGTCTGATCGGTATTGTCCTTAGTTTCTGTCTTGTCCACTCCTTCCGATATATACAGAGCTGAGTCGTTCTCCGATACTATCTGATCTTCTATGTCAGGATCATTCCATTCCATATCAACTGTTATTGATGTATGATCCATCCCCATCGGTATAATCTGATCCGAATCCTCATGACCTTTCTCTTCGTCCGTAAGAAGTCTGTCTCTGGTGACATCTGCATCCATCCTGATCTTATCAAGACCATCTAAATCAATAACAACCTTGGGACGCTTAGCCTCTATCTTAGCCTGCTTGTCTTCCTCTATGACCGCGTTTACAAACGGCTTAACCCACGCTTCATCCTCGATTTCCTTAAGCCTGGCTCCGATGCCCAGATACACGCGCAGGCTCCTGTCGGTCTCATGCATGAACGCCATAAACGGTTTTTGATTAAAATACTTATCCTGATAACACTCTTCTGTCCATTTACCGGCACTGCATATAAATCTGTGACATTCATTCAGTTCATATACCCTGTCTGCAGATGAATCCTGATCATACCATACGGCACCTGACATCGGATACCATCTCTCCGTCTTAAGCCCACCGAACATGCGCCGGAAGAAATCAATGCCGTGTTCGCTGCAACTGGTTATCGTGTGTCTCCATACGCCAGCAACCAGACGAAGTCCTTCATCACCGGTCTTCTTAATAAGGACGGAATCTGTATATCTGTCTCCCGCAAATACGCACAGCGCATCATAAACTGCCCTGTCATCATACGCTCCGGGATTACGTAATACGGCCCTGGCGTGATCTTCTGCCTCTGTCTGTTCAGACATGAACTCAAGAACCTTCTCTCTGGGCAAACCCTTAACTATCGCCAGGTCTCTCATCCATCTTCTCATGGAAAAAAGTATTTCTGCGCGAAGCGGCAAAGAACCGTATCCGCTCACAAAATATTCCTCTTCAAATCTTTCGAGTTTCTCAAGGCTATCTTCCGGACTTTGAACGCCGATGCCGTTTAATAATTCATATATATAAATATAGGCGTACGCTTTGGGCGCTCCGGGGTCACACTCGCCCTTCCTTAATCCGGTACGCCATGAAAAATATCCCCTGAGCTGATCGTATCTAAGATCATGATATGTCGGATAATAGCATCTGATATGCCCGCTCCAGTGATAATCATCCTCATAATCCTCCATGAATTTCCCCTGAACATGGAAATTCAGACATTTCTGCCCAAAAGACCCATCACCATAATCATAAAGATTCATCATGGAATGCACTCTGTCGGAGGGAGGTTTTCGGAAACCGATAGCGGTGTCATGATACTCAGATTTCATGTCGGGATCATGATCATCGATCACCACCAGAAAGGGATTATTCAGTTCTTCAGGAGCTTCAGATTTCATAAGACAATCTTATCACACGAACGCATGTTTGTATACACAGATAAAACAGAACACAAAAATAGCGGGCATCGATTCTAACTTGATCGACACCCGCTACTTAAATGAACTATCCAATGGACTTACCCTCCATCTTCTGATCCTGTACCCTCTCGCATGATTTTGATATTCAGATATCTGTGGCGACTTATCTTTGTAAGTTCCTGACCACCTTTAATTATGCACTCGATACTTTTGGATGATTAATGTTCCATATTCAGTTGATATATGTTATATACCCATTGGACTGTACCTCTCCTCGAGTATTTGTTTTCGCCTCGTTTATATCAGCTACTTTTCCTTTCTCGAGTTAAAATACTTGGCCTTCTGTTACTTACTACCTTATGTTCTCTGTGGTAGTTTTCTGTTTTTTCTGTTTCTCTCTGTTTGTTTATGAGTTTATTATATCAGCTAAAAACTATTTGTCAACACATTTTTGAAATTTTTTTCGAATTTTCTGATATTTTCGATGCTTTATGTCAATCTGCCTGAAAATGTTCTGTTCTCTGACTATCAAATCCCCATATATCCGACGTTCCGTACGAATATATGGGGAGATCATTATCTGTATTATCCTATTTTTTCTCACGGACCAGGATATATTTGCCATCCGGAGCTTCATACTGTATATACATCTCGTCTATCCAGTCTGAAGATATCTCAAGGCTGCCCTTTCCGTCGCTTACAAACCTGATACCGTTACCGCTGTCAAAAGCATTTTTCTCATCGGAATTGGTCGCCCATGCATATGAAGATCCGTTCTCATAATCAAGCGCAACAAAGTTATCCTGTTTGGCGCCACCGGCCATTACAAACATCTGATATGCGAAACCATCGGGACTGTCCGCGCTGTCTATATAGATCACTGCCCGTCCGTCTTCTCTCACATACTTACCTGATGTGAAATATTTGCGGCCATAGCCCTCGCCTTCTGCTACCCAGCTCCAGTCGTTCGGTGTAAACAGTGTCTGATCGTTGTCAGTAACTGACGTATTCGGCTTACTAACCTTGCTTATCTTGATGGGCAGGTTTGCAAGCACTACCGTACCGTCTCTGTATTCAGCTGATATCCTGATGCTTCCGGCCTTTTTGATCTTTCCGCTTATACTGATGGAATTATCCTCGTTTATCCTGATGGTCGCACCGGTAACCGAATCCCTGTATGCATTCTCATCGCCTGCTGCCGGGGTGATGTTATTGTTCTTACCGTTTGAAACAGGTTTTATCTGTTCAGGTTCAATGGTAATGGTCTGATCACCCAGCTTATAACTGCTTCTCACATTAGCAACCGCATACGCATCCTCCCAGTCCTTCGGGATATTGATATTGGCGATCTTGAGCGTCGGCTTAGTTTTAGCCGCCGTCACAGTGACAGGAATCTCGCATCGTACTCCACCGACAACAAGCCCCAGCTTTGTCGTAATCTTCTTGTTTGGTATGATCGTTGCGCCTTCCTCAGCCGACACTATGACCTGATTTACTGAAGCATCATATTCAGCCTTGAATCTGACATCTTCAATATGAACGTCTGAGTCTATATTACCGCTGATGCCCTTCAATGCAGGGATCAGGATCATATTCTGTCCTGTGGTCACATTCATTTTGGTCTGAGTTTTGAGCGTGACTGATTTGGCAAGAGATACTGTACTCACGATTATCTTAAGGCTATAACTTGCCGTGCCGTACTTAAGGATGTATGCGTAAGTACCTTTCACAAGCTTAGAAGGATCTTCTGGATAAGATATGGTGATCTTAGATGAGGTAAGCTTCCCGTCCTCTACGCCGCTTATGATAAAGCCCCCGTTCTTTTTAGGGGTAGTCACGGTTATTTCATTTTGTGCCGCGGGCACATATTCTTTTCCATTCAGTTTTACATCTATTAAAAAGCTTTCAAGATCAGAGCCCGTCGCATGAGTATTTAGCGTCACATTTTGAAAACTCTTACCACCGATAGTCGCAGTTATCACATCATTGGCTGACTCCTTAACGGCGTACTTTAATGTAACAGGAACGCTCCAATCATCACCCTGTATACCGATGGATATGGCGGTGGCTTCTGATGCGCTGATGTCCAATTTACCCACAGCAGCTTCAGAAGGGTTGGGCGTTACACCCTTGCCGGTTACTGATACTGTAGTCAGATCAAATGGCACAAAAGCACCGGTACTCTTTTTTACTTCCACATTAGTATTTAACGTTGTAACCTCGCCTCTTTTTATGGTTCCGGCCGTGCTTGTCAGCCTGAGTTTCGGCTCCACATAGATCACAGGAAGCGAATACCTATACTCTCCTGCTATGTTTCCGTTTGAGTCGTACGTCGGCAGAATTATGACGCAGTTTGACCCCTGGGCTGCTTCCTTACGCTTCTTTGCACTGTTAAGGATTGAATCCTTAAGTGTAACCTTAAGTCCCGTATCTATAGATAATACATCGAAATACGCAGCAGATGCACCGGTGTTTTTCCCAATATTCCCATTGATGTCTGTAAGCCTTGCGCCGCCTTTTGGGATCGTTATACCCTCAGTGCGGTTATAGAACAGATTCCAGGTGATTTCGTCAAACTCCTCCGGTGAAACAGGTTCAGTCACGCCTCCGCCGCCGGTACCGCCTTCGTTATCGTATTTTTTCTTCAGAACAACTTCCGCAAATGTATTGCTGCCGGAGCTTTTGTATTTTGCGGTGGTTTTTGCGATATATGTCCTGTAGGCTTCAGTATCCGGATCTGTGGTCACTCCATGGAGGGTTAACTCTTCTGACGGAGAAGTATCGCCATCAAAGGACTGATAAGTCATCCGGATCTTTATTATCGGATCGCCGTCATTCCACTTCCAGTTCTCTACAACGTCATAACCGGTATAATAATATACTTTCTCAGGAATCTCCGGCTTAGGTCTGGTACCCGGGAAATCCCCTTCCTCCGGAGCTGTTCCCCATCCATCCTCAGGTGGTTCTACTGCTTCCTGTTCATTTTGAACTGAGCCATCTTCCTTCAGGATCTGGGCCTTTTTGCCTTCTGTTTTAACTGTAAGAGCGCCGTCTTCCGGTACGCTTTCGCCTGCAAACTGTGCACGCAGTGTATCGCCGGCTACCGTTATATTTACATTATCCGCTTTGTCTGCGGTAACCTTAGCACCGTCTTCTGTAGGGATAACAGTGATAGAATCCGCCGAAGCCTGTGCCGTTATCGCATACAGATTGCCGCCGGTTTTATCGGAAGAAACTGCCAGTGATATAGACGAACCGGAAGTTTTGGGTTTCAGGAATGCCGAACCATCCGGGGCTATGGTAAGAGTCATGGTGAATCTATCATCAGCTCCGGCAGAGTAGAATCCGTCTGCTGTCTCTACTGTGGCTTTAGCGTACTTGTTATTATCCCTGTTCGAGTTATTGTCGTTAGTCTCGATCACGATAGTCTCTGAGGGATCCACGTCATCGATCACCACAGTCACCTGCTGTGCTTCTTCGCCACCTTCCTCCTCGGCATCCTGCCGCTCTGATACAGTAACTGAAAGACCACCGTCCTTAACGCTGTTACCGTCAAGCTGTACTGTCTTATCTCCTATCGTGATCTTGCCATGACAGGATCTGAGCTCGATGCGGATCTGTTTGGGCTGAAGCTTCGGGAATACAAATCCTTTATTCAGATAATCCTCCGGTTTCACGTAATTGCACAGACCCGGATTAGTATAAACGGCATAGTTATCCCATGATACGATCTTAAATGTACCGTCTTCAGCCACATACCACCATAACGATGAATCCGGACTGTTGGGATCGTAGATATAGAGTCTGGTCGCATACCCTCTGTCTACCCATTCCTTATCGGTAGTGTATGAGGGATCCAGCTTCTCAGCCCCGTATGCAAGGACAGCATGAAAAAGGCGTCTCTCAGAACCGGATGCCGTATCATTAAAATAAAATGACAGAACATACAGAGGATCCTTTTCCTTAAGCATGTCATCAACCAGATCCTTCATCACAGACTTGGACCTCATCTCCCTGGTCCGCCAGATATCAGTTGTTTTGGTTTCCAGGTTTCCCTTCCACATATAGTACTGGATTGCCGACAATAGTGGCTTATTCTTGACCGGAGGATCAAAATCATAGACCTGGGCTGCAGTGTCATTGAAGCTGTCACGGTTCAGTTTCTCACGATACAACAGACCGCTGACTATGGACATACCCATGCAACTTCCGCCCCATCTATCATTAAGCCACTCAAACAATCTGCCCTTTTCCCTGTTAGACAGGTCTTTGATCAGGGCGTTAAATGTCTTCTGGTCCAGAAGATATCCGTCATTCCCCCAATAATACCATCCGCCTCCTGTCAGTTCCTTATTTTCATACCTCTCTCTTACATTAAAGAAGCTGGAATACCTGTTGCTGAATCCGAAATTATCTTTAAGCATGTTAAAGCCGCTGTCAGGGTCATCCAACCCTGCCGTAGTGCGATAGAATGATATGTACTCACGTTGATCCCCGTTTTTATACACACCACCCGGTATATAGATCCCGGTCTGATCCACCTTATTGGAATTGATCAGAAATGAGTCATAATCCGTACCGGCGCCATAGATATAATATGGTTCTGTATACCAGTTAAGCTCTGAAAGTTTCCATCCGTATATCGCATCATTATTCTTATTATGGACGGTAGCTTTACACTGAAGACGGCCGTAATTGTTTTCAATGAGCTCGCGCATCGCCCTGACTTTTTTCCTGTCGTCCTCATCCTCGCTTTCAGAGTAATACTGAATATTTTCAAAAAGGATCTTACGCTTAAAGGACATCTCCGCAGTACCGGAATCAGGATTGATAGCGATCCTTATGACATCCATGTAACGCAAAGAGCCGGCCCCGTAGCGCACGTAACTGGCTTCAAACCTCTCTATCTGTGCTGCCTCCGTCTTCGCCTCAACCGGTGCCGGTAATATGCCGGCCAGTATCACCAAAGCAAGGATCATTGCTAATATACGTCTTTTTTTCATACGGTATCCTCCAGGTATTTACGGTTCCGGATCAGATAAAATCTGACCTGAATCCGATGCAGTTTTACTCCCGATTTCAGGTAAAAAACAAGCATGGAAATCAATGATCTGACTTCCATGCTCGTAATAGTGTCTGTATTAAAAGTATTATATCACAACTTTACAGTTACAAATATATCATAGATTGCCTTGATCGCGGTCTCAAAATCCTGATTTGCCACGCCTATGATGATGTTAAGCTCGCTTGAACCCTGATCGATCATCTTGACATTGACATTGGCGTGAGCAAGTGCAGAGAAGATGCGTCCGGCTGTACCGCGGGTGGATTTCATACCCCTGCCCACAACGGCGATCAGAGCTATGTCCGATTCGATCTCAACGGTATCGGGATCTGCCAGTCTGTGAATGGCGCTTACTACCTGCTGTTCCTTGTCCATGAATTCGTCCTGATGAACAAATATGGTCATGGTGTCGATTCCTGAAGGCATATGTTCAAATGATAAACCGTAATCTTCAAATGCCTGTAAAACCTTGCGGCCGAATCCGATCTCCGAATTCATAAGTTCCTTATCGATATTTACAGCGCAGAAGCCCTTTTTGCCTGCTATACCGGTTATGGTATATTTAGGTTTCTGGGCGGTGCTTTCAACGATCCATGTACCCTTATCATCCGGCTTGTTGGTATTCCTGATGTTGATCGGTATACCTTCTCTCCTTACCGGGAAAATAGCCTCTTCATGAAGCACGCTGGCCCCCATGTATGCAAGTTCTCTCAGCTCCCTGTATGTGATGGTGTCGATACTTTCAGGCTCATCGATTATCCTGGGATCTGCTACCATGAATCCGGACACATCAGTCCAGTTCTCATATACATCAGCCCGGATGCTCCCGGCAACAATTGATCCTGTGATATCAGAACCGCCTCTGGAGAAGGTCTTGACTCTGCCGTCAGCATATGCCCCGTAGAATCCCGGAACAACTGCTCCGTCTAAGCCGTTTAACTTCTGCTTCATCAGTTCCTTGGTCTTCTCGGCGTCAAAAACCCCGTCATCATCGAATCTGATCACTTCTGCGGCGTCAATGAACTCTCTTCCAAGATATGCTGCCATGATACGTCCGTTTAAATACTCTCCTCTGGACGCCGCATAATCACGGCCGGCGCCTGCAGTAAACATCTCGGCGATCTTCTTGAATTCATAATCAAGAGACAGATCCACGCCCAGTCCGTCAATTATCTCATCATAGCGGGCCTTGATCTCACGAAGGTTCTTCTTAAAGTCTTCGCCCTTTTCCGCCATATCATATGTGTGATACAGCATATCGGTTACCTTCGTATCGCTTCCGGATCTCTTGCCGGGCGCCGAGGGAACCACGAACCTTCTCTCCTTTTCCATATTGATGATCGCGCACGCCTTCTTAAACTGCTCGGCGTTAGCGAGTGAACTGCCTCCAAACTTAACTACCTTGACCATTTTTTCATATTCTCCTCATATTTATTGCCGTGGGATCCTTCACTGCTTTCTCCGGGTGACAGCCGTCGAACCTTCTTCTTTCCTCGGAATTTCAGTTGTCTCCAGGCTCCCCATGTATATCACGCCATGCGTATCCTGGTGATCACACTTCCTGTCTTAGCCGCTGCTTCTTCATACTCTTTATTATCGATAACATCTGTAATAAATGCGAATTCCTCGTTAAATCCGGGATCGATGATCTCGCTTATCTTAAACGCTTCCTTCGCCTTGGCTGCGTTTTCGGCCTTGACTCTGACAAAGTATTTGCACCTGTATTTCTCTATACCGGTGAGCCTGGCCTCTTCTTCACTCCATAAGCACACAACGGTCTTGCCCAGATGCTTAGCTGCATCAACAACATCGCCTACCACTGCGCTGGCTGTAGGAAGCTTGCCTGCACCTGCACCGTAATACATGGAGTCACCCAGAGTATTGCCATGTACGAATACGGCGTTGTAGACTCCTCTGACCATGTGAAGCGGATGCTCTCTTCCTATCATAAAAGGCGCCACCATTGCAAAATAGCCGTCGTCTGTTTCCTTGCTGACTGCCAGCAGCTTGATCGAGCAGCCTATTGCGTGAGCGTATTTGAAGTCCTTGGCTGTGATGGCCGATATGCCTTCGGTATAAATGTTCTCGTACTTCACGAATTTGCCACACATAAGAGATGAAAGGATCGCTATCTTACGGCATGCGTCATACCCTTCGATGTCCGCTTCGGGATTCTTCTCCGCATATCCTTTTGCCTGAGCGTCCTTAAGCATATCGTCAAAATCAGCCCCGTCTTCATCCATGTGAGTGAGGATATAGTTCGTAGTACCGTTCAAGATACCCTCGATGGACTCGATATGCTCAGCGGTAAGAGAACTGTTGAGCGGTCTGATTATAGGGATTCCGCCGCCTACGCTTGCCTCGAACAGGTAATTGCACTTATTGTCAGCCCCAAGTTTGATAAGCTCCGGTCCGTGAGCCGCAACAACCTCTTTATTGGATGTACATACGCTTATGCCTGATGACAGAGCCCTTTTGGTAAATGAATACGCAGGCTCCATGCCGCCCATGGTCTCACATATGATCTTCACATCGGGATCGGCAAATATGACTTCGATATCATGAACCACCTTATCCTCATAGGGATCACCCGGGAAATCTCTTAAGTCAAGAATGTATTTGACTCCAATCTCCTCGCCGACACGTCTTGCGATATCTTCCTTGTTGGTCTCAATGACTTCAACGACACCGCTGCCGACTGTTCCGTAACCAAGTACTGCTATGCTGATCATAATAACTACTCCTCCTGAATATTTTGATCACATCTGTCCGTTTGATCAAACGGATGATGATTTCATATATAAATAGTGCTAAATTATAACCTTACTCTCCTGCCACAAGCTTCACATTGTGAACCCCTGATATAGTCCCCAGTTCCTCAACCATATCTCCGATATCGCCTGTTGTGGGAAGGATCCTTATGCTAAGGGATATGGTGGCTATTCCCGCGATAGGAAGACTCTGATGGATCGTAAGTATATTAGCCTGTCTGTCCGCGATAGTCCTTAAAACCTCGCTTAGCCTTCCGGGTTCATCATCCATCTGCGCCGTCAGGTTTATGGTCGTACCCTCTGCGTGATCATGAAACTCAAATATATCATCCTTATATTTATAGAAGGATGATCTGCTAAGTCCCACACGATCAACCGCAGCTGCTACCGAGGGTTCCTTACCTGACTCAATGAGATGTTTGGCTTCCACAACTTTAAGCATGACTTCAGGTATCGCCCTTCGCTTTAGTACATAATATTTTGTTGACTCGCCTGATCTGATATCCATATTAATCACTATAGGAACTGAAAACAGTATTAACAGGTATTCCGGCTATGTGTATCCCGGTGACGCACAAATGATTTTGTATGTGCGTGTAGGATGCACAGCTGTACGTCAATGACAGATAGTATAACACACCGGCTTCCTTAAAGCAAGAAATAATTGAAGCACTTCTACAGAAATAATGGCCCCGCAGTTGATAATATATTAACAATTTGATAAACTATTTGTTTGGAATACATCCGTGTTCCATATTAATATGAAATAATTTCATCACTAAAGGAGCACTATTATGAGCGATTTCATTCTGTCATGCTGCTCAACCGCAGATCAGGATCAAAAATTTTATGATTCAAGGAATATAAAATTTCTTTGTTTCCATTTCATGCTGGACGGAGTTGATTACCCCGATGACCTTGGAAAGTCCATGTCGTTTGACAAATTCTATAAAGCAATGGAAAACGGGTCCGATACCCGTACCTCTCAGCCAAACGTGGACGAATACATAAATTACTTCACTCCATTTCTTGAAGACGGCAAGGACGTGTTGCATCTGTGTCTGAGTTCAGGAATATCGGGTGCAGTCAACTCGGCACGCATAGCAGCTGACGAATTATCAGCCAAATACAAGGATCGCAAAATATATGTGGTAGATTCTCTTGCAGCTTCTGCCGGTTTCGGACTTCTGATGGACAAGCTTGCAGATCTTCGCGATGAAGGCAAGGATATTGATGAGATCAGGATCTTTGCCGAAGATAATAAGAAGAAACTGAATCACTGGTTCTTCACTTCAGACCTCACTTATCTTGTAAGAGGCGGCCGTGTATCGAAGGCAGCCGGATTCTTCGGAACGGCATTAAGCATCTGCCCTCTCTTAAACGTGGATTACGAAGGTAAACTCATCGCTCGCGAGAAGATCCGCACCAAGAAGAAAGTCATTGCAGAGTGTGAACAGAAAATGGAAGAACTGGCCGAAGGCAGGTTAAACTACAACGGAAAGGTGTTCATTTCCAACGCATACTGTCCCGAAGATGCCAGAGTTCTTGCTGATATTATTGAATCACGATTTAAGAATTTGGCAGAACCTGTCAAGATAACTTCCATAGGAACAACCATCGGATCCCACACCGGTCCCGGTACCGTTGCGTTGTTCTTCTGGGGTGATGAGAGATATAACTGAATCAATGAATCCGATCATATAACCATAACAATCTATAGGAATATCATGGATCGGATTCATGGATTCGTACCTACCGGTCTAAGCATTTCACTGTTACATGATCCGCTCCGGTATGTACGCGCTTCTCAAGGAATTAAATTATTGTATGTATCACATAATTATCAACCCATCTTCAAAATCCGGTAAAGGGATACAGCTCTGGAAGAAACTGGAGCCTGTATTCGTTGAGCGCGACATAAAATATCGCATGATATATTCCGAATATCCCGGGCATATCATCAAGATCGTGACAAAACTTACCGATCCCGTTGAAGGTTACGGTCATATCAATCTGATCGTGGTCGGCGGTGATGGTACCATGAACGAGGTTCTTCAGGGCATCATGGATTTCAGTTCCATAAGCATCGGATATATCCCTACCGGATCAAGTAACGATTTTGCCCGTGCTCTTAACTACCCTAAGGATCCGCTTAAGCAGCTCGACAACATATTAAACTGCACTTCTCCCTCCTATATCGATGTAGGCCAGCTTACCTATCTGGACGCCGTTGATGATAAGGGCAATCCCGTGACCATCACCAGACGCTTCGATGTAAGCTGCGGAATAGGATTCGATGCTGCCGTATGTGAAGAAGCAATGCACACTGATGGTGCAAAAGGGATGCTTAACAAGATCGGCGCCGGCAAACTCACATATATAACCATAGCTCTTAAGCATCTGCTTGCCGACAACGGAGTAACCCTCACTTACACCCTGGATGGCAATCCTCCCGTCAAGCTTGACAGATTCCTCTTCGTAGCCATAATGCAGAATAAATTTGAAGGTGGCGGCTTTAAGTTCTGTCCTGACGCAGATCCTACCGACGGACTTCTTGATCTGTGCATCATAAGCATAGACAATAAATTCAAGATCGTATCGGAATTTCCTTTTGCATACGCCGGAAAACATACCATGTTCAAAGGGATCGAGTGCAAGAGAGCTTCAAAGAGAA
>JAEEGI010019367.1_pt1 | contig 13720 bp, 16 predicted proteins | sample 8958751 | NCBI WGS metagenome assembly JAEEGI01 (sample SAMN16246545, study PRJNA631951) | gut metagenome | biome: gut microbiome; feature: rumen; material: KS-attached | host: Bos | place: Iran: Karaj | collected 2018-10
GAGGTAGACAAGAAAGCGCCTTTTGTTTTCGAGTCCTCCGTTCTGCGACGGAGGGCTTTTCACGTTACAAGGAGGTGCAACCATGGCAAATGCAAAGATTCTCGAAATGAAAGCCGCAAAGGTCGCGGAAGTCGCGGACAAGGTCAAGAAGGCAAAGTCCGTCATTCTGTTCGACTATCGCGGACTGACCGTTGCCGAGGATACTGCGCTTCGTGCCGAACTGCGCAAGGAAAACGTTGAGTATGTCGTCCTGAAGAACCACTGCGTGCGCCGCGCTTTTGACGAGCTCGGACTCGGCGGTGCAGACGATATGCTGCACGGAACCAATGCGTTCGCATTCGGATACGACGATGCAGTCACACCGGCAAGAATTCTCAAGAACTTCATCAAGAAGGCCAAGAAGTGCGAATTCAAGGGCGGTATCGTAGAAGGCAAAGTCAGCACGCCGGCGGAAGTCGAAGCGATTGCGGATCTGCCCAGCCGCGAAGTCCTCATTGCGCGCCTGCTCGGCAGCATGATGTCCCCGATCTCCGGTCTTGCAATCGTACTCGACCAGATCGCGAAGAAGAACGGTTCCGAAGCCGCGCCCGCCGCGGAATCTGCGGAAGCATAACGACCGAAACGGCACAGCCGTACAAAAAACAAAAAACAAATTTTTAAAGGAGATTTATCATGAATAAGGAACAACTGATCGCCGATATCAAGGCAATGTCCGTTTTGGAACTTTCCGAACTCGTTAAGGCTCTCGAGGCAGAGTTCGGCGTATCCGCAGCAGCAACCGCGGTTGCAGTCGCAGGTCCCGCAGCAGCAGCTGCAGAGGAAGTCGAAGAGAAGACCGAGTTCGATGTCATCCTGAAGGAAATCGGACCGGAGAAGATCAAGGTCATCAAGGTCGTCCGCGAGCAGACCGGTCTCGGCCTCAAGGAAGCAAAGGACGTCGTCGACAACGCGCCCAAGGCCGTCAAGGAAGGCGTTTCCAAGGAAGATGCAGAGAAGATCGTCGAAGCGTTCAAGGCAGTCGGCGCAACCTGCGAAATCAAATAATTCGATCCGAAACACAGAAAGACGGGAGCGATCCCGTCTTTTTTTGCTTTTTAGCATGTAAAAAGCGCCTTCCGGTCGGAAAGCGCTTTTTGTGTTACGAGAAGAATCTCCGGAACGCGTCGGTGAGGATCGGGAACTTGTCCGAATAGCAGATCAGCACGAACACCGCGAAGCTCAGCAAAAAGACGACGCACAGAAGCCGCATGATGAGCCATGCGAGCGCGTAGCGCTTCAGCGAGATGTTCTTCGGACGGCCGCAGCCCCAGACGAACAGGAAGATGATGCCGATGACCGGAATGTGGAAGAGGATCGTCGAGAAGATGTATCCCGCGGTCGTCATCAGCGAGCGCGAATCGGTCGCATGCACCACGACATCCGTCTTTTCGGGCTCGGCCGCCTTGACGGGCTCGGGCTCGGGGGCCTTGACCGGTTCGGGTTCGGGCGCTTTGACAGGCTCGGGTTCGGGTGCCTTGACCGGCTCGGGCTCGGGGACTTTGACCGGTTCGGGTTCGGGCGCGGGAATCACGACGGGTTCCGGCGCTTCGGCCGGTTCGGGTTCCGGCTCGGGAACGGGCGCTTCCGCAACCGGCGCTTCGACCGGTTCGGGCACGATCTCGACGGGCTCCGGCTCGGCGGCGGGTTCCTCCGCAGCCGGTTCGGGCGTCAGAAGCGACGCGCCGCAGTAGTAGCAAAATTTCGTGTCGTCATTGACGAGCTTTTGACAAACGGGACAGGTTTTCATGGCAGCTCCTTTCGTGTTGTTTGGACGGACACGTTCGTGCCGTCGAGCAGAAATGTGATCGTACCGTCGCAATCGGTCCGATATAACGCCGTACGGGTGTCGTACAGCAGTGAAAGCGTTTCGAGGTGCGGATGCCCGTAATCGTTGTCCGCGCCGCAGGAGACCACGGCATAGTCGGGGGAGACGGCGAGGAAGAACGAATATCCGGTCGAACTCGACGAGCCGTGATGCCCGAGCTTCATGACGTTCGCCTGCAGCATCGAGCGCGGGAACGTGTCGAGCATGCGCGTTTCGGCAAGCTCCTCGGCGTCGCCGCAAAGCAGAACCGCGGTGTCGCCGTACTGCACGCGCAGCACGATCGACGCGTCGTTAAGCTCCTCCGGATCGGGGTAGTCCGCGATCGGATTCAGCACCGTGACCGAGCAGGCGTCGCTCCATTCGATCGTCTGTCCGCCGGTCGGGTATACGACCGGACAGCCGTTGCCGCTCAGCTTGTTCTGCACGCGCAGGTACAGCATGTCGGTCTGCTCCTGCGGGATCGTCACGTACATGCCGACGGGATACGAGCCGAGCACGCCCGCCATCGAGCCGATGTGGTCCGCGTGCGGATGCGTCGCAACCACGACGTCCAGCGAACCGACGTCCTGCGCCGAAAGCACCGTTTGGATCGCGTCAATCGAACCGACCGGACCGGCGTCGACAAGCATCGTTTTGCCGTCCGGCGCGACGAGCAGGACGCAGTCGCCCTGACCGACGTCGATGAAAGTGACCGAAAGCGCGTGTTCTGCGTCGACCGGAGCGGGCGAGGGACGCGCCGAAAGCAGCTTGTCCCAGAGCTCCGCCTTTTGCTCCGCAAGGACGTCCGGCTCGTCGGCGTGTACGCAGCGGTGTATATCCGAACAGCCGAGCGTGCAGAGCAGCGTCAGCAGAAGCATCCATATCAGCGGCCGAAGCAGTTTTTTCATGCCATTATTATACGATACTTCCGCACGCTTTGCAAGTGGATTTCACGCCGGTTTGCAGGGAAACGCCCTTGTGCGCGGGCACGCCGTCCGGCTTTCTGACGAATGCGGCGATCTCGCCGCGGAGCTTGCGCATCAGGATGAAATAACGAATCTGTTCCAGCATGGTTTTGTCCTCCCGTTTGTTTCTGTCCTGATTGTAAAACAGGACCTGTCCGATAAACCGGAACGCAAAAGAGAATTGCAAAAACCCTGCCGCTATGGTATAATATCAGAAAAATGGGAGGATATCGGATATGAAACGTTTATTCGCCTTTCTTCTTTGTATCATGATGCTTATGCCGGTCGGCTGCAGCTGCTACCGGCTGGAATGGAATCTCGGCGGTTCGTCCGCGACGAAAGCGCCGGAGCAGGTTCAGAATACGCCGGCGCCGGAAGCGACGCAGGCGGCGGTCGTCGGTGCGGATACGCCCGCCCCGACTGCGGAATCGATCTTCGACATTCCGATCACGACGCCGGATCAGGCGTCGAACGCGACGGCAACGCCGTACCGTCCGAACCTTGCGCTGCTGCCGATCACCTACGAGGTCAAGGACGAGGTCGGCTGGGACGTTTCGGAAGCGCTGATGTTCGAGTACGATATCGACTTCGACGGCTTTGAGGAGGAGATCTCCTTCCGGATGGACGACGAAGACGGCACCACGACGATCCAGATCGATTCGGAAAAGATCGAGCTGGATGGCAGCAATCTCGTCCGCGCGATCCTGATCGATCTCGATCCCGAAACGCCGTACGTGAACCTGCTCACCTGCATCGACGGCGCATCCGACGATTTCCAGACGACCGAGCTGCACTACACGGGCGGCAAGATCGTCAAGGGCGTGATGGTCGAGAGCCCCTGCAGCTGGGACGACGAGGAGAACAAGCTGTACTTCTATGAGTCGACCGACATCCTCGGCACAAAGAGCGGACAGCGCACGTACAGCGGCGAGGACCTGAAGCCCGACACGGACTGGCTGGTTGTGAGCTACAGAATCACCGAGGACGACCTCAGAAACGACCGCGATCTGTTGATCGAGATGGGCGATCTGCTGCACTGCACGCGCGACGTCCCCTGCGAGATCAACGGCAAGCCCGCGAAGATCGCCAAGGGCAAGTACATCTACATGGTCGGCTTCAACGACAAGAACGACACGGCGGAGGTCTGCACCGAGGACGGCACGACCGCGATCATCCACTTCACCTATAAGGACTGGACCTATTTCATCGACGGCAAGAAGGTCGAGAAATACTTTGACAACCTGACCTACGCGGATTGAGGAGAAACGCCATGAAAAAACTGTTTGCCTTTCTTTTAATCGCGCTGCTGCTGTGCAGCCTTGCCTGCGGCACGAACGGCACGCCGAACGACGCGGGCGCCGAAGTCACGAGAACGAATCCGGCGGAGCCGGACGCGCAGGCGGCGTCGCCCGAAGCGCAGCAACCGGAGACCGCGCAGGTGAGTGAAACGGCGCAGCCCGAAGCGCAGGACACGGAAACGCCGGAGATCCCCGAATCGGATCCGGTCGCGAAACTGCGTACGGAGCTTATCGAGGTGTTCGATGTGATGGAACACATGGAGATCGGCGCGAGCGGCACGACGCTGTGCAGCCATGACCTCGACGGCGACGGAACCGAAGAGGATATCGGCGTCGAAATCGACATGGAGGAGGACACGCTCACGGTCATCGACGGCGAACGCAGCATCACGCTCGAAAGCAGCAGCATGGTCTATTACATCTATCTCTGCGATCTCGACGCGAGCTCGCCGTATCACAACCTGATCGTCTGCGCGGACTGGGGTTCCGACAGCTTCATCGCGACGGCGCTCCATCCCGAGGGCGACCGGCTGATCATCGACCGGCAGGTTGACGGCTATGTGTCGTGGGACGACGAGGCGTTCTGGGTGGACGAACTGACCGGCATCTTCGGCACGAACTCCGGCGTGCGTCCCTATTCCGGCGACGCATTCGAACCGGAATCCGAATGGCTGGTCTGCGCCGTGCCGTCGGCGGAATATGTTGCGGAGAACCGGCAGAACCTGTACGAGGGCGGCGTGCTGCTGCATCTGGTGCGCGATCTGCCCTGCACGGTCGACGGACAGCCCGCGGTGATCACCAAGGGCAACTGCCTGCTGCTACTGCGGTTCAACGATTCGCATACGCAGGCGAAGGTCTGCACCGAGGACCGCAGCGTACAGGCGATTGTCGACATCGATTTCAACGAGGAGGAATGGCTGTATCTCATCGACGGCGTCGAACAGGACGAGTACTTCGACAATCTCTTCTACGCCGATTGATCCAACCAAAGCAATATCGGGACGGTTCTTGCTGTGTGGGGCGAAGACCAAAAAACAAGACAAAAGACGAACACAGAAGAACCGTCCCCCTGTGTTATGGCGGCGTTACCAGAGAAGAAAGAATAAACAGCAATTATGCATATTATTGGTGGTCATAATCTGCATCTGAGCACTGTAAAGAAGAATGGGGGTTGGAATAATGCGATTCAGGATGATGAAACTGTTAAAAAGAGTTTTTCTTGTCCTCTTGATCATCATGGTATTATGCGGTTGCAAACAAACCGGTTATACGAGAAAAGCGCGAAACAGACCTGACCTGTTTTTCTTTGCGACTTACAGTTTTTTTGGACCGAATAATGGTCTCACAGCCCAAAACTGGGATAGTATTGCAGAAGCCCAAATTGAAAAAGATGAATATGGAAGAGAATTGGTAACCGTTTGGATTTCTCCATCCGGGTTTTATGATTTGAGCGGAGTCGCAGATTTATACAATCACTTCGTTCCTACGAAAGTGAAGATGATACTTCAAAAACATGACAAGAAAAAGATTTACTATTATGAGGATTTCTGCTTTTTGTTCGAAACAGAAGAAGGATTTTCATCAGAAAGTATTGAAAAACTAAAAGCGCTGAACGATTGGGGCGCTCCATTAACAGATGAAAAATGCTCTTCCAGGTATTACGGCAAAAAATACAAAGATCTCGATTTTGGAAACTGGGATACGTCTATAGAGAACGTTATTAAGAAGAGCTTCCCCGGTAAAGCTGTTTTTATAGCTCCTGTTACAGAAGACAGCCATGGTAAAATTCTATGCAGTGTATTACAGATTTTCGAAGATTCATCGTTCAAGAGTTACTATGTCATTTATGATCCTTCCATTCAAGATGTTGATCCGCAAACCGGGATTATGGAATTGACATCTTTGGATTTCGGAATGGAATTACATGAACTCAAAATACGAAATGATTGGGATTTCAGCACTTGTCCCGAGCGACAAGACTAACTATTAAAAGTCAAGACCAAAAGATATTACAGTTACCCAACAGAGATGATAGCTGATGAATATGGCGGTGTGAACACAGGGGGACGGTTCCGCTGTGTTGAGCAAACTGGAGTGGGAATTTTAAAAAGATGCGATCCGCAACGGTTGAATTGCAGACCGCATCTTTTTGTATCGGGTGATTGCGCCGGGGGATCGTCCCCAAAGGATGCGCAATCAGTGCTCGTTGAGGTTTTTGAAGCTTCCGGCGCTCATCATCCGGTAGGATGCGTCGTCTACAGGGATCGTGAAGGTGAAGCTGAACGTGCCCACATATACGCGTTCGCCCTGCTTATTGAGATCGTAAAGCTCCCAGTCTTTGATCTCGATCGTGATCGGACCGTCGTACATATCGCGGCGCTTCGGCAGCTTCATGTTCCAGCAATCGGTGATCCACCGCGTCCTGGACATATCGTAAGTGTTGATAATCTCCGTAATGCGATCGTCCGCAAGGCGGAAGCCGTCTTCCTCCAAAAAGCGGTGCGCCTTGATCTCGACGCCGTCGATGCGGACGGTCTTCGGAAGCGTTTCCCATGCAATGACCTCGCAGGCCAGGTTTTCCGCCCGATAGACGATGCACAGTTCTCCGTCCGGCGTGAACGCCACGCGCCCGATGCGAACGGTCGTGCCGTTTTGCGTATCGGACACGCCCTCGACGTCACAGACGTCATAGCGTCCTTTGAAGCTGTAGACCTGATCGCCGTTGTCCATCGGGAACGTATGCGGCGTAAACCATGCGTCGCGCTCCGCGTCGTCCTTCGGCAGCGTGACCTCGCCGGTCTTAAGGTTATAGCGGAACACAAACACCGTGTCCTCGTATTCGTCGGAGTTCATCCAGCCCTCCGGCTCCAGCGGGATCAGCTTGTTGATGCTGCGCACACAGCCGATCGTCACGACGTCGCCGATGTACTGCCGATCCGCGTAGTAGGGGAGACGCAAAAGTTTCGTTGCCGATTGTTTATCGGGCGCAATCTCGTTTGCAAGTTCCTCCTCCGCAACGTCATAGCCGTTCATGCAGAAGTAGGTGTAGTCGATCCAGCCGGTCTCCGTAAAGCGTTCCTCCAGACCGAGCAGCACGCCTTCTTCGTCTGCGGAAACATCCAGATAGGTCGTCTTGCCGGCCACCGCGTCGATGCGCGTTGCGTTTTCCGGCAGCCCGGAGAGTGTGTCATACACCTCGGCGTCGCGCTGATCGGCATATTTCATGTACTCTCTTGCCATCGCGTCGATCTCGGCTTCGCGCAGCTCGGCGGTGTAGTTGTAGACAAACGGAATCGCAAAGCTGCCGATCTCGGAAAGGCGCACGCCTTGCGCATCGCAGCAATACAGCGTGCCGGAGAAGGTCAGATGCGTGCCGTTTTCGAGCTTCCACGGGAAATTCAGAAAGTGGACGGTGCACACGCCGTCGTGATCCATGCCCGATGCGGCAACGGAATCGCCGTGATAGGCGGTATAGTCTGTGCCCTCGACGTTCAGCACAAAGCCGCAGGCGTCCTCGCCGTAGGCGCAGAGCGTGTCGAATGCGGCAACCGTCTTTTGAATCTCGCGATCCTCCCGAAAGTCCGGATCGCTCAGCGCCGGAACAAAGCCGACTGTGTCGCTTTCGAGCGTATAGCGAAGCTCCGCTTCATAGCCGTAGACCTCGATCGAAACGAGCTTCAGCGTGACGTCGCCGAGATCGGCGCTGCCCTCGAGCGGGATCACATGCGGATAGCCGTCCGCGTCGACGCGGCTCATTGCAAGCTCGCGCGCCTTCTGATAGCGTTCGTCGTCGCTCTGTTCGATGCGCTGTTCGACGACCTCGTTCAGCTGTTCTCTGGTGCTCATCGAGACCGCAACGGCGGTGCCGACGGCGAGCAGGGCGGCGACGGCGGCGGCAAGCAGGATGATGCCGCGCTTTTTCGGGACGCGCACGGTGTGCTTCTCGTCAACCGGCAGCGCCTCGAGCACCTGCTCCATTCGTTCATGATAGCCCTTGGGGACGGGCGGGAAAAGCGGATCGTTGCGATACGCGTCATTCGTGTCAGTTTGCATAGGAAACCTCCTGTAACTCCTGCCGCAGCGCTTTGCGGGCGCGGGAGAGACGGCTCTTCACCGTGCCCTCCGGCTCGTTCAACAGTGCGGCGATTTCGGTGATGCGGTAGCCCTCGTAGTAGTAGAGCGTCACCGCGAGACGGCTTTCGGGGGAGAGCCGCGCGAATGCGGCTTTGAGATCGAGCGCGTCATACGGCTCCTCGCCCGATTCGGGCAGATCGTCGAACGGAATGATGCGCTTCTTCTCGCGCAGGATCTGATAGCATGCGTTTTTCAGGATGCGCATGATCCACGGACGGAACTTCCTGCGGTCCTTGAGGGTGTCGAGCGAGACGTATGCCTGCTCGACACAGTCCTGCGCCGCATCCTGCGCGTCGGCGTCGTTCTGCATGAGCGCGTATGCCACGTGATACAGCGTGTCGAGCATCGGCCGGACCTGTTCCGAAAACCACAGCTTGTCTTTTTGACTTGGCATGGAAAACTCCTTTCGTTCCTTCCTGCCGGCAGGAAGGGGGATCGTTGTGCGATCGTACACCTTATAGATGATCGGGAGCGCCGAAAGGTTGCACAAAAATAGAAAAACTCCCGCAAAAATCGGGAGATCGAAAGAAAATGTCCGTTTCGGGCACAGAAAAAGATGCCGGAAGGCACCTTGAGAATCAATAACGAAGCTCGGAGATCAGATCTTCGAACGGAACCTGTTCTTCTTTGATTTCCTTGCCGTCCTGCGGCAGAATCACAACATGCTTCTCTTCGGATTTCAGTTCTTCCATCGTCTTGCCCTCCATCTATGTCCGAGACCTATTTTACTCCCCATATCTTGTGCCGGTCAACGCCCCGGCGCCATCGTTCACGGATTGTTAAAAGCCTATTCACACATGCGCACAAGCCGCGCGCAAGGATTCGCAAGGGATAAAAACATCGGCAAAAACCGTTGCGGATTTTCTTGTATCATGGTATAATACCCATTGCGACACAAATCGAATACATGAAATGCTCGAACCGAACATAGAATCGGTGTATGCCTTTTGCTATTGGCAAAAGCGTACAGCTCCCGAAGGACATACCGATTCTATGCGAGTGTGTTCGATTTGTGTCGCAGCAAACGGAGCTTGCGTTTTTCGTGCGCGGCTTCGGCTGCGCACTTTTCGTTTTTGGAGGGGCACATGGAGCAAACGAAGCTGACGGGCTATCCGTCCGTCGATAAGCCGTGGCTGAAATACTATACCGAGGAAGCAATCAACGCCCCGCTGCCGGAATGCACGATCTACGAATATCTTGTTGAGAACAACCGCGCGTATCCGAAGGATATTGCGATCCACTATCTGGGACGCAGAATCACCTACGGCGAACTGTTCAAACGGATCGACGAGACCGCCGCTGCCTTTGCCGCTTTGGGCGTTGCGCCGGGTGAGATCGTCACCGTTGCGCTGCCGAGTATTCCGGAAGCGCTCTATTGTGTCTATGCATTGAACAAAATCGGCGCCGTCGCCAATATGATCCATCCGCTTGCGGGTACGGATGAACTGATTCATTACCTCAACGAGGTAGAAAGCAGAATCGCAATTCTTTTCGACGGCACCTATAAGCTGATTGAAAAACGGATCGGCGAAACCAAGCTGAAACACGCGATCGTCGTTTCCGCGGGCGAATCGCTTCTCTTTGGCTTGAAGCAGTTCTATTATGCGAACAATCCGAAGGTTTGGCTTCCGCAAGACTCCGTTTTTCGCAGTTGGGCGTGGTTTCAAAAGGGCGGAAAAGGCACGACCGTTCCGGCATACGCGAAGAATCCCGATACGCTTGCGTTGATCTCCCATACCGGCGGCACGACCGGCGAGCCGAAGGGCGTTATGTGCTCGGATCATAATGTCAATGCGCTGATTTGTCAGATCGTATGCAATTTTGAACATAAACGGCAGAGTACGTGTTTGGCTTCGCTTCCGCCTTTTATCAATTACAGCTTGATTGAATCGATGTTAGCCATGCTGGCAATTGGCTTTAAAGTTGTGTTGATCCCGAAGTATGAATCAGAAAAGCTCGGCGTTTACATCAAACGGTACAAGCCGTACGTCAATATCTCGATTCCTGCTTATTGGGAAGCTCTTCTAAAGACTGAAAACATACGTTCCGTAGATATGTCTTGCTTGCGATATGCGATTTACGGCGGTGAGGCAATGAGCGTTGAAAACGAACGCGCCGTGAATGAATTGCTGCAATCCTGCCATGCGCGGGGACAGCTGTGTAAGGGGTTGGGATCTACGGAGATGATGGCGGCAGCTACGTCGACGTATGAAGGATGCAATACCGAAGGATGCGCAGGCGTCCCGCTTGTTCATACCAATTGCATGCTTGTAGATCCGGATACGCTGACGGAATTGTCCTATGGACAAACGGGCGAAATCTGCTTTTCCGGTCCTACGCTGATGATGGGATATTATCACAACCCGGAAGCGACGGATGCCATCGTGAAGCTTCATAAGGACGGCTGCAGATGGCTGCATACGGGCGATCTCGGTTATATGGACGAGAACGGCGTGCTGTTCGTTACCGGACGTATCAAGCGTATCCTGATGACCAAGGGGAGAGACGGCAACATGACGAAGTTATTCCCCGATCGGATCGAGAAGGTGATCGGGCAGCATCCCGCGGTCGCCGTGAATTGTGCAATCGGCGTTCCGGATCCGGAGCGCGTACATATTCCGGTTGCGTATATCGTCCCGAACGAGGACCGGGCAGACTGTGAACGGATTGAAAAGGAGCTGCGGGAATTGTGCAAAACTCAGCTGCCGGAGTATATGTGGCCGGATCGTTTCGTGTTCGTTGACGAGCTGCCGAGGACCTCGCGCGGCAAGATCGACTATCGCGCTTTGGAAGAGCGGGCAGTAAAGGAAGCGTAAAGCGATAAAATAATGCGCACATCCGAAAACCGGATGTGCGCATTTAACGTACGATTGGTTCAGCTCGGATTTTCGAAAAAGCGGAAGGCGAAGGGGACCTTGCTTGCGTCGGTAAAGACCGTGCGGAGCCTTGCGGCGTAGTCGCCTAAGTTCGTATCCATCAGATCGCCGTTGATCAGGATGATAAAGACGTTTTGTGAAAAGTCGCCGAGGCAGTCGTAGAGCGCGTCCAGATTGTGTCCGTAATACGGCGGCAGGCGCAGCGTGCGCTCCAGGTAGCGGTGCGTCTCCTCGACCGAGGTCATGCGTTTTCCGTCGATGATGATGAATTCCATATCAGTCTCCTCCGTACAGCAGGGTAAAGCTTTCGTAGTGGTCGTCGGTGTAGTAGATCAGCCCGTCGTTGCTGAACACGATGCGCTTGGCGCCGCGGCTGCGCTTGCCGCGCGTGTCGATGTCGCATTCGGTGTAGGTGCGCCCCTTTTTCTTGGGCAGCAGACCTTCATAGTTGCCGAAGCGTCCGCCGCCGATCGAACAGCCCGGCGCGTACGGTTCGAGCGAGCCGCCCTCCCAGCCGAGCGACTGCGCCTCCTCCTTGGTGATGTAGTTGTCCGGCAGATGTCCGAAAAGATGGATGTACAGCGCGACGTCGTTCTTCTTCCAGTATTCGCCGTCCTCGGAGACGGGGCAGGGCGTTTCGTCCGAATATACGGGAAGGTCGACCTGTTCCGGCGTCGTCGGCACCGGCACAAGCTCCGCCGCGCACGCAAACGCCGACGCGAGCATAAAGAGCGTCAGCAGCAAACACAGCATTCGTCTGAACGGTTTCATAGGCAGCCTCCGATGTATCGTATCTGCGCGCGGCAGCGGGGAAGTCACGGTTGACGCTCCGTTTCGGCGTCCGCGCCGCTGTCGGCAGTCTGTATCATGCGCTTTTCGTCGACCTTCTTCAGGAATCTGTCGTACTGAATGACAAAGCGCTCGTGCGTTCCTTCGCCGACCGGACCGAAGGGATCGAACACCCTGACGTCGAAGACCAGACGCCTGCGATCCACAAGCGTCAGCTCGGTTTCGCAGGTCACCTTCAGCCCCACAGGCGTCGCCGCGACGTGGCGGACGTTCAAAGCCGTGCCGACCGTGCCTTCGCCGGGTTCGAGATACGGCGCAACGCTTTTCCAGCACGTTTCCTCGATCAGCGCGATCATGGCGGGCGTCGCAAATACGTCAAGCTCGCCGCTGCCGACGGCGCCCGCGCACAGGTCCGCCGTTACCGTACGTTCGATTCTTCCTTTGATTCCGGTTTTGAGCATACAGTTCTCCTTTGAATCGGTCGATATTCGCACACTGATACCATACCATGCCGGAGCGCGTTTGTAAAGCCGTTTGCAAACATTGCAGCCGATCGATCGGTGCAGGTCAATGATATATCGCTGCGCGATATGATATACAGATGCTTCGCGTCTGTATGATATCCGTTCCTCCATACGCCGCAGGCGTATATCATCCCCGGAGGGGATATCATATGCGAAGCATATATCACCCGTTCCGTCAGGAACGGATATCATTGAAAAAGCGCCTTTTGTCTGTCGACAAAAGACGCTTTTTCCTGGTACCCGGTACGGGAGTCGAACCCGTGTTACCGCCGTGAGAGGGCGGTGTCCTAGGCCACTAGACGAACCGAGCACGCAAAAGATATAATACCGTACGGGGACGGTTTTGTCAATCCCTTTTTTGCAAAAAATCGGTTTTATTCCACACGCCAGTCGATCGGCGTCTGTCCGGTGCGCACGAGCCAGTCGTTTGCCTTGGAAAAATGACGGCAGCCGAAGAAGCCGTTGTACGCGGAAAGCGGGCTCGGATGCGGCGCTTCGAGCTTGATGTGGATCGGGTTCGTGACGATCCGCGCCTTGTTGCGCGCGTTCGCGCCCCACAGCAGAAACACGATCGGCGTCTGCTTTTTGTCCAACAGCTCGATCACGCGGTCGGTGAACGCTTCCCAGCCGTGTCCCTTGTGCGAATTCGGCTGATGCTCGCGCACGGTCAGCACCGTATTCAGCAGCAGCACGCCCTGACGCGCCCAGCACGTCAATTCGCCGTGTTTCGGCGCGGGGATACCGACATCCTTCTGCAGCTCCGAAAAGATGTTTTTGAGCGAAGGAGGCGGTTCTACGCCCTGTTTGACGGAGAAGCACAGCCCGTGCGCCTGTCCGGGACCGTGATACGGATCCTGACCGAGGATGACGACCTTGACGTCGCGGTACGCCGTGTATTTCAGCGCGTTGAAGATATCGTACATGTTCGGATAGACGACATGCGAGCGGTATTCCTGCACCAGAAACTGCCGCAGCGCCTGATACTGCTCCGACGCAAAGTAGTCCTTCAGAAGATCGTCCCAGTCGTTCCCGATGTGTACCATGTGCGCCTCCGTGCCGTTTTTTTCAGTATACACCAAAGTACGCTTGCAGACAAGGGGGAACCCGTGTTATACTCGATACATGGATTTTGAACAGCTCTTACTTGCATACGCGCCGCGCGACGAACAGGAAGCGGCGGACAAAGCGGTGATGCTCGACTGTCTGCATCGCTATGACGACGTGTACCTTCGCACGAACCTGCTCTGCCACGTGACCGCCTCGGCATGGATCGCCGACGAGCGCCGCGAGC
>JAEEGI010019371.1_pt1 | contig 13719 bp, 7 predicted proteins | sample 8958751 | NCBI WGS metagenome assembly JAEEGI01 (sample SAMN16246545, study PRJNA631951) | gut metagenome | biome: gut microbiome; feature: rumen; material: KS-attached | host: Bos | place: Iran: Karaj | collected 2018-10
CAAGACGCTGCCGGTTATCAACAAGACCTTACAGGAAATCAATACCTGTGAGCTGGTGCCCTTCCGCCGGTTTATCGATGCCGGCCTGAGTGGCATCCTCACGGCCCACCTGCTGGTGCCCTCCATCGATGGAGGCAAGGCACCCACCAGCCTGTCAGCTGACTGTGTGAACACGCTCCTGCGTGGCGAGATGGGCTTCAATGGCTTGATCTTTACCGATGCGCTGAACATGAAGGGAGCGACCCAGATGCTGAAGGGCTCGGCATGTGTCAATGCCCTGCTGGCCGGCAACGACGTGCTGCTCATGCCCGAGAACATCGGCGATGAGATCGCTGCGGTGCAGCGTGCCGTGTCCAGCGGTACCATTCCCCAGCAGATGATTGATGAGCGCTGCAAGAAGATCCTGCGCTACAAGTATGCGCTTGACCTCACCGCTCCCCAGCGAGTGAATACATCCAACCTGGTCAGTGACGTGAACTCGCAGCAGGCTGCTGTGCTCAAGCGTCAGCTCACGGCAGGCAGCATCACCGTCATCAAGAACAACGACAACATTCTGCCCGTTCACAACCTGCAGAGCCGCCGCATCGCTGTGGCCACCATCGGCAACGAGAACGGTACGGCATCGACGTTCACCCGCCGCTGTGCCGACTATGCTCAGGTAAAACGCTTTGATCTCTCCAAGGCCGGTACCGCCAGCGCGCTGGCCGAGCAACTGCACGACGGCCACTTCAACACCATCATCGTCGAGGTGGGCGAGGATAACGAGGCCAACCGTGCCGTCCTGGAAACCGTGGTCAAGAAGTGCAAGAACGTGATTGTGGCGCTCACCTGCAAGCCCTACGAAATCAAGAACTACGGTAAAGTCATTACCAACAAGCACGTCAAGGCAGTGGCGCTGACTTATCAGAACAATACCCTTGCCGAGGACTATGCGGCACAGACCATCTTTGGTGGCAATGCAGCGGGTGGCAACCTGCCCATTTCGCTGTCGTTCGATGGCAAGAAGACCCGTTTTGACGCGGGGCACGGCATCCATTATCCCGCCACGCGACTGGGCTACTCCATTCCCGCCGAAGTGGGCCTGGACAACCGACTGACGGCCCAGATCGACTCGGTGTGCCGCCTGGGCGTGCAGCAGCATGCTTTCCCCGGCTGCCAGGTGATTGTGGCCCGCCATGGCAAGGTCGTTTACAAGGGCTCGTTCGGCACCATCGACTACAGCAGCACGGTCAAGGTCGATGACAACACGCTCTTTGGTCTGGCATCGGTGTCTAAGGCCACCGGCACCATCAGCGGCGTGATGAAGGCCTTTGACGACGGCAAGTTCCGCCTCGACGACAAGGCGAGCGAGTACATCCCCGGCCTGCGCGACGGCGACAAGGAGGACATCACCTTCCGTGACCTGCTCTACCACGAGACAGGCATGCCTGCCTCGCTCGACATGTGGAAGATGATGATGGATCCCAATACCTATAGCGGTACCCTCATCGCCGGGGCCGAAGACGCTACCCACACCATCAAGATCATGAACGGTGCCTGGGGTCACAAGGACGCCAAGATGCGCACCGATATCCTCTCGAAGGTCAAGACCGACAAGTTCAACATCGCCATTGCCGATGGCCTGTGGGGCGGTCGTGTGACTTATGACTCGATCATGAACCGCATGTACCACGCCAAGCTGGGCAAGAAGAAATACCTGTACAGCTGCTGTAACTTCTCGCTGCTGGCCGATGCCGTACAGCGCATGACGCACTCGCCGCTCAACTACTATGTCAACAACTACATCTTTGCTCCGCTGGGCGCCTATCACACGATGTACCGCCCGCTGAGCAAGTTCTCGCGCGACGAGATTGCCTATACCGAAAAGGATACCTACCTGCGCCGCCAGCACATCCACGGCTACGTCCACGACGAGCTGGCCGCCTTCTCGGGCGGCGTGCAGGGCAACGCGGGACTCTTCAGTAATGCCAACGACCTGGCCAAACTGTTCCAGATGTGGCTGAACGGCGGCACCTATGGCGGAGTGCGCCTGTTGAAGGCATCGACTGTCGAGACCTTCACGACGCAGAAGAGCCCCAACAGCCACCGCGGCTTGGGCTTTGACAAACCCGTCGTGGGCAACCCCGATGCGAGCAACACCTGTGCCGAGGCAACCCCCGAGACCTTCGGCCACACGGGCTTCACGGGCACCTGCTTCTGGGTCGATCCCAAGAACGACATGTTCTACATCTTCTTGAGCAACCGTGTGAGCCCCACGCGCAACAACCCGAACTTTGGCCGCATCAGCGCCCGCAGCCACATTCAGTCGCTCATCTACCGCGCCATCAAGGATTGAGATGGCACCCTCTATTGACAACCAATAACTAAAAGACGAGAATAATATGAAGAAGTTTGTTTTTATGTTTACTGCCCTGATGCTGCTCGCTTCGTGCAGCAAGGGCTACAAGGTGACTGTCACCTTCCCTGACGACAGCAATAACGGCGAAACCGCCTTCCTGACCAACTATGACACGGGCGATATCGTTGCCACCGCCACTGTCGAGAACCAGATGTGTGTCTTTGAGGGTGATGCTGACAAGGGCTTCTTTGCGCGCCTGTATGCCGGAGGTAGCCCTTATGGCTTCATTGTTGAACCCGGCGAGGTGAAGCTCGACATTGCCGCCGGTAATGCCATCAGCCCGCTTAACGATAAAATGGCGGCATGGAGCAAAGAAATGCAGCAGATTGCCGATGACACGACGATTACCGAGGCCGAGAGTGATGCCCGCTATGCCGAAGGGCTGTTGAAGTTCTATCAGGAGAACAAGGACAATGCCATCGGTCCGTGGGCCTTCTGCAACTACTTGATGTATAAAGACTTCAGCGAGGCCGAAATTGACGCGTTGCTCAAGGATGCCCCTGTCGAGTATGCCCAGTTGAAGCGTGTCGAGAAGGCCAAGAATGCTGCCCGCCAACTCACCGTCACGGCTGAGGGCCAGAAGTTTATCGACTTTGAGGTCGTTGCCGAGGATGGTGCGGTGCAGAAGCTTTCGGACCACGTGGGTAAGGGTAAGGTCGTTGTCGTGGACTACTGGGCCAGCTGGTGCCCGCCCTGCCGCGCCGAGATTCCCAAGCTGCAGGCCTTGAAGGCCAAGTACGGCGATAAGTTTGACGTGTTGGGCGTTGCCGTGTGGGACAATCCCGACGACACCCGCAAGGCCATCGAGGAGCTCAAGATCACCTGGCCGGTCATTGTCGGCACCCACAAGCTGACCGAGCCGACCGACCTCTACGGCATCAAGGGCATTCCCCACATCATCGTCTTTGGCCCCGACGGCACCATCCTGTCGCGCGGCCTGACTGGAGACGACCTGGCCAACAAGCTGGCCGAGGTGGTGAAGTGATTGTTACGAGCTGTCGCTCGCAATACGGGACAGCCCCTGTGACAAAACAAGCGGTGGAGCCAATTTGGCTCCACCGCTTGTTTGATGTGTGGTAGTTTACTCGGCCTCTACGGCTGCCTGCGCGGCGGCGAGGCGTGCGATGGGCACGCGGTAGGGCGAGCAGGAAACGTAGTTCATACCCAACTTAGCGCAGAACTTGACGCTGCTGGGCTCACCACCGTGCTCACCGCAGATACCCAGGTTGAGCTCGGGCTTGGTGGCACGACCCTTGCGGCAAGCCATCTCGACGAGCTGGCCAACGCCTTCCTGATCGAGAACCTCGAACGGGTCAACCTTCAGGATGCCCAGGTTCTTGTAGATGGCGAGGAACTTGCCAGCGTCATCACGCGAGTAACCAAAGGTCATCTGGGTCAAGTCGTTGGTACCGAACGAGAAGAAGTCAACCACCTGTGCGATTTGGTCGGCAACGAGGGCGGCACGCGGAATCTCAATCATGGTACCTACCTTGTAGGCAACGGTCTCACCGCGCTCGGCAAATACCTGCTTAGCCACATTGTTGATGATGTCGGCCTGCATTTGGATTTCGTTCTTCACACCGATCAGGGGAACCATGATCTTGGGATGAACGTCGATGCCCTTAGCCTTCACGTTGAGAGCGGCCTCGATGATAGCGCGGGCCTGCATCTCGGTGATTTCGGGATAGGTGTTGCCCAGACGGCAGCCACGGTGACCCAGCATGGGGTTGAACTCTTCCAGACCGTCGCACACGAGCTTCACCTCCTCGAGGGTGCGGCCCGTCTGCTCGGCGAGCTCACGCATGGTCTCGAGCTGATGGGGTACGAACTCGTGCAAGGGAGGATCGAGCAGGCGGATGGTCACTTCATAGCCGTCCATAGCCTCGAAGATGCCTTCGAAGTCGCCACGCTGTACGGGCAGGAGCTTAGCCAGGGCGATACGGCGTGAAGCCTCATCGGGAGCGATGATCATCTCACGCATAGCCTTGATGCGGTCACCCTCAAAGAACATGTGCTCGGTGCGGCACAAGCCGATACCGTGGGCACCCAACTTGCGGGCTACGCTGGCGTCGCGGGGCGAGTCGGCGTTGGTGTAAACATCCATCTTGCTGTATTTCTCAGCCAGATTCATTACGGCAGCAAAGTCACCGCTCAAGTCGGCGTCTACAGTAGCTACGAGGCCGTCATAAACCTCACCGGTGCTACCGTTGATTGAAATCCAGTCACCCTCGTTGTAGGTCTTGCCACCCATCTCGACGGTGCGGGCCTTGTAGTCCACCTTGATCTCACCGGCACCCGAAACACAGCACTTGCCCATACCGCGGGCAACAACGGCTGCGTGCGAGGTCATACCGCCACGGGCGGTGAGGATACCCTGAGCCACGCTCATGCCGCGCAGGTCCTCGGGAGAGGTCTCCAGGCGCACCATGATGACTTTCTTCTTGCGCGAAGCCCATTCCTCGGCGTCGTCGGCAAAGAACACGATTTGACCGGTTGCGGCACCGGGGCTGGCGGGCAGACCCTTGGCCATGACCTTAGCGGTCTTGACGGCAGCCTTGTCAAACACGGGGTGCAGCAGCTCGTCGAGCTTGCCGGGCTCCATGCGCTTGATGACGGTCTTCTCGTCAATAGCGCCCTCACGCAGCAGGTCCATGGCGATCTTCACCATAGCGGCGCCGGTGCGCTTACCATTACGGGTCTGGAGCAGCCACAGCTTGCCATCCTGGATGGTGAACTCCATGTCCTGCATGTCGTGGTAGTGGTCCTCGAGCTTCTGCTGGATGTCAACGAGCTGCTTGGCGCACTCGGGCATCGACTCCTCGAGAGAGGGATACTTGGCGGCGCGCTCTTCCTCGCTGATGCCCTGCAGCTTGGCCCAACGGCGGCTGCCCTCGGTCATGATCTGTTGCGGGGTGCGAACACCGGCCACAACGTCCTCGCCCTGAGCATTGATCAGGTACTCACCATTGAACAGGTTCTCACCAGTACCGGCGTCACGTGAGAAGCAAACACCGGTTGCACTGTTGTTGCCCATGTTGCCATAGACCATGGCCTGTACGTTAACTGCAGTACCATACTCCTCGGGGATCTGGTTCATGCGGCGGTACAGGATAGCGCGGTCGTTGTTCCAGCTGTCAAACACGGCGTAGATGGCGCCCCACAGCTGATCGTAGGCATCGGTGGGGAAGTCCTTACCGGTATTCTCCTTAACGGCGGCCTTGAAGCGCTTAACCAGCTCCTTGAGGTCATCGACGTCGAGTTCGGTGTCAAACTTCACGCCCTTCTTCTCTTTCAGTTCCTCGATAATTGCCTCAAAGGGGTCGATGTCGGTCTTGTTGGTGGGCTTCATACCCAGCACAACGTCACCGTACATCTGCACGAAGCGGCGGTAGCTGTCCCAAGCGAAGCGGGGGTTGCCCGACTTCTGGGCCAGAGTCTCGGCTACGGCGTCGTTGATACCCAGGTTCAAGACGGTGTCCATCATACCCGGCATTGACACGGGAGCACCCGAACGAACGGATACCAGCTGAGGATTGCTGGGATCATTAAACTTGTTACCGGTCAGGTTCTCGATGTGCTGAACTGACTTCATTACATCGTCCTTGATCATCTCAACGACAGCTTCGCGGCCCTTCTGGTTATAGAGGGTGCAAATCTCGGTAGTAATGGTGAAACCCGGAGGTACAGGGACACCAATCAAGTTCATCTCGGCAAGGTTAGCGCCCTTGCCACCCAGTAAATCCTTCATGTCGGCACGACCTTCTGCTTGGCCGTTACCAAAGGTGTAAATCGCTTTCATTTACTAAATTTTTGTTGAATATAATTGCAATTATTATGAATATCGCTTTTGCGGTGCAAAGATAGTGATTTTTGCCCAAAAGTTAGCATTTTAGGCCTTAAAAAATGTATTTTTTATTCAGAGTTCTCAAAATACTCGTTTTCTGTTACATTTTGCAAGAAAAAGTGCGGTCTGGCATGATGATTTTGCGCCATCCTGACGGTGTTGCCAGGCTCGTCTGCAGCGAGATGCAGTTGGCACCGCTTTTCACGGCACATAATAAAATAAAATGAGAGGATGCCTCGGCGAATGGGCATCCTCTCATCATGAGATGTCAACGGCTGGCAATTATGCCTTTTTTTCAGCGGGTTTCTTGGCTGCAGGCTTCTTAGCTGCAGGCTTTTTGGCTGCAGGTTTCTTAGCGGCCGGCTTTTTTGCAGCGGGTTTCTTGGCCGCGGGCTTTTTGGCAGCCGGTTTCTTCTTCTCAGGAGCGGGTTTCTCCTCCTTGACGGGTTCGGGCTCGGGAGCGGGCTCCTCGTCGATGGGGAAGTCGCCGGTGGTGTCCTGGACGATGTTGTTGCGCATCATCTCCACCTCGCGGTGCAGTCTCTCGATCTCCTGCTCCTGGTTGCGGATGGTCAGCAGCAGCGAGTTCAGCTCCTCGTTGTCGATGCTGGCGGGGTACTGCTCCTCGACGCGTGTCATGAAATCGCTCAGCACGTTCATGTAGTTGGTGAACGCGGTGTAGGGCGAGTCATAGGGGCTGTAGTGGCTGTGTACCGAGCCGTCGTCGTTGTGCTTGGTGGACATGTAGAAGAAGTGGTCGCTGGCCTGCAGGTAGTTCCAGTCCTGCTTGATGCGGCGGTCGGTGCACAGGCGCACGCGCTCACCGATGGAGTACAGTTTCCTGACGGCCTCCTGCTGCAGGGTGTTGCCCAGCCATGCGCTGGTGTCGCGGGCCTCGTCGGTCCATGACATGGGGTAGGGCACGGCGAGTTCGGCAACGGGTTTGAACTTGGAAACCACTTCGCTGGGAGTCCAGAACTGGATGTCGTGCTCGGCGGCAAAGCGGGGCAGTGCCTTGATGAACTCAAAGATGCCGCTCTCGCGAGGCTGCAGCTCGCCCAGTGTGTCATAGTTCATGAACAGGTTGACCAGCTGTTCCTCCTGGGGCAACTCGTTGATCCAGTTGATGTACTTGTCGGCCGTGAGGGGATAGGATGCCCACTCGGGGTTGCTGAAACGGAACGAGATGTCGTCGCTCAGCTTGCCGTTCTTCAACAGCAGCTTGAGCTTGGGAGCCGAAGCACTGCTGTACAGGAAGTTGGGCGAGCGCCAGCCCAGCACGTGCTTGGCATCGGCGGTGATGGCGGCTTTGAAGCCCATGGCATAGACCATCGAGGCCACGTCGTCGTCATAAATCAGCTCTGTGTTGCGGAACACCTTGGGCTTTTGGCCGAAGAGCTGGTAGATCTTGGCATCGTGAGCCTTGACCTGGGCCACAAACTCGTCGGGGTCGTAGAGCGACGACAGGCTGTGGGCATAGGTCTCGCTCAGGAACTCGACGCAGCCGGTGGCGGCCAGTTCCTTCATCGAGTCGATGAACTCGGGTACATACTGTTCCAACTGCTCCAGCGCGGTGCCGCTGATGGAGAAGGCCACTTTGAACTTCTTGCCGTTTTCCTTGATCATGTCGAGCAGCATCTGGTTGGCGGGCAGATAAGACCGCTGGGCGATGCGCGTGATGATGTCATCGTCGGCAAAGTCATCATAGTAGTAGTGGTCGTTGCCGATGTCGAAGAAACGGTAATGTTTCAGGCGGAACGGCTGATGAATCTGGAAATAAAAACAAATCGCTTTCATATATTTTGGTTTTTAGTTTTTAGTTCTTGTTTTTAGTTGTTGCCTAACGGTTGATCAGGTTGCGGTAGATGTTGATGACCTTGGCGCCGGCCTTGTCCCAGGTGATCTGGTTGACCTCGGCAAGACCTTGATCGCGCAACTCTTTGTACATCGCGGGATACTCAATGATGCTGTAGATGGCATCGGCCATGGCATTGGTGTCCCAGTAGTCGATCTTGATGACGTTGTCCAGGATCTCGGCACAGCCGCTCTGCTTGCTGATGATCGAGGGCACACCCATCTGCATCGCCTCGAGCGGCGAGATGCCGAAAGGCTCGCTCACCGACGGCATGATGTAAACATCGCTGGCTGCCAGCATCTCATACACCTGTTTGCCTTTCAGGAAGCCCGTGAAGTGGAAACGGTCGGCGATGTCGCGCTTGGCGGCAAGGCGAATCATCTTGTCCATCATGTCGCCGCTGCCGGCCATCACAAATTGCGCGTTGTTGACCTTGTGCAGCACCTGTGCGGCAGCCTCAACAAAGTACTCGGGGCCCTTCTGCATGGTGATGCGGCCCAAGAAGGTGATGACCTTGCTCGTCTTGCCCGGAGGAGCCTCCAGGTTGAGCAGTTCCTCGTTAAGGGGCTCCACGGCGTTGTGCACGGTGGTCACCTTGTCGGGGCTGATGCCGTATTTCTCGATAACGGTGCGGCGCGTGAGGTTGCTCACGGTGATGATGTGGTCGGCATGGTTCATACCGTCCTTCTCGATGCTGAACACCGTGGGATTGACATTGCCGCGCGAGCGGTCAAAATCGGTGGCGTGCACGTGGATCACCAGGGGCTTGCCAGTCACCTGCTTGGCATGGATGCCGGCAGGATAGGTGAGCCAGTCGTGGCTGTGGATGACGTCGCAGTCCACCGTGCGGGCGATGACGCCTGCCACGATGCTGTAGTTGTTGATCTCCTCGAGCAGGTTCTCGGGATAGCGTCCCGAAAACTCGATGCACCCCAGGTCGTTGGTGCTCATGTAGTTGAAGTCGCCATAGATGTGGTCGCGCAGGTTGTAGTACAGCTGCGGATCCATCACATTGCCGATGCGGGCCTGCACATAGTCCCAGTCCACATCACGCCATGCAACGGGCGTGCAGTTCGCGCCGATGATGTTGGCAAAATCCTTGGGCTCGTCGCCCCAGGGCTTGGGAATGACAAAGGTGATGTCCATGTCACCGTTTTGCCACATGCCCTTAGTGAGGCCGTAACTTGCTGTTCCCAGGCCTCCCAGAATGTGGGGAGGGAACTCCCATCCGAACATTAATGCTTTCATATCTCTTGATAGGTTTATTCGTCAATGATGTGAAGGTTCTTGAAGGTGCGAAGCACGCGCAGGATGCCGCCCACGTTGGGAGCGAAGCTCACGGCGCCACGTCCGATGAACGGCGGGTTGCCGTCATACAGTTCGCTCAGCGAGCCGATGCAGCCTTCCTTCATTTCGTCCTCGAAGCCGATCATCATGCGCTCGATGAACGAGATGCTGTTCAAGCCGAAGACGCGGATGTAGGCCTTGCTGTAGAAGTCCATCAGCCACGGACGTGCGCTGCCGGCATAGTAGGCTGTCTGGCGCTCCTCGGGGGTGCCCAGATACCAGGGGATGTAGCCGTAGCTGTTGGGGCTCAGGGTGCGCAGTCCCTTGGGAGTCAGCAGCTCGCGTGTGGTGATGTCAAGGATGCGTTTGCGCTGGCGGCGGTCCAGCGGGCTGTAGTCGGTAGCGGCGGCGATGATCATGTTGGGACGCACGCTCAAGTCGGTGTAACTGCCGTTCACGTAGTCGTACAGGTAGCCGTAATCGGTCATGAACGTCTCGATGAAGGCGGGTTTGCACTTCTCGGCAATGGCGTTGCAGCGCTCAACAAAGTCTTTCTCCTCTTCAACAGTGCCGAAGAGCTCTTCCACGGCAAATCTGAGGGCGTTGTACCACAGGGCATTGAACTCGACCAGATAACCCGTGCGGGGGATGAGCGGTGTGCCGTCGGGGTGAGTGCTGTTCATCCACGAGACGGGACGCTTGGTGCCGTCGGTAGCGACAAGGCCGTTAGGATCCAGCTTGAGGTTGGGATGATGGCCGTCGGCAATGAAGTTGATCAGGTCCTTGACCAGCTGGCCATAGCGCTCGCGGGCGGCCTCGGCATTAAGGTCGTGGGCATAGCGTTGTACAGCCCAGATGGCCCACAGGGGGATGTCGGGCAGTTCAAGGCCGTCGAGATGCTTGTCGAGCGTGCCGTCGCGCATCCAGTCGTAGAGGGCGCGCTGTGCGGTATCCATGATGAGCTCGAAGTCCTGGCGGTGGTGTACCGACAGGGTGCAGCCCGGCAGAGCGATGAACTCGTCACGGGCGCGGATCTTGAACCAGGGATAGCCGGCCAGCAGGTAGTGACCCTCCTTGTTGGTGATGTAGAACTGCTTGGCGCTGTTCTTCATGCAGTTATAGAAGCTCGTGCGCGGTGTGCGCGGCTTGATCTCGTCTTCATACATCTTGGTGAGCGTGCGGGTGTTCACCTCCTCGACACCTGCCGAGAAGATGAGGGGCTCGCCCTTCTTGATCTCGACCTCGAAGTAGCCGGGCACGTACAGGTCCTCGCTGTAGGGGATGCCGCGCTCCTGGTCCTTGGTGTACTCGATGTTCTTGTACCAGTGCGGGTCAAACACGAAGCGGGGCTTGTGGTTCATCTGCATGTACAGGGTGGGATAGCCGTTGTACATGCAGGTGGCGATACCGTTGGCCACCTCCTGGTAGTCGCGGCTGGCGACTGCATTTTCCACGCACAGGTCATTGGCGTTGCGGAAGGCCAGGAAGGGCCTGAACTGCAGCGTCGTTGCCGAGTGGGCATCCACCAGCGTGTAACGGATGAGGATGCGGTTCTCGTGGGTGATAAAGATCTTCTCTTTCTTGAGGATGACGCCGCCCACGCGATAGGTGGTGGTGGGCACGCGTTCGCAGTCATACTCGCGGATGTACTTGTGGCCGTTGGGGCTGTAGGTGTCACCCTTGTAGCGGTGCAGTCCCAGGTTGAACGGCGCACCGTGCTGGATGACGGTCTCGTCGAGCGAGGACAGCAGCACATGGTTGTTGTCGTCGAGCTCGGGAACAGGGATGACCAGCAAGCCATGCTGCTTGCGGGTGTTGCAGCCAACGATGGTGGTGCAGTGGTAGGCTCCCGACTGGTTGGTTCGCAGCATCTCTTTGGGCAGTGACTGCTCCAAATTGATCATCAGGTTTTTGTCAAATTTCAGATAACTCATTTCTATATCTTGTTGTTAGTCGTTAGGTTTTGGCTATTGGTTATCAGACGTCGTCGGGCAGGGTGGGCGGCACCAGGATGTTGATGCCGCGTCTCACGTTCTCGATGACGACCCTGGCGGGCATCATAACGGGATCTCCGTCGATGTGGAGGATGTCGTCGTGGCTGCGCTCAATGGTCACACGCTTGCCGCGGTAGATGCTCACGTGGTTGTCGTGCCCCAGCTGGCGCAGGAACAGGCGGGCTCCGATGAGCGGGCTCTCGACAATGTTGAACGGGTGCATCACCGTCAGGTCGAGCATGCCGTCCTGCATGGTGGCGCGCGGTGCGATATAGGCGTTGTTGCCGTACTGTGCCGCATTGCAGCAGGCGATGACAAAGGCTTTCTCCTTCATCCTCATGCCGTCGATGTCGATGATGTACTCTTGAGGCTTGTACTTGATATACTCGGTCAAGGCGGTCTTGATGTAGGTGATAAAGCCGCGGGTGCCCTCGTTGGAGAACTTGTAGCTCACCGTGGCGTCAAATCCCATACCGCAGGTGCAGAAGAAAGGCTTGCCGTTCACGGTGCAGTAGTCAAACTTGCCCACCACGCCGTTGTTGAGCACCTGCAGGGCCCGGTTGGCGTTCATCGAGATGCGCAGGTGGCGTGCCAGGCCGTTGCCCGAGCCGCACGGCACAATGGCCAGCGCTGTGGGTGTGCCGCACAGGGCGCTGCCCACCTCGTTGACGGTACCGTCACCGCCGATGGCAACCACCACGTCGATGCCGTCCTTGACAGCCTGTTCGGCGATTTCATGGGCATGGCCGGGGTATTCGGTGGCCATGATGCTCACTTCATGGCGGTCGGGATCCACGACCGTGTCGATGAGCCGAGGAATCTTGTCCTTGTTACTGGTCCCCGACACGGGGTTGATGATGGCGAGTATGTGCATGCGTTTCTCTTGCATTCTCTGCAAAGATAATACTTTTTTGCGTCAATTTTTTGAATATAACTGTTTTTAAGCTATTTTTGTGGAAAATTTATTAACAAGTGACCATTAACCTTACAGAAAACAATGAAAAAGGTCAGTATTAACCTGCTCACTAATGTGATTTTACTGCTTGCCGGTGTCATCTTGATGATTTTCCACAACGTGCCCGATATCCTGTTGTGGGGGTGTCGCGTGATGGGTGCGATGTTCATGTTGCCAGCTGTCGTCTATCTGATTATGGTTGCCGTCCGTCACACCGATGCCCGCACCAGTGTCGACTACATGGGGGTGCTGCCCGCCGTGGGAGGCTTGTGCTTTGGTCTGGTGATGATATTGAAACCCGACAAGTTCGACGGCATCCTGCAGTTGCTCATGGCCGTCCTGCTCATCGTGTTGGGACTCTTCCACGTCATCTACCTGATGCTGTCCCGCAAGAGCCTGAACGTCAAGGGGTGGTATTACATCTGCCCGTTGGTCGTGGCGCTGTGCGGCGTGCTGTCGCTCATGGTGTCGTCATTGCGCGAGAACGTTTCCACCGTTGTGCTGATGACAGGCATCTGCCTGCTGCTGTTCAACTTCACCAGCCTGCAGGAGTACCTTGCCGAGCGCCGTGGACGCAACACGACAACAACTCCGGTCGAACAATCCCCGATTAGCGACGATGTTTAGCCTTAAAGAAAAATATCGTCAATTTCGCCGGTGGCAGCAGACCCCCATTGACTACCATGACAGTCATGATCATCATGGATGCTGCAACTGCGGCGCAGAGAGTGATAACAATTACTGCCCCCGCTGCGGGCAGAAGGCCGTCTATGGCCCCATTACCTGGCAGAGTGTGTGGCAGGGCATCATGGACGTGTGGGGCGTGGGCACCCGCTCTTTGCCTTACACGCTGTGGCAACTGCTGTGGCGCCCGGGTTACCTGATACGTGACTACATCAGCGGCAAGCGTCAGGTAAGTTTCCCGCCGGTCAAGATGCTGGTTGTCATGGCTTTGCTTGTGGTGCTGGTCTATGGTTTGCTGGGGATTGGTTTTGAGCCTTCAGTCGAAGATGAGACAGGCAATAATGCGGTACAGAACTTTCTGCAGGGCGACTTTTATAACTGGTTGAGTAATCACATCGAGTGGGCGGTGCTCGCGGGTTTCTCAATGTTTATCTTACCAGTGTGGTTTCTGTTCCGCACAGCCCCACGTTTGCCTCGCCACACCTTGCCGCAGGGGTTCTTCGTCCAAGTGTTTATCGGGGTGCAGTTCCTGCTGTACATGTTGATTGTGACACTGGTGTTCGACTTGATTCCCTCGTTGTCGGGCAGTGGTGACGAGGCGGCGGGTTTTATGGTAATGCTTGTGCTGCCGCTCATGCTGTGGTGTGACTACAAGCAACTGTTCGGCTACAGCTGGTGGGGGACGCTGTGGCGTATCGTGGC
>JAEEGI010019373.1_pt1 | contig 13718 bp, 10 predicted proteins | sample 8958751 | NCBI WGS metagenome assembly JAEEGI01 (sample SAMN16246545, study PRJNA631951) | gut metagenome | biome: gut microbiome; feature: rumen; material: KS-attached | host: Bos | place: Iran: Karaj | collected 2018-10
ACTACTTCCTCTCCGGCTTCACGGCCAAGCTCGCGGGCACCGAGCGCGGCATCACCGAGCCCACCCCGACCTTCTCCGCCTGCTTCGGCCAGGCCTTCCTGGAGCTCCATCCGACCAAGTACGCTGAGGAGCTTGTCAAGAAGATGAAGAAGTCCGGCGCGAAGGCTTACCTGGTGAACACCGGCTGGAACGGCACCGGCAAGCGCATCTCCATCAAGGACACTCGCGGCATCATCGACGCCATCCTGAACGGCAGCATCGACGAGGCTCCGACCAAGATGATCCCGTACTTCAACTTGGAGGTTCCCACCCAGCTTGAAGGTGTGGACACCGGTATCCTCGATCCTCGCGACACCTACGCCAATCCCGCCGAGTGGGAGGAGAAGGCCAAGGATCTCGCCGGTCGTTTCATCGAGAACTTCCACAAGTACGAGTCCAACCGCGCCGGCAAGGCCTTAGTTAAAGCTGGTCCGAAACTCTAGCGAGTTTCGTTTTACCCCCTGTGGCCCCCAAAGGGGGCGATGCGGCTTAACGGCCGGGCGGCAGAAGCCGCCTTGTCGCTTCGCTCCGAGTATTAAAGAAAGACTGACTTCAAGGAGGTCAGTCTTTTTTTCGTGCGTTTTTGGTGGTGTGCTGTGGTTCGGCACAAGGTTGGAATATCTTTGCCTTTGGAAACCTTAACACTGAAGCGCCATGTTCGAAGTCGTCATCACCCTGGCCCTTGCGGCCCTCGCCATCTGGCTCCTCCTTGACAGTGCCGTCGAATATATCCGTGACGGACAAAGTCCCCTCACCGAGGGAGGGGATTTAGGGGAGGGGTAACGTGAAACAGGGACAGTAACCTTGCACGTTACTATGCCGTAACAGTCAAGCCATCATAGGCGGGCTGGACGTCGGAACGGATCCCGCGCTCGGCGCAGAGGCGGCGGAGTTCGCCGCAGAAGGCCTCATGGGAAGGGAAGGTATGGCTCAGATGGGTGAGCCAGGTATGGCGGGCCGCAATGCGGTCTGCAAGCGTCAGGACTTCGTCCAGCGAGAAATGCGAATGGTGCGGGTGATAGCCCACTGTGTTCAGGGACAGGTGCTCCAGCCCCTTCAGCTTCTCGAACTCGCTTTCCGGAAGGGAGCTCATGTCGGTGATATAAGCGATGTTTCCGAATCGGAACCCCAATACGGGCATTTTGTCGTGGTAACCCCGGATGGGAAGGATGTTCAGATATCTCACGCCGTCCGCCACTCCGCAGTCCGGACCCGCCAGGGCGGGGAGGGCCGGCACGACGGCATTGTCCGACGGCACCAGCGAACCGTCCGGCTGCCGGTAGAAGTAGCCGACGTCATGCACCCATTCCAAGTCTCCCGTGTTTTCCAGGGAAGTGATCCGGAAGGGCTTGTCGTCAATCAGGTGGATATGCCACTCCGGGGAACCGGGATACTTGTGGTCGGCGAAGGCGTAGGCATAGTCGTTCCGGAGCGCTTTCAGCACTTCCGCCTCACAGTATATTTCCACGGCCTTCCGGTCGATGTAGTTGAACGACCGGACATCGTCCAGGCCGCCCGTATGGTCCTTGTGCTTGTGGGTGAGCAGGATGGCATCGAGGTGACGCACTCCTTTCGCGAGCATCTGCATCCGGAAATCGGGGCCGGCGTCAATCAGTATCTGGAATCCTTCATATTCGACGAACGCCGCCGCCCGGAACCGCTTGTCGCGCGGGTCGGCCGACCGGCACACCGGGCATTGGCAGGCGATGATCGGTACTCCCTGGGATGTGCCCGTACCCAGGAATGTGAGTTTCACTTCACTCATAGCACAAGGTCCTCCAATTGATTGACCAGGGCCGGATCATAGGGCTTTTCCACCCGGATGTAGTTTCCGGTGTAGCCGGCCATCATGCCGTCCTTGACACTGGACTCCCACAGGACGCGCTCCGGCACTCCCTTGTTCTCCGCGACAAATGCGGCGTGCAGGTCCGCGCAGAGGGCTTCCAGGCGGGCGACGCGCTCCGTCTTCACGCTGTCCTGCACCTGGTCGGGCATGACGGCGGCCCGGGTTCCGGGACGCCTGGAGTAGGGGAACACGTGGATGAAGGCGGGTTTGATCCGGTCCTTCAGGAAGTTGTAGGTTTCCATGAACAGCTCCTCCGTCTCGCCGGGCAGGCCCGCGATGACATCGATTCCGAAGAAAACCTTCGGTTCGCCGGGGCGCTCCATCGCCCGGCGGATATAGTCGATGCGGGAGGCGAACAGGGCGGTGTCATACCGCCTGCCCACTTTCTTCAGCAGGGTGTCGCTGCCCGACTGGAGCGGGATGTGGAAATGCCGCTGGAACTTGGTTCCGGAGGCGATCCAGTCCACGATCTCCTCCGTGATGAGGTTCGGTTCAATGGAAGAAATCCGGTATCGGTCAATCCCTTCCACAGCGTTCAGCGCTTTGAGAAGATCCAGGAAGGACTCTCCGGTCGTGCGGCCGAAATCGCCCGTATTGACCCCTGTCAGCACCACTTCCCGGATGCCCTTCGCGGCGATCTGCTCCGCCTGTTTCACGATCTCGCAGACCGGGATGTTCCGGCTGCGGCCGCGGGCGTAGGGGACCGTGCAATACGCGCAGAAGTTGTTGCATCCGTCCTGTACCTTGAGGAAGGACCGTGTCCGCTCGCCGGAGGAATACGCCGGCAGGGTTTCGTCCTCAGAAACGGCCTTATTTGTGGACGAAACGGCATTTTGGGCCTTTTCATCCTCAATAACGCCCTGGTTTGAGGACGAAAGCAGGGCGAGCGTCTCCTCCACCAGAACCCCTTTCTCCTTGGCCCCGAAAACCCGGGAGACGCCCTCGATGTCGTAGAGCTTCTCCTTCTTGAGTTCGGCGTAGCAGCCGGTGACGATGATGAGGGCGCCCGGCGCGAGCTTGTGCGCGCGGCGCATCAGGTTGCGGGACTTCTTCTCCGCCGTTTCCGTCACGGCGCAGGTGTTGATTACATAGACATCGGCCGCGGCGCTCCATGGGACCACCTCCAGTCCGCGGGCGACGAATCCGCGCTCGTAGGTGGACGTCTCCGCGTAGTTCAGTTTGCAGCCGAGGGTGGTGAGGGCGACTTTCATGCCAGAATCAGGAAAACGCACGGCCTTTTGCCGATGGTGACGGGATGCTCCTTCCAGCGGGCGGCCGGAAGCGTGCGGATATAGGCGTCCGGCTGGGTGATGTTCGCCGCGACGGTGATGAGCGTTTTGCCGGAACAGGTGGTCGCCAGGTCCGCCAGAAGGGCGTCGTTCCGGTATGGCGTCTCGATGATGATCTGCGTCTGGCGCTCCGCGGCCGACCGTTTTTCCAGCCGGCGGATGGCCGCGCGGCGCTCCTCGGTCTTGGCGGGGATGTAGCCGGCGAAGGCGAAGGACTGGCCGTTGAGACCGGAGGCCATCAGAGCCAGCATCAGGGAGGAAGGACCGACCAGGGGGACGACTTCGACGCCTTCCCGGTGACATAGGGCCACCAGCTGGGCGCCCGGGTCCGCCACGGCGGGCAGACCGGCCTCGGAAATGAGGCCCACGCTGCGTCCGTTGTCAAAAAGACGGGCCAGGGGGGCGATTTCCGCCGGGGCCGTATGTTCGTTCAGCTCGTGGAATTCCAGCCCCTCGATATGGCCTTTCAAGCCGGCGCGTGACAGGTAGCGCCGGGCCGTGCGGACTTCTTCCACCACGAAGCAGTCCAGCGTGGGCAGCAGGTCCAGCACCGGAGCCGGAATCACTTCGGCCGGGTCGTTGTCCCCGAGGGGGGACGGAATCAGGTATAGCTTTCCTTTATTCATCTTCCATTACTGAGACAAGGGGCGTCATGGGGTGGGCATGTCCCGTCGAATCAATCTGCAGGATGCTTCGTTCCACGCCCTGCAGCGCCTCCCGGGCCGCCCGTTCCTCCCGTTCCTTGCGCGGGGTGAACAGGTCGCGGAAGAACTGTCCGAGGCTGTTGAACTCCCGCTGGTAGGCGAAGCCGATGCCGTTGCGCTGGCTGTTGTCCAGGAAGCTGGTGTACTGGTCGGCCGAATGCGAGAACAGGTTCAGGCGGAAGGTGCCCGGCTTGTCCAGCTTGATGTCGATGTCCACGTCGCCCGCCACTTCGTCGGTAGTGGTGCCGTACAGGCGCCGGTTGCCGATGTTTCCGTTAACGATCACCCGGTTGTTGAACAGCTGGGTGGACAGGGCCACGTCGAACATGTTCTGTCCCGCGGCGTTCTGCTGGTAGTTCAGACCGAGGTCCAGCGGGATGTTCAGTTTCTGGAAGATGCTGTTCAGCTGGCCGGCCATGATGCCGGTCATGTTGGAATACAGCATGTTGGAGCCGCCGGTGGTGATGATGCCCGACTCTTCGTTGGGCAGGAAGCTGTTCGCGATCAGGAGGTACAGGAACTGCTTCATCACCTTGTCCTCGGTGTTCAGGGCGCTTTCCACCATGCCTTCCGTTCCGGGATCCAGTTCCGGGATGTCGATGTCGAACTTGATCTGCGGATTCCGCAGCTTGCCGGTGATGTCGATGAGGCAGTCCACCTGGCGCCGCGCGGCCTCGTTGCCCCGGTTTCCGGACAGGAGGGTGGTGATGGACGCCTTGGTCGAGTAGACGCCGGTCACGTTCAGGTCGGAGTCCATCACGTCGCCGTTGAACCGGATGCTGCTGCCGTCCCGGATGGAGAACTCGCGCGTGACCACGTTCAGGGCGGAGAACTTGAAGTCGCCCTGGCTCAGCGTGTAGTCGCCGTTGATGGTGAACAGGTTCTGGCCCGTCCGCACACGGAGGTCGATCAGGCCGTTTCCAAGGCCCTGCAGGGAGTTTTCGCCGATGTCGATATGGGCGGTCACGGCCGGCGTGGCGCGGACTCGGACCCGGACGTCCAGGTCGCTCTGCGTCTTCTTCTTGCCGGTGCGGGATGTCTTCATCATCTGCTCATACGGATCGTCCTCGATCTCCGCGTACGGGGTCGTGAACACCAGCAGGTCGCCGGTGGCCTGGGTGCTGCCGGCGCCCAGCGGGATATGCAGGTCGCCGTCCTTGACGGTCCGGGCGTCGATATTGAGGGCCAGGGCGTCGAACGGGCCCGTGATGTCCACCCGGCCCGTGCCGTAAACATCGCCATAGATGGGACTGTTCCGATTGGTGATGCCCAGCACCTTCATCCGGTCGAACTGGATATGGGTGTCCATCCGCAGGTTCTTGAATCCGCCGAAGAGGAGGCTGCCGGTCACGGTTCCCTTGCCGTCGGAGCCGTCCGCGATGCTGACTCCCTGGAAATGGAGTCCCTGCGTGTCCACGGAGACCGGTCCGGAGACACGGTAGGGGACTTGGGTGAACTCGACACCCAGGAGGCCGTTCACAATCTCCATCCCCTCGCTGGCGATCTGCAGTTTGTCCAGCGTGCCGTTTACGCTGACCTTTCCGTTCAGACCGCCGGAGAAGCGGTCGAAGACACCGGCCAGAAGCGGCGCCGCATAGGCCAGGTCCAGCTGGTTCAGGACCGCGTCGGCATGAACGGCCTTGTCCTTCGGACGCAGGTAACCGTCAATGTCGAAGTTCCGCACGTAATTGTCCTGCCGGTTTCTCAGCCGGAAGTCAAACCGTTTTTCGGGATCGTTCCAGAGGCTGGTTACATCGAGGGTGCCCATCGGCCTTCCGGCCAGGTAGGTGGAATCGCAGGTGATGCCGGCGAGGAGGCCCATGGAAGGCTTGGTCGGGGAGATGAGGCTGGCCTGGCCCGTCGCCTGCCCCTTCAGCTCCATTTTGCCCTGCATGAGGAAACTGTTCAGCAGGGAGATGTCGAAATGATCCATCCGGACGAGGAGGGAGTCGGTCTTGTCGGGCGACAGGCCGCCTTCCACGACCAGGGACTGCCGGCCGTTCCGGATGCGGAACCGGTCGACCTGGAGATCGCCGCTATGCAGGGTGACGTCGTCGGAATCCAGGATCCAGCGGTCGCCGTGGTAATAGACGGAGGAAGGAAGCACGGAAGCCGTGACGGCCAGGCTGCCGGCGCTCCGGGCGAGTTCCCCCGAAATCCGGAGATCGGCCTTGCCGGTATCTTCGGTCTGGTTGTCGAAGGTGTAGGCCACGTCGAACCGGTCGTCGTCCACCATCAGGGAGAGGCTGTTGTCCTTCAGTTCGATGCCGCCGAGGTTGATGGCCGAACCGGTCACGTCGGCGCGGAGCGCGTTGTTCCGGTTGTCGAAGTCCATCCGGAAATCCTTCAGGTAGCGCCCGCCGAGGGCGAGACGGCCGGAAGTGACGTTTCCGTTCAGGATTCCCTCCTCGTCCACCTTGAGCTGCAGGGCCGTATTCTTTTCGATGTACAGGCCGGGGAGGATGAATCCCAGCACCTCCCGCGTGTCGAAGAACTTGAAGTTGACTTCATAGGGGGTTCCGTCCCAGGCGGGGCCGGGCTTCTCCAGCAGCGACGGAAGCTCCTTCCGGACGACGAGGTCCTTCAGGTCGGACACCATCGCCACAATCGATTTGTCGCCGACGAAGGAGCCCTGCGCGAAGTCGGAATCGAACCGCACCCGATGGATGTCGTCGTTCGCGTGGGCGCTGGCCGTGATGTCTCCGATGCGGTGTCGTCCCGCCGCGTTCTCCAACACGACGTCGCGGAGGTTGATGTCTCCCAGCAGGTCCCGGTCGCGGGTGCGGATGAAGTTCGCGTCGGCCTGGAGGGAGACGACGGACGGACCCCGCTTGTCGATGTTCAGGGCGTTGAGGTCCGCGTAGCCGATGTTGGCGTAGAACTGGTAGGCGGCGTTGCGCGTGCGGGGGGAAAGGTCGAATCTGCCCTGGATGAGGGCGTTCAGGTTCGGGTCGTCACAGACGATGCGGCCGTCGAAGGCCTGGTTCGAATAGCTGCCCACGGCCGTGATGCCGGTATAGTCATACCCCAGGGCGTTCAGGCGCCTGACGTCCAGGGAGTCGATGCGGACCTGCATGTTCTTGCCCAGAGACGCGTTCACGGTAGTGGTCATTGTCACGGGGCCGAGGGCTTTGACACCCGCGATCCGGCCGGCGTCGAGGTCCCTGGTCCGGACGGTGCCCCCGATGGAGATGTCCCGTTTCTTGTCGATGACGTCGCGGAGGACGATGTCCACATCCGCCGTCCCCGCATTGGAATCCAGGTCTCCTTTGACCGCGAGGCGGTTCAGGGTGCCCTGTGCGGTTGCGTTCAGATTGAAGTCCGTCCCCCTTCCCAGTTTGCTCAGGTCCATTTTCACGTCCGGAGCCCATTCCTGGATGAAGGTGCCCAGGCCGCCGAGCCCGAAGCGCATGTCCTTGACTTTCCAGTCCATCCGGGCGGACTGGATGTCGGGCAGTCCCGTCATCGTGCCGTCCACGCGCGCCTGGACATCGCTGCCGTGCTCCTTGAAGGTGAACCCCTTGACGGAGAAGTCACCCACGGTGCCCTCCACCTTGCCGGTCAAGTCGGCCTTGAAGGTCATCTGGTCCATGTTCGGGGCGAAATGGCTGACGGTCTGCATGGAGAAGACGGTCGGGGCGACGAATTCCCCCTCGATGCGGACCCGGTCCAGGAAGTCCTTGTAATCCTCGTCCAGGCTGCCGATGAGGCGGAAATATCGCAAATGCAGGTCAGAATCCTTGTCCTGGATGTGAAGGTTGTCCAGCAGCACCTGGCCGTGACCGACCTTCACTTTGCCGGAAACATCCCGGAGATCGAGTCCGGTCTTGTCCGTGATGCGGATATGGTCGGCGTCGCCGCTGATGACGCCGTCCTTGACGAGTAGGTCGGTGGCATGGATGTCCGCCTTGATTTCGAGGTCGTTCCAGTCGATGACGTTGCCGGGGAGGGGAGGGAGGCCCTTCGCTTCGTGCCTGGCGGCTCCTTCATGGTTGACCATCCGGAACGTGAAACCCTCAATGTCCACCTTCGAGGCTTCCAGCAGGTCTCCGAAATCTTTCTTGGGCTTGTCCGGGTCGGATTTGGCGAGGCGCAGCACGCGCTCCAGGTTGGTCTTCGACTTCTCTCCCGGAGCGCCGGGCTCGATGACCAGGTTGAATGTCCCGTCCTCCAGCTTGAGCCGGCTCACGGCAATGCGTTCCTTGTGAAGCAGCCCTTTCAGCGAAAAGCGCGCGGAAAGGTTTCCGATCCGGAGGAGCGTGTCTCTCGGCACGAAAGTCCCGTCGGAATACGGGGCGCGGTCCAGGACGACCACGTCTTCGAGCGTGACGGCGTCAAAAGGGCGCACGGAAATCTGCCCCACCCGGATGTCCCCGTCTATCTTGTCCGACAGCATCGAAACCGCCCTTCGCGCGAGCGCGGTCTGCACCTTCGGCGACTGGACGGCGACGACCAGCGCCAGCAGCAAAATCACAATTGCCGCCAGGATCCACGCGGTTATGCGGAGCGCTTTTTTCATGAAAAATGCAAGGGCGTTTCTACATTCTTACAAAGATAGAAAAATCCTTTGGATTTTGGATACAGTTTTCCTTGCATAAAAAAGACCAGACCGTCTCCGATCGGGTCTTTCCCGTTTTGACCGGGAATCTAAATGAAGGCGGGCTCATGCCCCGCCGCCGGAATGAACTTCTCCAGCAGGTCCGTCGTGCGCATCCGCATGTAGCAGGTGGTCGTTCCGTCGGGGAAGCCGATCGCTTCCGGAGCGACGGCCGCCTTGTCGATGATGAGGCGGACGCGCATTTCCGGGTCGGCGACGAGGCTTAGGGGAGTCGTGGCGCCGACCTCCGTACCCAGGAATTCCCGCAGTTTGTCCGCCGGAGCGAAGGAAACGCGGGAAATCTGAAGCGCGGCTCCGAACTCCTTGGTGACGAAGGGCTTGTCTCCCGGCATCACGTACAGGTAGAAGACCGTCTGCTGCCGGTTGCAGAGGAGCAGCGTCTTCACGGTGGGAACGCCGAGCGCCGCATCCACGGCTTCGCAATCCTCCATCGTCACGGCCGGGTCATTGTCGATGCGCTCGACGGGAATATCCAGCCGCTCCAGGGCGGCATAGACTTTCCGCTGGGTTTCATTGACGAACACCGCCGGCTTTTCCGTCTTGATTTCACTGGTCCGGATCATATCTTTTCCGCGCAGTTGATGCCGTCGAGGGCGGAGGAGACGATGCCGCCGGCATATCCGGCGCCCTCCCCGCAGGGATACAGGCCGGGAATGTCCACATGTTCGAGCGTTTCCGGATCGCGTGGGAGGCGGACCGGGGAGGAGGTGCGGGATTCGACGCCCAGGAGCAGGGCGTCGTTGGTATAATAGCCGTGCATCTGGCGGTCCACCTGGGGGAAGGCACGGCGGAGCCGCAGGGATACGTGCTCCGGAAGGAGCTCGTGCAGCGGAGACGACCACGCGCCCGGGTGGTAGGACGTCTTGGGCAGGTCCTTGGAGACGATGCCGCGGCAGAAATCTTTCATCCGCTGGGCCGGGGCGGCCAGGGGATGCTTCCCGCCGTGCGTGGACACATATTCGAACATCTTTTTCTCGATGTCGTGCTGGTAGTCCATCAGGGCGAACGGCCCTTGATACTCGGCGGGCTGGTCTCCCGGCTCGATCTGCACGACCACGCCCGCGTTGGCCCATTTGGAATTGCGGGCGGAATTGGACATGCCGTTCAGGACCACCGTTCCGTCCTCCGTGGAGGAGGGGACCAGGATGCCGCCGGGGCACATGCAGAAGGAGAAGACGCCGCGGCCTTCAACCTGCTGGACGAAAGCGTACTCGGCCGTCGGCATGAACGGCTGGTATTTGCCGTGATAACGGATCTGGTTGATGAGCCACTGGGGGTGTTCGACACGGACGCCCAGAGCGAAACCCTTGGCCTCCAGCGCCCATCCCCGGCGCGCAAAGATTTCGTAGATGTCACGGGCGGAGTGGCCCGATGCGAGAATGACTTTCGCCGCCTTGTACACGGCCTCCCCGGCATGGACCTCGAAGCCGCCGTCCAGGGGGACGATATCCGTCACGCGGCTGTCGAAATGGTACTCGCCGCCGTGTTCCTCGATGCAGAGGCGGATGTTCTCCACGATCGTGGGGAGCTTGTCCGTCCCCAGGTGCGGATGCGCGTCGACGAGGATGGACGGATCGGCCCCGAAGCGGACGAACTGGTGCAGGACCTCGCGGATGTCGCCCCGCTTGGAGGACCGGGTGAAGAGCTTGCCGTCGGAAAAGGCTCCGGCGCCGCCCTCGCCATAGCAGTAGTTGGAGTCCGGGTCGATGACGCCTTCGACGGACAGTTTCGCCATGTCGGCCTTGCGGCGGTGGACATCCTTTCCGCGCTCCAGAATGACGGGCTTCAGGCCCCGGGTGAGGAGTTTCAGCGCGGCGAACAGGCCGGCGGGCCCGGCGCCGATGACGATGACCGGCTCCGCGGCATGCACATCCCGGTAATCGGGCAGCCGGTACGGTTCGTACGGTTCGTCCTCCCGGTATGCCTGCACGCGGTAGCGGTACAGAATCTCCTGCCGGGCATCGACGGAACGGCGTGTAACGATGACATGCCCGACCTTTTCGGGCTTGACACCCAATGCTTTTGCGGCGGCTTCCTTCAGCTCCGCTTCCGTCAGGTCCTTGCCGATCTTCTTGGCAACTTCAAATTCTTTCATATTAGTAATCAGCCATGCGGGAGACGGGGGCGACGTCCAGCGGCGTGCGTTCGCCCGCCCGGTAGCGGAACCAGCCGGCCACCGCGATCATCGCCGCGTTGTCGGTCGTGAATTTGAACTCGGGCAGGAAGGTCTTCCAGCCGCGCTTCTTCCCTTCGGTGACGATCCGTTCGCGGAGTCCGCTGTTGGCGGAGACACCGCCGCCGATGGTGATCTGCCTGATTCGTGTCTCCTTCGCGGCCCGGATGAGTTTCTGCATCAGGATGTCGATGAGCGTCTTCTGGAAGCTCGCGCAGAGGTCCTCCTTGTTCTTCTCCAGAAACTCCGGGTCCTTGGCCATCTCGTCGCGGACGAAGTACAGGAGCGAGGTCTTGATGCCGCTGAAGCTGTAGTCCAGGCCCGGAATGTTGGGCTTCGCGAAATGGAACCGGTCGGGGTCGCCGAGCTTCGCAAGGCGGTCGATGACCGGGCCGCCGGGGTAGCCCAGGCCCAGCATCTTGGAGCACTTGTCGAAGGCTTCCCCCACCGCGTCGTCGATGGTCTGGCCCAGGATTTCATACTCCAGCGGGCTGTTCACCTTGACGATCTGCGAGTTGCCGCCGGAAACCAGGAGGCAGAGGTACGGGAATGACGGTTCGTCCACGGGTTTGTCGGGCTGCCGGACGAAGTTCGCGAGAATGTGGCCCTGCAGGTGGTTCACCATGATCATCGGGATGTCCAGGGAGAGGGACAGGGCCTTGGCGAAGGACGTCCCCACCAGCAGCGAGCCCAGCAGGCCCGGACCGCGGGTGAAGGCCACGGCGGTCAGGTCTTCCGGCGCGACTCCGGCCTTCCGGAGCGCCTCCGAGACCACGGGGACGATGTTCTGTTCGTGCGCCCGGGAGGCTAGTTCCGGCACCACGCCGCCGAAGTCCTTGTGGACCTGCTGCGAGGCGATGACGTTGGACAGCAGCACGCCGTCTCGGAGGACGGCCGCCGAGGTGTCGTCGCAGGAAGATTCAATGCCGAGAATGATGTCCGCCATAGACTGCAAAGATAGGCAATTATTCCGAGAGATATTTCAGGTATTCCCCGAGTTCCTGCTCCGACCGGACATGGGCCATGTACATCCGGTCACCGAGGTCCGGGGCGATGGCGGCGGGGATGCGGTCGCACATGGCGATCCGGTCACCGTACTTCGCCCATACGTCCTCGTGGCTGTGGGCGTAGGTGTGGCTGTCGCGGCGGCCGTAGTAGACGCACCAGTGGTCGTCACCGCTCTCCGGAAGGAGGCGCTTGTCCGAGACGACCATGTCGGCCCAGATGGTGTAGACGTCCGTGGAGTGGGCGTAGTTCATCATGTCCGGAGTGTAGCCGCCGGCCGGACGCATGTTGGTCTCCAGGCCCACGAAATCGCCGATTTCACCGAGTCCCTTGCGGGCTTTGGTCAGCCGGAAGAACTCGAAATGGACGAAGCGGCTTTTCACGCCGAAGGCCTTGAGGGTGGCGCGGCCGCGCTCCCGGAGCTGCTCCGGCACTTCCGGAAGCACGTAGTAGGGCACGTCCAGGTTTCCGTTGACGATGTCCATCACGGACGGCGGAAAATGGGCGCTGGATTCGAACAGGGGCCTGCCGTGGCTGTCGCAGATGGCGTCATATGAGTAGATGTCGCCCGTGACGAACTCTTCCATCACATAGGGGACGGCGGGTTTCACGGCGAAGAAGGCGTTCAGTTCCGCGTCATTGGCGACCTTGTAGGTGGCTTCGGCGCCCACGCCGACTTCGGGCTTCACGATCACGGGGTAACCGACCTCCAGCAGGAAAGCTTTCGCTTCCTCGGGCGTGGTGACTTTGTGCTGCCTGGCGGTGGGTACATGGCCTTTCGCATAATAGGTCTTCTGGGCGGCCTTGCTCTTGAACTTGGCGATGTCCTTCATCTGCACGCCGGTGGTGATGTTGAAGTCCGTCCGGAGGCGGGCGTCCAGTTCCAGCCAGTATTCGTTGTTGGATTCGAGCCAGTCGATCTTGCCGTACTTGTGGGAGAACCAGGCGACGGCCCGGAAGGGCTGGTCATAGTCCTCCATCGAATTCACTTGATAGTATTCGGTCAGATTGTCCTTCAGTTCGGGGGAGAGGCTCTCGTACGGGGCGTCGCCGATGCCGAGCACGTTGACGCCGCGGCGGCGGAGCCGTTCGCAGAAGTTCCAGTAGGTCTGCGGGAAGTTGGGGGAGATGAAAACGAAGTTCATGCTATCGCGCGTTGATTTCTTCTAAAACATAGGGGAGGAAGTACCGGATCTGCGGCCGCCACCACACCCAGTCGTGGTTCACGTCCTCGCCCCACCAGTCGACCCAGGCTGGGATGCCCCGGTCCTTCAGGTCCTTTTCCAGGATGCGGGTGGCGTCGATTTCGATCTCTTCGCCTTCGCCCCGCCCGCAGCAGAGGACGATGGATTTCTGCCGGAGCAGGCCGACGGTTTCGGGGGACGCCTGTTTCAGGAGGTCGGCTCCGGAATTCCGGAGCCACATTTCATCGGTGTAGCCGCCTGTGAAGAACCGGCAGTCGTAGGCGCCGGAGAGGGCGATCATGCCGGAGAACAGGTCCGGCCGGCGCAGCAGGCAGACAGCGGCGTGCGCGCCGCCCATGCTGCAGCCGGTGAGGAGGGGGGACTTTCCGCCCGGGTTGAATCCCCGGACCAGCGGCACCACCTCGTCGACAATCCAGCGGAAGTACGCCTCCTGCATCCGGATCCGGAAGTCTTTGGCCGCGTGCTTGTTGGACCAGGTCCTGACATCGACTGTGTCGACGGTGAAAAGCCGGATCTGTCCGGTCTCCAGCCAGGGAGCGAGCGCATCGACCATTCCGAAACCCTTCCATTGGTCCGCCATCCCGTCCTGCGTGGGGAACGCGATGACCGGGAGTCCGCCCTTTCCGTACGAGCGTACTTCCATCCTCCGGCCCAGCGGCCGGCTGTCAATATGGCAACACAGTTCCATCCGGGGTGCAAAGGTACGAAAAAATGAGGAAATGCCGTGACTGGCACGGATATTGAATCTGAAATCATGCTCCCGGCATCGGGAAATAACCGTTAACGATTGATCCTCAGAAATGGAAAAACTCAACCATCCCGCCATCCTGGTCGTCGAC
>JAEEGI010019376.1_pt1 | contig 13717 bp, 11 predicted proteins | sample 8958751 | NCBI WGS metagenome assembly JAEEGI01 (sample SAMN16246545, study PRJNA631951) | gut metagenome | biome: gut microbiome; feature: rumen; material: KS-attached | host: Bos | place: Iran: Karaj | collected 2018-10
GTGAGCGGTACCGAAAGCGTCGTTCACATACACGTCGGCATAGCTGGCCAGCGTCTTGGCAAACTCGGTCTGACGGGCCTTCATCTCCTTCTTGGCAGCGTCATAGTTGGGATCATCCTTTTCGATGCCTACGGGCTTGCCTTCCTCCTCGGGGTGGAAGCGCAGGTTCTCGAGAACTAATACTTCACCGGGCTTGAGGTCATCGGCCTGTTTCTTGGCCTCGGCACTGTCTTGAGCAAACTGAACGGGCCTCTCCAGGGCGGCAGCTACGGCACTGGTGATCTGGCTCAGGGAGAGCTTGTGGTTGATCTTTCCCTTAGGCTTGCCCATGTGGGACATGATGATCAGGGCACCACCATCAGCGAGGATTTTCTTCAGGGTAGGGATTGCTCCGCGAATGCGAGTGTCGTCGGTAATTTCACCTTTCTCGTTCAGGGGCACGTTGAAGTCAACGCGCACGATTGCCTTCTTGCCGGCAAAGTTAAAATCATTAATTTTAGCCATTTTACTTTATCATTGAATTGTTGATAATTGTATTTCAATTTCAAAACTGCAAAGATAAATAAAAATCTCTATTATTGATGAGTGTTATATGTGAAAAATCATTATTTTAATGGAGTTTTCTTCGTTTTTGTCATTTTTAAGATTTCTCATCAACCATCAATCGACTTTTTGCGCTATATTTGCCTGCTGTAAACCAAAATTTGGAAAATATGAAAAAATTAGTATTTCTTTTGGTGCTGTCGGTGACCGTCATGTCATGTGGCATGTTGTCACACAATGCCGACGACATTATTAACGACATGCGGGATGCCAGGCATGCCCAGTATGTCAATGTGGGTAGTGGCCTATTGGGCCTGGGACGCCTGTTATCACCAACTCTATCTGAAGCCAGCATAGGCATTAATTCGGTGCAGGTGCTTGACCTGAGCAGATGCAGTGGAAATGTTCGCGATAAGTTCCGCAATCGCATCCAGAATCTTTATAGGAACCGCTCCTATGAGGAAATAGTGACCAATCAGAGCGGTCATGAGACGCGGACTGCTCTCGTCCGTCGTGACGGTCAGTATGTCAGCGAAATCGTCCTTGCCAATTCAAGCGATATGAACGATGTGATAGTCTTAATAACTGGTCACATCAACGTTGAGAATTTGGAGCGGATCGTAAATGACAAGAGTAACTACTTTATCAAGTAATGTTTTTATTAAGCTTGTAATTATTGCATATAGTGACATTTGTATTTAATTGACACCTAAAATCTTAAACTTATAAACAATGAAAGAAAAAATCCAAGAACAATTCAAGCAGCGTTTCGGCACCGACGGTGTCCTCTATGCCTCGGCAGGACGCATTAACCTTATTGGTGAGCACACCGACTATAATGGCGGTTTTGTGTTCCCTGGTGCCATCGACAAGTACATCATGGCTGAAATCAACATTAACGGCACCGACAAAGTGCGTGTTTATAGCATGGACATGGATGCCTATTGCGAGTTTGGCCTCAACGAGGAAGATGCGCCCCAGGAACAGTGGGCACGCTACATCTTCGGCGTGTGTCGCGAAACCATCAAGCGCGGTGGGGTAGTCAAGGGATTTGACACCATCTTTGCAGGCAACGTGCCTCTGGGTGCAGGCCTGTCGTCGTCGGCAGCACTGGAGTCATGCTTCGCTTTTGCTCTCAACGATTTATTCAACGATAACAAGATCGACAAGTTTGAGTTGGCCAAGATCGGTCAGAGCACCGAGCATAACTACTGCGGTGTGAATTGTGGTATCATGGACCAGTTTGCCAGCGTATTCGGCAAGAAGGACTGCTTGATGCGCCTCGACTGTCGTTCGCTCGAGCATGAGTACTTCCCCTTCCATCCCGAGGGCTACAAGCTCGTCTTACTCAACAGTAAGGTAAAACACGAGCTGGTGGATTCGCCTTACAACAAGCGCCGCGAGTCGTGCGAACGTGTGGCAGCAACTTTGGGTTTAGAGACTCTGCGCGATGCCTCTTATACCATGTTGGCCGATGTGCGTGACAAGATCAGTGACGAGGACTATCGCCGTGCCCGCTTCGTCATCGGTGAGAAGCAGCGCGTGCTCGACGTGTGCGACGCGCTGGAGCGTGGTGATTACGAGACCGTAGGCCGTTGCATGTTTGAGACCCATGATGGCCTGTCACGTGACTATGAGGTAAGCTGCGAGGAGCTGGATTACCTCAACGACGTTGCTCGCGAGTGCGGTGTAACCGGTTCGCGCATCATGGGCGGCGGCTTCGGTGGCTGCACCATCAACCTGGTGAAGGAGGATCGCTACGACCACTTCATTGCCACTGCCAAGGAGAAATTCAATGCTAAATATGGACATGAGCCCGAGGTGATCAATGTCATCATCAGCGACGGAGCTCACAAGGTGGAGGATTGATCGTCATGAAGAGCATCCGTATCGATACCCACGAAACCGAGCGTGGTGAAATCACCACCTATGAACTCATCAATGCCAGTGGTGCAAGTGTTAAGCTCTCTTCATTGGGCGCTGGTATCCTTGAAATCAAGGTCCCTGACCGCGACGGCAACCTTGCCGACGTGGTGCTGGGCTATAAGGATCTGAACGACTATTTCTTTGACGGTCCCTGTGCCGGTAAGGTGCCTGGCCGTTTTTCCAACCGCATCTGCAAAGGGCATTTTGTGCTGGACGGCAAGGACTATCAGCTCAACTGCAATCACCAGGACAAGCACCATCTGCATGGTGGTAATGTTGGTTTCCAGAACAAGATTTGGGATTGTGAGATGGACGGCAGTGATACCGTCGTGTTCTCGTTGGAAAGTCTAGACGGTGACGAGAAATACCCCGGTACCCTCAATGCCCGCGTGGCTTACACTTGGAGCGATGACAATGTGCTCAAGATTGAATTGGGCGCAGTGACCGACGCTCCCACGGTGCTGAACCTCACCAACCACACCTATTTCAATATGGCAGGAGAGAGTAGGGAAGGCACCGCTCTCAATCAGGTGCTCAAGCTCAATTGCTCACATTTCCTGGTGACTGATGCCGACCTTATCCCGACTGGCGAAATCGCCCCCGTGGCTGGCACTCCTATGGACTTCACCGAGCCCAAGGTAATTGCTCGTGACATCAAGCAGGATTTCCCTGCCCTGAACTATGGCAAGGGATATGACAACTGCTGGGTTGTTGACGGTTATGAGGACGGTGACCTGCATTTGGTTGCTGTGCTGGCCAATGAGGAGTCGGGACGCATGGTTGAGATTTGCTCTGACCAGCCTGCAGCACAGGTCTATACTGGCAACTGGCTGGAAGGATGTCCCCTGAGCAAGAGTGGCAAGCAGTATCATGACTACGATGGCGTGGCCATTGAGTGCCAGGGATTCCCCGATGCTCCCAACCACGAGAATTTCCCGTCACCGGTATTGCGTCCTGACGAGGAGTACCGCCGCACAATCATCTTTGACTTCAAAACTCTCTAAACAATAAACTATAAACTATAAACAAAGAATAATGAAACCGACATTATTTGTGCTCGCTGCTGGCATGGGCAGCCGTTACGGCGGTCTCAAGCAGCTCGACGGTCTAGGCCCTCACGGCGAGACCATTATGGACCATTCGATTTATGACGCTATTCACAGCGGCTTCGGTAAAGTAGTCTTTGTCATCCGCAAAGATTTTGAGGCTGATTTCCGCGAGAAGATTTTGTCAAAATATGAGGGACATATCCCCGTGGAACTCGTATTCCAGGGCCTGAACGACCTGCCGGATGGCTTCACCTGTCCTGAAGAGCGCGTGAAACCGTGGGGCACCAACCATGCTCTACTGATGGGCAAGGACGTCATCAACGAGCCGTTCGCCATCATCAACGCCGATGACTATTATGGCCGTAACAGCTTTGAGGTGATGGCCCAGGAACTCTCATCTCTGCCTGAGGACAGCAAGGGCCACTACAGCATGGTGGGCTTCAAGGTGGGTAATACCATGAGTGAGAGCGGTACCGTAGCACGTGGCGTTTGTGAGACCCGTGATGGCTTGCTCACTGGTGTGGTAGAGCGCACAAGCATCGGCTTTGATGCCGACCACAATATCGCCTTTACCGACGAGAACGGCGAGGTGCAGCACTTGGATTTTGACACTCCCGTGTCGATGAACTTCTGGGGCTTCACTCCCGACTACTTTGTACACAGCGAGCGTTGTTTCATTGACTTCCTCAAGGAAAACATCGACAAGCCCAAAGCTGAGTTCTTTATTCCTACGGTAGTCAATGAAATGGTAACTGCCGGTACTGCACAGGTCAAAGTGCTGAAGACCGAGAGCAAGTGGTTTGGCGTGACCTACGCCGCCGATCGCCAAGGCGTAGTGGACAAGTTTGCCGAACTCCATGCCGCAGGCGTCTATCCCGAGAAAATGTTCTAAAGCGAGCATAATTACTTAAATAGCTAAATATCCCGCATGGTAATGTTTACCATTGCGGGATATTTTGTACTTTTGTGCTGTGAGACTATTCAAGACGACACCCAACCAGCCGCCACAACGGGTCAAGAAGCATACTTGGTCACGCAATTTCCATGCTTGGGAATTACGCAATAATCGGCGTGAACAGGACCGCCATCTGTCCCTGGTAGACGATAGCACGATGCGTACCTGTCCTAACTGCCACAGGCGTTTTGTGGGGAGTTTCTGTCCGCGGTGTGGACAGTCGGGCACATGGTCCCGATACACCTTTAGGCGGGCTATCTTGAATTTCCTTGACATCTGGGGGCTTGGCAATCGCCCGATGTTCCAGACCATCCGAGAATTGTTTGTCCGTCCGGGGTATATGGTACGTGACTACCTGAATGGTCAACGTCAGCGTTATTTCCCGCCATTCAAGATGCTCGCTGTAATGGCTCTGCTCCTGGTTTTTGTCACTTGGCTGACAAACCAGAAACATTATAGTTTTTTGGGTGAGATAGTACGGATATATAACGATTCCGTTGCTGATCAACTCAGTGCGAAGTCATTGTCTTCTGGAGTAAGTGGCATTATTGATTCCCTGATTCAGTTGCTGAAATTTTTGTCTTCAAGCCCGTTATATGAGTATCTTTGTCTTGGAGTACTCTATGTGCTATGTGTATGGGTCGCTTTTAAGCGTGTCAGCCGATTCAATGTAGTGGAGACATACATATTTCTGGTCTTTATCCTGGTTCAGTTCCTATTATGCATTATTCCGCTGAGGTTTTGTACCGGTATGTATGCTTTATTGAACGAAGTGGTGTCGTCTCAATCCATAACGCCCATTAAATTAATTGAATCCCAGTTCTTGCAGATCCTTCATGAAGTGTTTTTAAGTATATTCAGTAAGAGTTGGATTTTTCTACTGTTACTTTGGGTCTATGATTTCCACCAGTTTTATCAACTTGGTTTCCGTAAGACGATTTGGCACATGTTCATGGCTTCTTTAATTGGCTTTGTTATAGTATTTCTATCTATATTCTTTATTTATTCCCTTGTTTTAGAAGGCATCGTTAGTGCATTGACTTTTGTAATATCGATTGTGATTGCGGCTATCACAGCTTACTTTGCGTTAAAGTACCTTCACAGCATTAAAGCTGATACAAACCCAGTACTATATATCGTATCAAAGGTCGCTCTAGGTGTGTCTCTTTTTCTGTATATATTCATATTCGAAGACCTGTTGTTGTCAACCCTATTGTTTCTGCTTTGTGCCGCTTGCAGCCTTCTGCCTATCTTCATTTACCATAAACTCAAACGCAAATAGGTCCTTTGCAATTGCCCCTGTTTTGATTGGAAATAAAGCTAATCAATCTTATTTCAGCACCGTAATGGTTACTATTGCGGTTTTTTTTATATCTTTGGGGCATGAAAAAACCGAAAAAAACAAAGATTAAGATAAAGAAGCCCGCTGCAAAGGTGAAGCCCATCAAAAAGAATACCTGGTACCGTCGGTTCCGGGCTTGGGAAATACGCCTTGACCGTCGATTGCAGCGGCATAATGAAATACCCCAAAACATTGACGAGACCCCTCGTGAGTGTTCCAACTGCGGCTATAGTTTCACGGGTCGCATCTGTCCGCAGTGCGGGCAGGCTGCCACCTGGATGCGCTACTCATGGCGACAGATGATACTCAATGTTCTCGACATCTGGGGCTTGGGCAACAGGCCGATGTTCCGCACATTGCGCGAACTGTTTACCCGTCCTGGCTACATGGTGCGCGACTACCTGGGTGGCCATCGTCAGTTCTATTTCCCTCCATTTAAGTTGCTGGCCGTCTCCATTGTGCTGGTTATTTTCGTCAGTTGGCTGACGGGTGTTAAGTATGACTCTATGTTTGCCAGTTTGGCCGAAGAGTTGCCTGACAACGCTGACAGTTTAACGGGTGGATTAGGGCTTCTTGCCAGTGTGGGGCTTATGTTAATTAAGCTATTAGCCAGCAACTTACTCTATGAATGGCTGTTTTTTGGAGTGGTTGCGGTGATTGGGGTGTGGATTGCTTTTTATCGTTACCGTAAGTATAATTTTGTCGAGACCTATATCTTTCTTGTATTCGTCATGGTACAGTGGCTGCTCAGCATGATTCCTGATATGGTGGGCACTTGTTTCTGCAACTTTGTAGATGCCCACTCATCGGGTTCGGGTATCGCTGTAGCCAGTGCTTCTATTGTATCAATTGTGGGTGGCCTGGTCAGCACCGTCTATTCTTGGGCAGTAGCATTGTTGCTTGTTATGGATTTCCGCCAGTTCTATGGCTTGAAATGGAAGACTGCCCTCTGGCGCATGATTCTTGCAGTCTCCACTCTCGTTGGTATTGCTATAATTTTTGGTACCATCTTTATTGCTTTTTTCGATCGCGGTACCATGTTCCAGGTTCACGCCATATTGAACTGCGTGATGATACCTGCGGCATTTGTTCTGGCCAACTGGTTTATTGACAAGAATAAACAGATTGTACCGCCTTCTATCATCACCACATGCAAGATGTTGATGCTCTCTGTTTTGTCAATGCCGCTCTTGAGCGCTATGTTAAATCATCGTGGTTTTGGCATAGTAAGTTCAGCAGCGATTGTCGTCTTGTATGGCATAATTGTTGTGACTTTCAGCCTCCTGCCAGCAATTCTTTATAAAAAATATCAACGCACCTGGCTCTCCTTCTTACCACTGGTTCTGCTCATTGCTTTTCTTGTTTTGACATTCTGTCTTTTGAAGTATTCATGAAACAATAGAAACAGTTGATGACATAGTAAAAGATCAAAATTCAAAAATAATAATAGAAATGATGAAACTGAAATGGCTCCAACTTGCCTGCATGGTGGGTATGATTGCTCTCACTGCTTGCAATTCAGTGAAACAGAATGTAATGTCGCGGAGTGTGATGTCGCAACGCGCTCCATCGCTCGATGATGACGCATGGAGTGCCTCGTCATGGATTGCAGTTGCCGGCGCCCCCGTTGTGACAGGTAAAGTCCAGGATGGTACCAGGGCAGCCGATGGCGCCAACTGGTTTGTCTCCACGCTCAAGAACGAGCAGCAAGTGACCAAGGCCGTGTGGATGACAACGGGCCTCGGTGTGTATGAAATCTATGTCAACGGCGAGAACATCGGTGAAGAAGTGCTCAAGCCTGGGTTTACCCATCCGATGAAGACTAAGCGTTCTTTCACCTATGACATTACGAGCAAGTTCAATACTGCTGCCGGCGCCGAGAATGTGTTATCAGCTCAGGTAACGCCAGGGTGGTGGGCCGACAAAATAGTCACTCCTGGCGGCAATGACGGGATGATTGGCAAGAAGTGCGCCTTCCGTGGTGTCCTGGAACTGACCTATGCCGATGGTTCCAAGAAGCGCTACGGCACCGACACCCAGCACTGGAAATCAGGGATTGCAGGTCCTGTGAAACATGCGGCCATCTTCGACGGTGAGGAATATGATGCCCGTGAGCGCGCAGTCAATGCCATGAGTCCAGAATTGACTACGCCTGTTGTGAGCGACGAATTCAAGGGTGAAATTCTTCCGACTGATGGCGCTGAGATTTATCTGCGCCATGACCTGGCTCTCTCACCAGTCCGTGCCTACATCTGGAAGGATGTTGTAGGCGCTGATTCGACCGCCTACGGTAAAGTGATTATCAGCAGGGAATATGTGAGTGGAGAGCCGATGACTGTTCATCCGGGTGAGCATCTTGTGATTGACTTCGGCCAGAATTGTTCTGCCGTACCGGCCTTTGTGTTTAATGCTAAGAGTGGAACACAACTCACCTGTATTACCTCCGAGTTGCTGAACGACGGCAATGGCATGAAGAGCCGTGGCATGGATGGTCCCGAAGGTAGCGTGCATCGCCAGAACTTGCGTATCCCGGATACGGGCATGAGAATTGACTATACGTTTGCCGATACCGATGTGCCCGTTGAGTGGTACCCTCATTTCACTTTCTTCGGCTATCGCCTGATTTCTATCACAGTGACCGACGATGTAGTCATCAACAGCGTCAAGTCTATTCCGGTAACATCTATTGCACAGGACATGGAAATCGGCAAGATCACAACAGGAAATGAACTGGTAAACAAGCTGATTTCAAATACCCTTTGGGGACAGCGTTCCAATTATCTGTCGGTTCCCACCGACTGCCCACAGCGCAACGAACGCCTGGGATGGATGGCCGACACACAGGTGTTTACCGAGACGGGGACCTTCTTTGCCAACACTGACAACTTTTTCCGCAAGTGGCTTCGCGACGTGCGCGACTCCCAGAGCGAGACCGGAGCCTACCCAGGTGTCGCTCCGTGGGCACAATATGGCGCTATGTCTACCGACATGATGCGCTTGGGCTGGGCCGATGCCGGTATCATTGTTCCCTGGACTGTATGGAAACAGTTCGGTGACAATGGCATCGTGGACCAGCACTGGGCCTCGATGGAGAAATTCATGGACCACGTGAATCAGACAAAATATGACCATACCGCCCTGAATGCCGAGAACGCCAACTATCAGTGGGCCGACTGGCTGAGCTATGAGCCGCTTGAGAGCTGCACTGGTCGAGCCTTTGGAAAATATGGCGTTAAATCCGATACCAGAGTCTATTGGGCTTATCTGGGTGCATCCTATTGGGCTATTGATGCCGCGATGATGCGCGACATGGCACTTGCCACGAGTCGCGACGCATCCAAGTATGAAGCCATGGTTACTGAAGCAAAAACCTACATGTTGAAGCGCTTTTTTAAGGAGAATGGCGAGTTCAAGGCCGATATCCTCAACACGATGCAGACACCGATTTTGTTTGCGCTCAAGAATGAATTGTTCACGGGACAGGCCCGAGACAACATGTTGAAACGCTTGCGTGAGAACTTTGAGTCAAATGGTAATTGCCTGCAGACTGGTTTCTTGGGCACTTCCATTCTGATGCCCACGCTCACCGAGAACGGGATGATTGACATTGCCTATGAACTGCTTTTCCAACGCAAGAATCCCAGTTGGCTCTATTCGGTTGACAATGGTGCAACAACCATTTGGGAACGCTGGAACAGCTATATGATTGAGGAAGGAATGGGCCCACAGGGCATGAACAGTTTTAACCACTATGCCTATGGTGTCGTCTGCCAGTGGATTTGGGAAACCGTGGCAGGCATTGCTGCCGATACGGCTCAACCAGGATTCCGTCACATCATCATGAAGCCTATCCCTGATAGACGCCTCGGGCACGTTGAGGCCGAATACAACTCGGCAGCCGGACTCATCAAGAGCGCTTGGAGATATGAGGGTGACAAGTGGATATGGAAATTCTCTATTCCCAAGGGGGCGACTGCATCGGTTACTCTCCACGGCGAGACCCTGTCACGAGTATACCAGGCTGGAGACTATACCATCAAGATGGACGTCGCCAAGTAAGCTAGGTTCGTTAAACAAAAAAACAAAACAATACCGCACTGCCGATTTAATGACAGTGCGGTATTGTTTTTAGGACGATTCTTCAAATCGGTTGTTACTTGCGTAGCATGAGGTTGATGGCCAGCCAGCCACCGAAGGCTTGCAGGAGCATGCCTGGCCAACCCAGTTTCCAATCCTGCAATGCACTGGCAAGGCTGCCCGTCATAGCCCACTCAATCAGGCCACCCACAAGCTGATAGCCCAGTACCACGGCAATGAGTGCCAGCAGCGACGCTCCTTTGCTGCGGTTCGCCATCCAGGCAGCAGCCCCAGCCAGCAGTACGCCCTTGATCATGATAATGGGCAATGAGGCAACGGGGGGCATCCCGAACAGTGCCGAGTTGATCAGCGGCGACAACACAGCCGTCAACAGGCCCACTCGGAATCCGAACTTATAGGCTGCAACCAGCGTAAAGAAGTAGATGGGCAACAATATCAGGCCTCCCTTGGGAATCAGGTGGCACAGCTGAGGCAATACGATGTTGCCAACAATAAACAAAACAGCGAACAGATAGGTGCGCATCTCACGCCAACCTAATGAATACAGCTTAATAGCAGTAGTTTTACTTTCCATTTTGAATCTTAATTTAGTTGTTTGAGTGCAAAAGTAAGCTAAAAAGCGCATTTTCACAACTACTCAACTTGAAAAAATCAATTAAACTCATGTATTCAGTAAAAAATCTCTACTTTTGCCTAACAATTAAATTGGCAGCAATGGATATTGACGTTCTATGGAGGATAGGGGAGAGACTGTTGCGATGGGGAACACGAGCCCATTGCATGGTAATGCCATCGGTATATCGTTCCTACAACCACAAGCAGTATGCCTGTCCAATTGAACAGAAGTATCATGCCACTGGACCTTATGCAGTTACCTATCATGCCATTGACGGCACTCACGTATTTATCCCTAGCGCTGCTCAAGAAGAAGCATTCCCTCTGGTGGTGATGATCAATGGAACCGGGTTGAAGGCATTGGATTACACCCCGGTGTTTGAGCACCTGGCATCATGGGGATTCATCGTTATCGGCAACGATGACATCAGTGCTTGGAGTGGTCGCTCGGCATTGACCTCTCTTGATATTGCTCTTAAACACAACGACGACAAGAGTAGTCCGTTGTATCATCGTATTGACATTCAGCGGATAGGTGTTGCCGGACATTCCCAAGGCGCTATCGGAGCCATCAATGCAGCATCAGCCGATGAACGGATTAAGGTGCTCTATGCCGCCAGTTGCCCACAAGCTAAACTGGCCAAAAGGTTGCGTTGGACTTATTCCATGGGCAGCATTTATGTCCCCACCATGTTGAGTGCCGGCACGTGGTGGATCGAACGACAAATATCACCTCTTACTTCGTTGGAACGCTTAGCCGCGGAACTTCCTGCCTCAACACCGATGCTGATGGGGCGCATCAACGGCATAGAGCACCGCTATGTCCTTCATCAGGGCGATGCCTACATGACTGCCTGGTTACGCTACTGGCTGGCAAATGATTCTATGGCAGATCCTGCCTTTTTTGGAGCCGCTCCTGAAATCCTGAATAATCCCCGTTGGATAGATGTAAAGATTGCTCTCAAGTGAGATTTCTCATCCGGCCTGCTGAAATGAGAGCTACTGCCCCATAACACCATCCCATACGGCATGACGCAGCGTGCCGACCTCATCATCGCAACGGTATTCCCAGTACATCGCGCCACGCATGCCTGTTTCCTTGATAAAACGGCATTTCCAAGCTAGTGACTCGGCGTCCTCATACGTGCAGACAAATTCGCCGTCCTTCATGAGATAGGGTGCCTTGGCTACGTCATCCCACATGCGGGTGACATCGGTGCGCTTGACCAGGGCTCCGTAGGAAGCATCGCCGAAGCCCTTGACCGAGCGTCCATAGAATGGCACGCCCAGCACCAGTTTGTTTACTGGCATTCCGGCATCAAGATGTGCCTGCAAAGCCTCCTGTGCCGTCACACGGCCAGACATCTCACTACGATATAGGGATGCATGGTGATAGGGTGGGTTGCCCACGTCATACATCATGATGTTCACCAGGTCAACGTAGGGCTCTATTGCCTTGAAATCGACAAATCGGGCATCGGCGATTGTGGCACACGACAACAGGTAATCCTTGCCGAGAGCCTTGCGTAGTTCCTTCATCAGCAGGGTGAAATTGTCGATGTCGGCGGGTGATGAAGTGATGCCAGCCTCGCTACTGCTGGGATATTCCCAGTCCATGTCAATTCCATCGAGATGAAACTCCTTGACGATACGCTTGCAGTCACGGGCAAACGCCTTGCGACGCCTGTCTGTTGAAGCCATCTCACTAAATCCGCCTGCCGTCCATCCACCGATGCTCAGCACGATATAGATCTTGTGGTCCTTCTTCAACTCGACCAATTGTCGCAGTCGCTCAGGATGCTGGATGGTCACCCCGTCATAGGTTTTGTTCACGTTGCCGAAGGCATAGTTGATATGCGTCAGCACCGAACAGTCCGGCATGGGCATATCCTTGTTCCATCCTGTTACATAGGCAGCCACGACTGGTCCATCATCCTTGTGCCGGCCTGCCCACACTGGCATCATCAATGCCAACATACTTGTCAATATCAATATCCTATTCATCATTGATTAAAATTACTGATTTTTCAAAAATAGGTCGTAATAGTGGGATTCTTCTTTTGCAAATTTGCCACCTCCTTTGGTACGATGATGCCAAGCCGCCTCATTGTTCCACTTTAACGGATCAAGCTCGACATCTCCAACTGTGATCGATGAGATATATTTCCAAGCATGAACGATATGCTCTTCCCGATACAAGCCTTCCCACTCACGATAAATGGTCAGATACTGATTTGGAGCAAGTATCGCTACATAGATGCTATCGCTGCTGTCATAATGGGTGGTCACACTGTCGCTTCTATGAACATCATATCCAGAATATGGTGAACTCATGATTTCCTGAAAGAAGGAGACGGTTACAGTGTCACTCGTCATATTGCGGATGTTATACTCCGAAGATGACATCGTGTCACATGATGCCAATAGCAAGATTGCTCCAACCATTGCCATCAAGATTGATATGTTGATTCTTCTCATATATTCTAATATACCCTAATATATTAACGTAATAATCTTCAATATCTTGCTTTTATCATCAACAAAATCAAGATTTTTCCGTTTTGAAGTTAAGCGCGAAGTGTAAAAATGCTGAAACCTAATTTAATCTGCGAGCAAGGCAAGCATCAACACGGGAATTAATCTTTTTTTAATAATGAATAATTAAAATAATTGTACGTAATTCGGGAAATAGTAGTACCTTTGCAGGTTGAATTGCTACGACAAGGTTTTAGCCACCTGGCTTGATGCTCTATACGATGACAATTCAGCTGAAAAGCAAGAACCAAAAACTATTTTAAGGTTACTATATAATTTACTATTTTATGGCAGAAACAAAGAAATTGTTCGACCAATTCGCGCCTGTCACTCCTGAGGAGTGGCGTGCCAAGGCCGAAGTTGACCTGAAAGGGGCCGACTTTGAGAAGAAAATGGTTTGGCGGACAAACGAGGGTTTCAATGCTCAGCCGCTGTATCGCAGCGTGGACATTGCTGACCTGAAGCAGACCAAATCACTCCCCGGTGAGTTCCCCTATGTCCGCGGAACCCGCTACAACAACGACTGGAAGGTGCGCCAGAACATCGATGTTGACGATGTGCAGGCCGCCAATGCCAAGGCTGTCGAGGTGCTCGGCAAGGGCATCAACTCGATTGGCTTCCACATGCATGGTAGTGATGTGGACCTGGACGCGC
>JAEEGI010019377.1_pt1 | contig 13717 bp, 9 predicted proteins | sample 8958751 | NCBI WGS metagenome assembly JAEEGI01 (sample SAMN16246545, study PRJNA631951) | gut metagenome | biome: gut microbiome; feature: rumen; material: KS-attached | host: Bos | place: Iran: Karaj | collected 2018-10
CTGACGGATTCCGTCAGGAGTTTTTGCTTATAAGAATGAGGCGGGAAGCCTCATGGCTGTTGCCTCTTAATATTCCACTTTGCCTTCCATTTCCTTTGCCTGGTCGATCATCTTCTGAATCTCGCTCTCGGCAGGGACGCGGTTACATAGGTTCTTCGCTTCATTGGTCTCGTCAAGCTTGGCTTTCAGGTTAGCGGCCACACGGTGTTTCAACTCTTTAACCGTATCTACACCAGCTGCCTCAAGCAACTCTGCAAACTGAGGACCAATACCATTGATGCGGAAAAGATCAGCATGATTCGTCCATTTCAGGATAAGTTTCGGACTGATGCCCGTTTCTTCTGCTAAGGCTTTGCGGCCAGAAGGTTTAGCGCACTTGTCCAATAAGTCTTCCACCTTCTCTATGCCTGCGGCAATCAGCTTTTCGGCATAAACGTCACCTACGCCTTCAATGTCAATGATTTTGTAAGCCATAGTTCTAAAATTTAAGGGTTTATATTTGGGTTAACTGTCTGTCGGTAGAGTGGTTCTATAAATTATGTTCACTTGTGTGAAACATAATTTATAGAACCTACTAGATGTCAATACACGCGGAAACCGATTGTCTTGCGCACCTCGCGGAGGGTGGCGGCGGCGCTCTCACGGGCTTTGTCAGCTCCTTCCTTGGCAATCTTGTCAAGCAATGCCGTGTTCGATGTGTATTCCTCAATGCGCTCGCGGATTGGGTTGATCACACCCACCATGTCTTCTGCCAATTGCTTCTTCATATCGCCATAGCGCAGTGTGCAGTCGTTCCATTTGTCTTCGAAATACTGAAGGGTGTCGGCGCTGGAAACGATGCTCATCATCTTGAACAGGTTGGCTATCACCTCAGGCTTCTCACTGTTCATGGATTGAGGGCCATTGTCAGTCACGGCGCGCATCACCTTTTTCCTCACAACTTTCTCTTCGTCGTTCAGGTAGATGCAGTTGCCATCGCTCTTGCCCATCTTTCCGCTTCCGTCCAAGCCGGGAACTTTCAGCGCCTCGGCACCGAAATAATAGTTCTGAGGTTCAGGGAAGAGGTCGGTTTTGTAGATATTGTTGAATCGGCGGGCACATTTGCGGGCCATCTCCATGTTCTGCTCTTGGTCTTTGCCAACCGGCACCCATTTGGCACGGTGCTGGAGGATGTCGGCGGCCATCAGCGTTGGGTAGGTGAACAGACCGGCATTCACGTTGTCGGGCTGCTGACGGGCTTTCTCCTTGAAGGTCGTCACACGTCCCAGCTCGCCAATGTACGTGTTCATGTTCAGGTAGAGATAAAGCTCTATAGTTTCGCTCACGTCACTCTGCACATATATCGTGGCTTTTTCGGGGTCAAGACCGCAGGCCAGATATTCTGCCAAAATCGTGCGTGTGGAATTTTGTATGTTTTCAGGGGTCGGATGGGTCGTTAGGGAATGCCAGTCAGCGATGAAGAAATAGCAATTGTACTCATGCTGCATTTTCACAAAACTTCTTACCGCACCGAAATAATTTCCTAAATGTAAGTGACCGGTAGGGCGGATACCGCTTAATACTATGTCCATTGGTTCTTTAATAATATATGATTTCTTCTATTTTCTTTTCTTATATGGCTGATGTGATTCGTGCCTCAAAACTCATGGGCTTGAAACATGAAACTTGATTCTCTCAATGAGGCATCAGTATGCATTTTTTTCACCTGCGAATACATTCGTCACCGTTTTCACGATGATGCGGATGTCAAGCAGCAACGTCCAGTTCTCTATGTATTCTATGTCCTTCTTCACGCGATCTTCCATCTGACTCAATTTCTGTGTCTCACCACGGAATCCCGACACCTGGGCAAGGCCGGTGATGCCAGGTTTTGCCAGGTGGCGAACCATGTAGCGGTTGATGATGTTGGAATATTCCTCTGTGTGCTTCAGCATGTGAGGACGCGGACCCACAACCGACATGTCGCCCAACAGCACGTTGATGAACTGTGGGAGCTCGTCAATGTTGGTTTTGCGCATGATATTGCCGTAGGAGAATTTGCGTGGGTCGTCTTTGGTGGCTTGAAGCCTGTCAGCGTCTTTGTTCACGTGCATCGATCTGAACTTCAGGCAATAAAAGGACTTGCCGTCTAATCCGGTGCGGAGCTGACGGAAGAAAATCGGTCCTGGTGACTGAATCTTGATGATGATGGCGGAAATCAGGAACACGATAGGGAAGACGACAATCAAAACCAATAATGAGAAGAAGATGTCGAACACGCGCTTGACTATCTTGTTTAGTGGGTAGGTCAGAGGTTCACGACGGCGGGCAATCACTGGTGTGCTGCCATATTGGTTGAACAGCAGTTTGCCACGGAACACATTCAAGTCGGGAACGTAGAAGAAACGGATCAGGTTGTTGTCGCAATATTTCGAAAGCATGTTGATCTTCTCCTGTTCCGTTGAGGGCACGTAGCCGTATATTTCGTTGATGTTTTTATGCTTTGACAGCCATTCGTAAAGCGTGTTGGTTGTACCGGCATACAATTCGCTCAATTCGGGGTCGTCAGATGGCTCATCGGCAAAGTGTGCCTTCACCGTATAGCCATAAATCGGTTGGGATATATAATGAAAAAGTTCCTTGATGCCGTTGGTGTTGCCAATCAAGACCACTAAGTTCTGGTTACGCTTGTTCGCACGGAAATGCATGAACAGCCGACGCAAAACCAAACGCTCAATCATCAATATCAGCACGTAAATGATGATATAGGTGAAGAAATAGGTGCGCGGAAAGTGCATCGAAGGGTAGAAAAGTGTGATGACCAGAGACGTGATGACGGCAAACAAGGTACCTGTGAATATCACATTCTTAATCACTGATTCTGCACTGTTGAAACGTTTCTGGTTCACTGGAGGGTGAATGATGAACGTGGCAAGATATGATGAAGCCAATATCAGTGTCGTCAGTTTGAAGCCTATCGAAGGAAAGGTGTGGGGGGCCAGACGTTTGAACAGGATATATAGAAGCAGGTTTAAGACAACAATCATGACCATGTCAGCGATCATGACCACATAATACAACTTGTTATCTTTGTCGGACTGCATAATTCTCTTTCTTTTGTGCAAAGATACTAAAAGCTGAGAGAAGAACAAAATAAACCTGTTTATTTTTTATTCCGAAGCGCCAAATCTTCGGCGAAGCCAAAGATACTAAAAGCTGCGAGAAGAACAAAATAAACCTGTTTATTTTTTATTCCGACCGAGCGAAATAGGAGCTCGGTTTGCGACAACTGAAGCTTTAGTTTCACAAAGGAGTAATCCCAAAGGGATTCTTTAATGCCAAATCTTCGGCGAAGCCAAATGTAGTGAAAGCCGAGCGCAAAAGAAACAAATTAATTTGATTTCATTTTGCCGAGGTGCATCCTACATTATGTAAAGATACTAAAAGCTGAGAGAAGAACAAAATAAACCTGTTTGTTTTTTATTCCGACCGAGTGAAATAGAGGGTGGTCAGAATAAACCATACCCTAATAGTCCTCAAAATCCTTTGAGTAGGTCGAACCGTTGCATTTACGGATAAAGTTCTGAATATCCCAGTTCGATTTAAAAGAAGAAGGAGCGGACTGATAGATCAACTGAAGTTGAGGGGGAACCATATAAAAACCGCTGTTTTCCGATGCTTCATTGCATACATGAAGAAACCATGAAGCACCGAGCACATTGTCATAGTTGCTGCGGATAAAATCACATTCCAAACTGTCTATTTGCTGAGTCACATGCTTCAATTCGGCCGATTTCTCATTGTATTCAGCATATTCATTGCTGCGGACATCCATCGTTGTCACACGATGGTACAACTCCTTCTGAACAAATACCAATGAGTCGCGGGTCGTCAAAAACGAATACAGCATCTCGTTCAGAGGCGTGCCGCTAACCTGAATGTTGGAATTCTGATAGTTGATGCTCACCTCGCCATCTTCAAGCACCATCGGGATGCGCATGCTGCCCATGTAGATTGTCACACATAACACGGAGTCAAGCGGACCAGTCATCTCAAACTTTCCGTGAACCACACGGCAAGAGTCGAAATACAACACCTGAGGAGAGTTCATCGGGCCCATATAGGCATATTCGCCGTCTATCGTGGACTGCGTGGACTTGCCTTTCACAAAATATTGCTGCTCCGAACAGGAGAGCGTGAACAAGGCAAGCACTAATATGCTGTATAAGCCGTTTTTCATCTTTCTTTACTCAATTGCTGTGATTGAAGTCGATTACCATTCATTCCACATGACAATCCCCTTCAAACTTTCTTTCTACAAAATTACAATTTCATTTCTTTCGTAACAAAACTTTTCACTTTTCTTTAGGCTTTATTCAGTTTATTTCACTTTTCAAGCTTTTTTTTTACTTTTATTCACTTTTTGTCCGATTTATTTGGGCGGTATGACTTTTTTCAATAACTTTACAACGCAAAAGCAAAAAGGGCGTTTAGCTCAGCTGGTTTAGAGCATCTGCCTTACAAGCAGAGGGTCGGCGGTTCGAATCCGTCAACGCCCACCAACAAAAAGCCGTCGGAATTTCCGACGGCTTTTTTGTCGCACCATTGGGCTTGTTTTTCTCTATATTTTTCATCTGAATCTACCCACTGTGCCTTCTATGCGTTCTTCCATGGCATCAGGAAGGGCAGGGAAAAAGTCAATGCCTGTCAGCTCCTCCACTTCGTTGATGCTCATCGAATAATCATTCAAATCATAACCACCACCGCGGTTCTCACACACAAAACCAATTCCTTTGCCTTTGTGCTTGTTGCTCAATACAACCTTGAAGAAGGCATCTGGAACTGGGATGCGGCTCGCGCCAATCAACTCACGCTCTTTCCGGTTCTCAAAAAACACGGGACCGCAAACGATATATACGTCTCCTTCATCGCGGGCCCAGTCACGGCATTTGATTTCTATGTCGTTCCAAACACCGCTGTTCAGACCTTTATACTGAGGACATACGTTCGTCATCAGGAAACTTTCCTGCATGGCGGTCAAGTCCCATTTGTTGTCGCCGGCTGGGCACATGTGGCCACGGTCATATTTTTTGGCTTTGTTATAGTCGTAGTAATGGGTGCTGTTGCTCACGTCGTCGTCGTCATGGAAGGCGCGCTGAGGGCGTTCCACATTGCCGTAGGTATGGGAGCGTGTCAGATGCCATGCCACCCAGTTCGCCAGTTTCGTCGTGCGGTTATACGACAAGGCATAGCCACGGCGGTAGAGTATCTGCTCTGGCTTGCCCCTGAGTTTGGCGGGTATGGCGATGTAGTCGGGGGAATTGTCGAAACGGCCGTCTTCGTAGGCGGTGTTTTTGTCGTATTTGTATTTATAGCCATGAAGGTTCTCGTCGTTGTCGTTGCTGCCTTTGTCCTGAGGTGAGGCGGAGTCAGCCTGGGTATATTCGGCTTCATCTTCTGTGTCAAGGAAGGTCTCCACGTTCGAAATGTCCTGCTGCTCTTTTTCTTTCTGGCATTTTTGGCAGCTTGAAAACCATACGGACGACAATGACACGAAGGCCATCAACATCAATTTCATTTTCATTGTATAATTTTTTGAATATCTAATTGTTTGAATCTGTGAATTGGGTGGAGTGTATGTAAGCGCTCAACATCTCAGCACATCGCTCACCATCAACACCGGCAGAGACAATGCCGCCAGCATAGCCAGCACCTTCGCCACAAGGAAACAGACCTTCGATGCGAACGTGCTGCAAACGCTCCCTGTCGCGCAATATCCGGACAGGAGAACTGGTGCGGCTCTCAATGCCAATCATGCAGGCATCGTTGGTCAGGAACCCATGAGAACTCTTGCCAAAATGAAGAAAACCTTTCTGAAGACGGGTGGTGATAAATTCAGGCAACCAGAAATGAAGGGGGGAACTCACCAAGCCTGGAGAATAGGAACTCTCAGGAAGGCTTCCGCTCAGCCTGCGGTTCACAAAGTCGGCCATCCGCTGACCGGGAGCATGCTGGCTCCGGCCACCCTGCTGCCAGCACAACTGTTCCAGATATTCTTGCAGATGCATTACCGAGAGGGTGGAGTCGGCATCCCAACTCATCCCTTCTCTCGACAAGCGACTGTTGATGCCGGTGATGAGGTCGGGTGAGACCAATCGACGGTCGTGGAGGTCCTCAGGATGGATTTCCACCACCATACCGCTGTTGCTCCATGGAGAATTGCGCTCTGCTGACGACATCCCGTTCACCACTGTCTGTTCTGGACCGCTCGCTGCGGGAACCACACTACCGCCTGGGCACATGCAGAATGAATATACACCGCGGCCTTCGACTTGGGTCACGTATGAATATTCAGCGGTAGGAAGATACTGGCCTTTGCCTTCTTTGCTGTGATACTGAATCTGGTCAATAAGGTGAGCGGGATGCTCCAACCGAACTCCTATCGCAATTCCTTTCGAACTGATTTCGATTCCGTTCGACCACAGCAAGCGGTAAACATCACGGGCGGAATGACCGGTGGCCAATATCACCGGGCCATGAAGCTCATACTGGTGAGGAAGAGAACTGCCAGAGTCGGTGTGCTCTACTGCTATACCTGCTATCTTGTTGCCACGAAGCAAAAGATGGGTCATCTTGCTCTGGAAACGAACTTCGCCCCCACATCTGATAATCGTGTTGCGCATCGACTCAATCACCGATGGAAGGCGGTTGGTTCCGATGTGGGGATGAGCATCAACAAGGATGGAAGGGGAAGCGCCATGCTGGCAAAAAACATTCAGAATCTTCTGGCTGTTGCCTCGTTTCTTGCTGCGGGTGTAAAGTTTGCCGTCTGAAAACGCACCGGCACCGCCCTCACCGAAACTGTAGTTCGACTCGGGATCAACTTGTTGAAGCCTGCTGATCTGAGCGATGTCTTTACGGCGGGAATGTACGTCTTTTCCGCGTTCCACCACAATCGGACGGATGCCTAACTCAATTAAGCGCAAGGCGGCGAACAGTCCCCCCGGACCAGCACCGACCACAATGGCGGACGGACAGCCTTCCACATTAGGGTAAGTGATGCGCTCAAAATGTTCATCGTCAGGGTCGTCTGGGCCATAAACCCGGACTGTGAGGTTCACGTATATAGTACGCTGGCGGGCATCGATGCTGCGCTTCAGGATACGGACTCGGCGGATGTTGCTTCTGTTCATACCCTTTTCATTAACCAGGAAGTCGGTGACCGATTCCTCAGAATAGGCTTGCTTTGGCAGCAAGCGTAATTGTATGTCTTGTGTCATCGGATAAATTGCTACTGGATGCAAAGTTACTCATTTTTAAGAATTATCTGACCATGGATGCATGAAAAATGTATGAAACAGCCCACATGTGTTTGTTGCAGAAACAATTTTTACTTACATTTGTAGTTGTTATTTAAATTTGTTCCTGAATCCGTATGTTTTATGAGAACCAAGATTCTGTTTTTGATTTGTCTGCTGATGGCAGCCCAGTCTGTGGCTTCAAAAGATTTCAACCTGTACGACAATAGAGGGCAGGTTGTCATAGATATCGACACTATCATCGCTCCAGTTGTGTGTTCCGCTACGAAGATGCTGAGCGACGATATCGAAAGCCTGGACAGTAAGCTGCATGTGAAAATAGACCGGCACAAACCGGATATCATTGCCCGAATCAGCTCCCGTCTCACGCATCCTGAGGAGTTCAGGCTCTTCGTGGCAAAGAGTGGCATCCTCCACATAGAGGGGGCTGACCCGCATGGATTGGCATACGGATTGTTGGAGGTGTCAAGAATCATCGGGGTGTCGCCATGGACTTTCTGGGCGGGAAGCGCGACAAATCCCTGCACCACGATTAAAGAGGGATTTGAATTGAATGAATATCCGTCAGTTCGTTACCGTGGAATTTTTATCAACGATGAGGACTGGGGATTCACCCCATGGAGTTCCACTGTGTTCGAACGCCTTTTCAACAGCGCCAACCCTGAGGGGATGGTTGGCCCACACACCACGGAGGAGGTCTTCAAACTTTTGCTTCGGCTCAGGGCCAACACCTACTGGCCACCTATGCATGAGTGCTCTGTGCCGTTCTTTATGACTCCGGGAAATAGGGAAGTGGCGCAGAAATACGGCATATACATCGGAACATCCCATTGCGAGCCGATGGCCTGCAATGCCAATGGTGAATGGAAACGGAGGGGAACAGGCGACTATAATTATGTCACCAATGCAGAGAACGTGAGAAGATTCTGGCAGCAGCGGATAGACGAGGTGAAGAATCAAGAGATGATCTGCACCATCGGTATGCGTGGAGTGCATGATGGAATGATGCAGGGGGTGAAGACCACTGATGAGCACAAGAAAGTGCTTCAGCAGGTGATCAACGACCAGCTGCAGATGCTCCCCAAAGATGCTCCCAAAGTCTTTATACCTTACAAGGAGGTTCTCGATGTCTATCAGAAAGGACTCCAACTTCCAGATGATGTAACACTCATGTGGACCGACGACAACTATGGGTATATCAGGCATTTCCCTACTGAATCGGAGAAGAATAGGATAGGGGGTAACGGCATCTATTATCATGTATCCTATTGGGGAAGGCCTCACGATTACTTGTGGCTCGGAACGGCGTCACCCTTCTTGCTTGCTCAGCAGATGTTGCAGGCTTACGACCATGGGGTCAGACAGATGTGGATCCTTAATGTGGGCGATATCAAACCTGCGGAATATCAAACGGAACTTTTCCTTGATTTAGCCTGGAACATCGATAAAGTCAGGAGTAACGGCGTAAAGGAGCATCTGAGGCAGTTTTTGTACCGCGAATTCGGACGGCCAGAGAAAGCAGAAACAGCACCTAATGAGATTGGAATACAGAAGATGGATGATGCGCTCAGCTCAGATGAAATCACACGTCTTACAAATGACCTTGTGGAGCACTACAGGCTTGCATTCATCCATAAGCCGGAATTTATGGCTGGAACCAGGGTGGAAGAGAAGGACAAACAGCGTTGGAATACTGCGCGGATGCTGGATTGGGCTGCATTCATTCCTGGTGCCGACAACCGAAAATATGCAGAACAGCGCATGAGGCAGTATGAGAAGATTGCAGAGGATGTGGCGGGAATGATGAGAAAATTGCAAAAAGGTGGCGGTAAGCGTACCATGAGTTTCTACCATTTGGTGCAATATCCAGTAAGAGCGGCTGAGTTGATGAACCGTAAATTCTTGGTTTGGCAGGCGTTTAACACTAAAAAAGCTGAAAAGCTGTCTAAAATCGCATTCGATTCCATTCAATTCTTGACTGAAGCTAATTACAACGGGACATATTCTCGTCAGGCGCTGAAGAATATATTGACGGCAAGTCCAAGATCGCTCGCAGTGTTTAATGAAGTGAAAGAGGTGGTGCCTCTTTCGTCTGAAAATTTATCAAAAGCAGTAGCGCTTCCTGTGAAAAAGGAAACGGAAAATAACATAAAAGTGTGGGAAGGGCTTGGATATGGTGAAGGAACCATGCAGCTCGATGCTTCCCGCCAGTCAGAAGTGACTTTTGCCTATGAGCCGGGAAACAACGGAAAAGTCACGGTGTGTCTCGCTTTCATCCCAACTCATAAAATCGATGACAGGAGGTTGGCGGTCAGCGTCACAAACACCGACATGAAGCAGACTGCGCTCATCGATTATGCCACGGTCGGACGTTCTGAAGAATGGAAAGAGAATGTGCTGTGGAACCGCTCGTTCAGGAAATTTGATATTGCCATCGACAAAAGGCAAAAACATCATTCTTTCACTGTTAAACCTCTTTCCGACGGTATTCTGCTCGACCAAGTCTATGTCGTCGCCATGCCAGACCAGAAAGGGGTGAGGATGGAGGTCTTGGGAAGATGATGAGGCTGTTTCTTTAGTTATTTATGTGCAAGCCGAACATGTGGCAATCACATGCCTTCACGGAAAAAGTCCAGAGCTTCGTATATCTCATCTTTGCTTGCCGTCTGGTTGATTTCTATGCCGCCTACGTCCGACAGTAAGGTAAAGTTGATGCTGCCTGACGTGTTTTTCTTGTCATGAGTCATCAGTTCAAAAAGTGTAGGGTAATCATCACAGGTGATGTTGAACGCACCGTATGTCTCTTTGATGAACTGAACGCATTGACGCATGATGGAAGTAGGGAAGCCGGTCTTCACGCACGAGAGATACAACTCACAAATCAATCCCCACGCCACGGCATAGCCATGAAGCACAGGTGTCTTCTTCAAGGCGAAACTCTCAAAGGCATGACCAACGGTATGGCCTAAATTCAAAGCTTTGCGAAGGCCGTGTTCCAATGGGTCGGACTCAACAATCTTTTCTTTCACCTCTACACTCCTGCCTACCATCTCGCCCAGTTTTGATAAGTCTGGACGCTCAATGTCGAACGACAGCAGCTCGGACAGATGCTCAGGAGTGCTGATCAAACCGTGCTTCAACATCTCGGCATAGCCTGAGCGGATATTCTGGGAGTCGAGGGTGTGAAGAAATTGCGTGTCAATCAGCACTCGGAAGGGCTGGTTGAAAACACCAATCTCGTTTTTCAGACCATTGAAATTGATGCCAGTCTTTCCTCCGACTGAGGCATCCACCATGGAGAGCAGGGTGGTGGGAATATTGATGAAAGGAATACCGCGCTTGAAGGTGCTCGCTGCAAAACCGCCAAGGTCAGTCACCATGCCGCCGCCAAGGTTCAGCATCAATGAATGGCGGGTGCCCCCATAGCCTACCATCAGCGACCAAACAGCTGTCAAGGTGTCGATGTTCTTATGTTCATCGGTCGGACCAATGCTGATGTGGTGACTGCCTGAAAGACAATCAAGGTCCTCAATCAATGGCAGGCAGAGCGACTGGGTGGTCGTGTCGGTCAGGATGAACAGTTTGTCGTGAGGACAACTGGCGATGGCTTTACTCACTTCATTACGGATGTCGGTAGATATGATTACTCCTTCCATGGCTGTTTTTTTTGCAAATTTACGATTTTTATAAAATTTATCCATACCTTTGCGAAAGATAAATCTATACTCAGCGGACAAATTAAGGCTAATGTGGAAAATCTGAAAAGAATTATTCTGATTTTGTTTCTTGTCTCGTGTAGAATTGACACAATGAAGGCACAGACACCACGGGTGATGCGATATTATCCCGATGGTCAGGACATCGTCTGCCTCAACGGACATAACCGCTATACCAGGGCGCTATACGGAGGACATACTCTTTTTCGGTTGGAAACCAGCGACAGGCCCGTATTCGCCACATTTGACAAGCAGAACAGCAGAAATATCTCCCTTTCACTCATCTTGCCCGATGGAACTGTCTGTCCGCTTGATTCCACATCCTTTTGTATTGCACGCTATCAGGGAGGGCTGCGTACCTATCTCATAAAAGACAAGAGTTGGCCTGAAGAAGCAAGCCTCTCTGTCGATGTGCTCTGTACCTACGACAAGGAAGCTGTGATATGGAGGTTTGCGGCCAGTGGCTTCCCAAAGGAAACAAGGCTGAAGGCGGTGTCATGCTGTATTGCGGACACCAAGATGAGCCGCAATGGAGATATGGGACCTGATCCGAGGGAGAAATTTGAGGCTGATCCGCTCAAACGCGACTTGAATGTCCGTGAATGGATTTTGAAGCCGGAAACTTATCTCTATTACGAGAATGTGGATATTTTGAAGCCGCTCAATGAAGAGGAGGGAAGGAACTGTTATGAAAGGACGGAAAATGAACGGATGCAAATCATGTCCCAAATCCAGTTTTTTACTCCTGACCCTTTCATCAATACGCTTGGATCTGTTCTCATGGCGGCGGCCGATGGCATCTGGGATGAGAAATGTTGGCTTCACGGTGCCATAGGATGGCGCTCTCAGCTAACGGGATGGAGAGCCGCTTACATAGGTGATGTGGTGGGATGGAACGACAGGGCACGCACGCATTTCCAAAATTATGCGCAAAGCATGGTCACAGATGTTCCGCCGGTCATACCGCATCCCACGCAGGACCCTGATAAAGGAATGGCAAGAGCGCTGAAAAAGTGGGGCACACAAATGTATTCAAACGGGTATGTGTGCAGGAGTCCGGCAGACAAATCCAAGATGCATCATTACGACATGAACCTTTGTTTCATCGACGAGCTCTTATGGCATCTCCAATTTGAATCCGACACCACAGAACTGAAGCGCTTCTGGCCGATAATCAAGTCACATCTGCAATGGGAGAAAAGAAACTTCGACCCCGATGGTGACCACCTCTACGATGCTTATTGCTGCATCTGGGCTTCGGATGCACTCTACTATAACAGTGGGGCAGTCACCCACAGTTCGGCGTACAACTACAGGGGAAATCTCATGGCCGCACGCATTGCGGAAATCATTGGGGAGGACCCGCATCCTTACCGAATGGAAGCGGAACAGATTCTTCAAGCAATGAATAGCCGGTTGTGGATGGAGAAGGAAGGACACTGGGCTGAGTTTCAGGATTTCATGGGGCTCAAGAGATTGCACACCAGGGCTGCTCTCTGGAGCATTTACACCCCTGTCGATTGTGGGGCTTGCTCTCCTTCACAAGCTTGGCGGGCCATGCAGTATATCGACCGATACATTCCTCACATCCCTGTACTTTTTGAACCTGATAAGGCTACTCTCAGTGCATTGGGAATGAATGAAAAATCAAATCTTTTCATGTCAGATGATTATTTCACGCTCAGCACCACCGATTGGATGCCGTATGCATGGAGCACTAATAATGTGGCACACGCTGAGGTGACTGCGATGGCAATGGCGTTCATGCAGGCGGGAAGGAAAGAGACGGGCTTCAAACTGCTCAAGAGCGACATCCTTGATGAGATGTTTCTTGGGGCATCTCCCGGAAATTTCGGACAAATCAGTTTCTATGATGCCATGTTGCCTGAGGCCTACCGTGATTTCGGAGATAATGTGGGTGTCACCGCAAGGGCATTGGTGCAAGGACTTTTTGGAATACTTCCTGACGCTCTCAATGGCCGTTGGGTCATTCAGCCGGCACTTCCCGAAGAATGGACAAAGGCTTCAGTGAAGACGCCTTATCTTTCTTATTCTTATAAGAGAGTTGGGAATCTGGATGTCTATGATATTGTGCGGCATGCTGACAAATCTTTACCAGTATGCCTTCGAATCCATTGTGGAAACGGGGTGTGGAAGGAAGTGTGGGGAGATGATTCACGCCATCAGGTCATAAGCGTGGAGCATCAGCCTGTTCACGAAGATATCATTGACCATGGAATGCGCTGCATTCAAGACACAGATGAGGCTTACATGGAAAAGATGGGGTTGACCGACATTTCAACTGGAATGGAAAAAAAGCAAACGCAGATTCCATTGCAACGGTTTATGAATGCGAAAGTGTCAGATGTTTTTGAAAATCAATATCTTTCTCCAAGATCTCCTTTCACCACTCTCCAAATTCCTATTCATGGAATGGGAGATTGGTGTACACCTGCCTTGAAAGCTGGCATAGATGAGAGTGGATTGAGGAATACTATTGTTGAAGATGGGCTTTTCGATACGAAGAAAGGGGTGAGATTCCTGATTCCTAAAGTAGGAAACGACGTCGTATTCACTTCTTTATGGGATAATTACCCGGATTCTGTCAGTCTGAATCTTGATGGAAATGCCAGATATGCCTATCTCCTCATGGCGGGAACGACCAACAACATGCAAAGCCGGATTGACAATGGATGGGTGGTT
>JAEEGI010019379.1_pt1 | contig 13716 bp, 6 predicted proteins | sample 8958751 | NCBI WGS metagenome assembly JAEEGI01 (sample SAMN16246545, study PRJNA631951) | gut metagenome | biome: gut microbiome; feature: rumen; material: KS-attached | host: Bos | place: Iran: Karaj | collected 2018-10
AGGATACTCATGACCTGCGTTTGCAAATACCGCATCTCCGCTCCTCGTATCCAGGATGCAGAGCCATGCGGTCACGAACATTTTGGTGTCATTTCCCTCACACAGCTGGTTATTGGCGTCATGTAATATTGCTGACGGAGCTCCGCCCTGAAGCGCCCGGTTCTTGATGATGGTCTTCGCCTTCATCATGAAGAGAGCTGCCGGGATACCCTTGCCCGTCACATCAGCGATGACGGCACACAGGTGATCTTCATCTATCAGGAAAAAGTCATAAAAATCACCGGCAACAAACTTGGCGGGAGTCATCGATGCATATATGTCAAAATCCGTCCTCTCAGGAAACGCCGGAAATACCGACGGAAGAATGTCGTTTTGTATCTGGCTTGCGATCCCCAGTTCAGACCTCTCACGCTCCGAATCCTTTATTGCCCGGACAAGGTTTGCCGTGGTGGTATCGATATATTTCTCCATGTCATACAGGGATTTTGCAAGATGCTCGATCTCATCTCCCGTCTGCACCAGGTTCAGTTTATCGGATACCGTAAATCTTACTTCAACATCCTGCCCTATATCGTCGGTACTGATGGTAAAACTCTCCGCTTCAACGGCCAGCGCCTTGATGGGACTTATGATCCTCTTTAAAAACCACAGGATATACGCGGTCATGGACACTGCAACTATGGCAAATATGACAAGCAGGGTATCCAGAACATGCTGGCGCACCACGGCCTGCTGTGTGGACATCGGGATCTCCACTCCGATTATGGCGCACACCTCGCCGTCCGAAAGTATCGGAAGTATGGCCGCGGTATTATACCCGTATTCGCTCTTGGATACGAAGAAATTGGTGGGGCGCTCCCCCGTCTCCATAAACTCCCGGCACTCATCGATAAACTTGGGATTTACAGGGCTTGCGTCACCAAGCGTGTATTTCAGTTCGGGAACTTCATATACATCGAAAATGTAACGAAGCGGGTACCAGTTTTCTTTGGTTCCCTTATACTCATCCAGAATGTCGGTGCGCAGATACCCTATGTATATGTCGTTTGCCCCCGTCGCCTCTCTGAGCGCGGACAGTTCATTTTCTATCTCGATATATCTGTCCGTATGAGAAACCTCTTCGCATTTTGCCTGGTCGATGTCGTCCCGGATAAGCTTTGCGTATTCGGCCACTTCTTCGTCGGATACTATATGTCTTACTATCTCTGCTATCTGGTATCCGTTGTTGTTATAGTTGGTCTGCACGCTGTTCTTGAATTTGATATACCCGAAAGTCATGCTAACCACACATATGGACAGCCCCATCAGCATGAATCCCACAACGAATTTCACCGACAGGGGGATATAGCGCTTATTTTTCATATTCCACCTGCTGCCTCTTAACAAGATCACTGAAATATCCGTTTAAGTTTATAAGCTCATCGTACGTTCCGTCTTCAACTATATGACCGCCGTCTAATACCAGTATCCTGTCGCACTGCCTGATGGTAGAGAGTCTGTGCGCGATCACAAGGCGCGTGCATTTCATTTCATCCAGCGCTTCCGATACTTTTCTCTGGGTAATATTATCAAGGGCGCTGGTTGCTTCATCGAATATCAGAAGCTTGGGACGCGGTGCGACCGCTCTGGCTATCATGATCCGCTGCTTCTGTCCGCCGGATATTCCTCCGCCGCCTTCCGATATGAACGTATGCATGCCCATGGGCATATTCCTGATATCCTCATCCATGCCGGCGATACGGGCTGCTTCCCAGGCTTCATCAAGAGTAAGCTGAGGCGCAGCAACCACGATATTGGAATATAAGTCGCCGGAGAAAAGCTTTCCGTTCTGGGTTACGACTCCGATCTTTTTCCTTAAAGATTTAAGGTCGATGGAGTTAATATCCCGGCCGTCATAGTATATTGCTCCCTTGAGCGGCTTCTCAAATCCCAGCAAAAGCCTGACAAGCGTTGATTTGCCGCATCCTGTGCGTCCCACTATGGCCACATACTGGCCGGGTTTGATCTTAAGCGAGATGTCGTCAAGTATCATGGGCGATGCTTCATCATACTTAAAGGACAGATTACTGATCTCTATCCCTCCGGAGAGCGCGGTGATCACTTCCTTGGACTCGGATATCTCGGGTTCTGTCTTAAGAAGCGGCTGAGCCATCTCGAAAACAGGTCTGATGCCTGCTGCCGTAAGGGCTATGCCCGACAGCGACATGAACGCGCTGGCCACCATCCCGTATGCGCTGTTAAATGCATAATACTCGGCTACGCTTACATGCGTCCTGATGGCGGCGTCATACATCACTATGGTTCCGGCTATGGATATGGCGGTGCTGATAACGGAATTTAATTTGATAAAAAGCGGCGGATCATAGCTTAGCTTAGCGCTCTTTGCATACAGGTCTCCCCATCTGGAAAAAGCCCTTTTCTCAGCGCCCGTCAGTTTGATCTTCTGGATACCGGATATGAGAGCATAACTCATTCCGCTTTCTTTTGTGGAAATAAGCATCTGCTTCCTGCTAAGCTGCATCTGGAACAAAGATGATGCTATCGAGAAGACGACTGTCAAAAGTATGATCAAAAGCGCCGGGACCACAAGTCCGGGAGCGTATTTGAAGATCTGTGTTATGTAAATCAGCGAAAAGATCGATGTAAGTCCTGTATTTAAGAACACCGATACCAGGGTTGAACACAGTGAATTGACGTAGCTTGCTCTGGAGGATAATTCCCCGGATCCGTAATTCTTGAAAAATCCTGCCGGCATGGACAGTACTCTCATCATGGTGGCTGCCTCAACGCACAGACTCATCCTGGTATCTATCCTTGAAGAGATGAGCGATTTCGATGCGTTTAGCATAAGTGACCCGATAGATGCACAGAGCAAAAATACGCCCGTAGATACAAGGAGCGACAGGCTGTTTTGCTCTATCACGCTTCCGAACAGGAAATAACTGATCCTGGGAGTAAGCATTCCCACAAGCGCGGCAAGCAGTGTGATAAGCGTTATCACAACATAATCCGCAGGCTCCAGTATCCTGAGAATGTATTTAAACAGATCCGCGATGGTCAGTTCCTTAAGCGGGAACGGCTGGTAAAAAGAGTATGCAGATCTGTCAAACCGGCCGGCGTTACGCGCAGTGACGGGAACATAATCCCCCGCATCCACGTCATAGAACTTATATCCCGTAAGACCTGACGGAAGAAGCGCAACAGGAATGCGGACGCCGCTTTCATTGTCCACGATAAATCCGATCATCGCTCCGAAGGCATCCTTCTGCCAGCCTTCTGTAAGTTCAACCTCGCGCTTATATATGCCCGATGTATGAAGGGCGAAGTCCAAGCGTTCTTCAATGGTTTTAAGCTTATCCGGAATGTCTCTGGAGGCAACATGATAGTAACGCAGGATATCCTCTATGGCACCCTGTGTCCTTCCTTCCGTCCCGGTTAAATCCAGCGCCGTATTGTCGCCGGTCACCGCATCCGCGATCTTCATAAGAGTATGAGAGAAGTTTTCGTCGTCTCTTTTTTTTCTTAAACGGATCTGTTTGTCAAACCAGCTACTCATTCATTACTTACCAATTCCGTATATAGCCCACCCTTGGCGTACAGTTCCTCGTGGGTTCCGCGCTCAACCACATTGCCGTGATCAAGCACTATGATCTCATCACAGTCTCTGATGGTGCTTAATCTGTGGGCTATGACTATGCAGGTAATGCCCCTGTCCCTGATGGAATTAACCACCTCGTATTCGGTCTTCGCATCAAGTGCGGAGGTCGCTTCATCAAGTATCACTATGGTGGGATCCTGCGCAAGGACTCTCGCGATCTCCATTCGCTGTTTCTGACCGCCGGAGAAATCATTTCCCCCTTCGATCATCTTGTGGTCATAGCCGCTGTCTCTTAAGACGATGTCGTTATGTATCTGCGCATCCTTGGCGGCCATGATAACCTCGAAATCCTCTATCGTCTTATCCCACATCCGGATATTGGATGCTATGGTATCCTCGAACATGATTATGTCCTGATCGACTACCGCAAGAGAACTCTTGAACACATTTCTGTCTATGTCTTTCATTGGAAGTCCGTCAAAAAGTATCTCCCCCGACCAGGGCTGGTAAAGTCCCGAAAGCAGCTTCGACAGCGTGGATTTGCCGCATCCGCTCTCACCCACGAAAGCCACCCTGCTCCCTGGTTTTAAGCTTAAGCTAAAGTCTTTGATAAGCGGTTCTGCAAGCCTTGAATATCCGAAAGACACATTCTTCATCTCCACCGTGCCCTTAAGCTTCTTATAACTCACATCACTGTCCTGCATCCCTATGGCGCCGTTCTCATCTTCGGGATACTCCATCACGTCCTCGATGCGTTCCATATCGGTGCGAAGTTCCTGAAGCATCTGTCCCGTAGATATGAATCCCGAGGCAGGCGCAGTAAAGGAATTAAGAAATCCCTGGAACGCCACTACCATACCTATGGTGAATTCACCCTTCATGGTAAGATATACGCCTATCATCAGGATGAGCGTGCTTGTAAAAGATGACACCAGCGACGGAACATTTCCAAGATACTGATTAAGCTTGGCAAAACGTACCTTCGCGGTGTTGACGCTGGCCTGATATCCCGCCCACTTTCCGAAATATCCCTCCTCCGCGCCGGAGGCCTTGATGGTCTCGATCATCTCTATGCCCGCTGTTGTGGCGCTTGCAAGCTTGCCCGCATCACGCATCTGGATCCGCGAGATATTGACTCTCTTTTTGGATATGATGTTGGCGACAAGCATATTGATCACAACGGATGAGATGCCCACAAGCGTAAGCATCACGCTGTACTTAAGCATCACCGCCAGATAGAACACCATCATTACGGCGTCAAGCGCAAGGGGTGCAAATGTATATATGAGTTCATGGGATACGCCCGCATTTCCTGCGCGTCTTGAAAGAATATCCTGGGAATATCTCTGTGAGAAAAAGTCCATCGGAAGATTTAAGACTTTCCACATATAAGAGGTTGTTCCGTGCACGGACATCCTGCCGTCTATGCGTCTTGAATAGATAGCCTGGATAAGAGCTGTGATTATCTTGATGAATCCGAATATCGACAATATCAGTATGAACGGGCCTGCCCATCCGGGATCTTTTCCCGTGAGCAGCCTGTCCATGAATATTCTGGAAAATACAGGATCGATGATCCCCATGAGAGATGTGATGACAGAAGTAAGGATCACGAAGGCTATCGCTACGGCACAACCCTCAAGCCTTTTTCTTGCAAATTCAACGGTAGAGCGGCGCTTACCATCTGCAACAAACGTATCCGAAGGCGCAAAAAGAATGCACAGTCCGGTGAATTTCTCATCGAACTCTTCCATGGATATCGTTATGGTTCCTCTTGCGGGATCATTGATGCTGACTTTGTTATTCTTAAATCCGTTGACTACTATGAAATGATTGAATTCCCAGTGAACTATGCACGGGAATGTACCGTTATTCTTAAGATACTCCGGCTCAAACCTGTAACCTTTGGCTTCCAGGCCGTAGTTCCTGCCGGCAAGCATTATATTTAAGGCGTTTGACCCGTCCCTTGAGACACCACAATCACGCCTGACCTGTTCAAGGGGCACCCACTTTCCGTAATAAGCAAGTACCATTGCCAGGCAGGCGGCTCCGCACTCGAGCGCTTCCATCTGCATGATAAAAGGAACCTTGGCTGCGCCCTTTTTAACAGGTTGTAAGTTCTTGTTCTTACCTTTCATCAGCGCCGAATAAGAAAGACAGCGGACTTATCTCATCAGTGACCAGCCTGACATCATAAGTTCCGTCGGGGAATTCTCCGTCCACATCAAGTTCATACACCCATTCGCCGGGCTGCATATCACCGACATACAGGGCATACGAATTCGTAGTTTCCCACACGGTCACAGGCGTATCGCTGCGCAGCGTGACGTTGTGTACTGCACCGTCTATCTTAGCCTTCATATCCTTACCGAATCTGTCCCCGTATTCCTTCTTGACCAGACAGACCATCTTAGAATCTGTGGAAATGCCCACTCCGGGGACCACGGAATCAATGTGACCCACCGCTCCGAATATACAGGCGCCGGTGAGTATCACCACGATTGCCGCCAATATAAACCAAACCCCCGGATCAGTCAGTCTTACATAATCCTTAAGCTGGTCCGGGGATGATATGCGTTCTATTGCTTTGTCTCTGAATACGGATTCGTTTGCCATCTGCTGATCCTGTTGTCTCCTTTATTCCTGTACCCGGATGATCGATCCGGTTTCGGGACAATTCTCTTCGTATTTACTGTTCTTCGGATCCATCCTCTTTACGGTTCATCTTCTCAAGATCCTCGTTCATCTGGCGGATGGTCTTTTTCCAATAGAAACTCTGGAAAAGCCATATGAAAATATATGCCACAGTCATGGCGGCCAGCATTATGACCAGAACCCACCCGACTTCAAACCATCCCAGGATCAGCGCGATGGTCGTAAAGGAGACCATGCAAAACAGATAATGCACGATCGTAGCAGTCCTGATCCCCCAGCTTTCGATCTCATAGACTATGGAGCTGCCATTGGCCACAAGCCCTAACAGACCGGACATGAATTCATAAAAGATAAAATCAGACACCGATCCGTTACCGTCGCTGAACAGTATCCAGAATCCTATTCCGACCATAAGACCAAGTATGAAGCCCACCAGAGCTTTTATAATGAATCTGTTCTTAAGTTCCACTTTATGTCATTCCTCGATATTTATCATATCCCTGAAGCCTGTCATCTCAAATATCTCATCTATCTCTTTGGACACGTTGGATACGGACATTCTGCCGCCTCTCTCCGACGTGTACTCCTGTGCCCAGAAGAGTATCCGTAGTCCTGCGGACGCGATATAGTCAAGTCCGTCAAAATCAAAATATATGTTGATCACGTCTTCAGGCAGGTCATTAAGCTGCTCGTCCAGGTTCATAGCCCGCATCGTGTCAAGCTTGCCCTTCACGGATACATATGTATCCTGACCTTCCGTTCTGATCTCGGTTTCGTTTAACTCTTCTGCGCTCATTGTGCCTCCTTGGCTTATTTGCTGTATATATCCAGATTTCTCATGCCGGCTGCCCGTTCAGGTATTCCTTATGTCACTTCTTTTTGGCTGCCGGTTCACTTGCTGTTTTCTTTAAGTACTTCCCGTAGTTGCTTGATCCGTTTCCTGGATACCCAGGATTTGGTTCCGTCTTCGAACTCCACTCCTATAGTTCCGGATATATTGAAATCAAAGTGTTTAACCTTGTTTAAGTTGATTATCTCCGACTGCGATATACGCAGGAAACGCGATGGATTCAGGTCCTGTTCAAGGCTTGCAAGAGGTTTCTTAACGATATACTCCTCTTCATCCGTCTGAATGACGATCCTGCGGCCTTCAGTGTGAATCCTGACAATATCACGCTGAGAGATATACACCAACTGATCATTCAGGATTCCCGGAATCTGCGGGAAATCCGTGTTTGATGCATTCTCAATGGCATTTATTATGTTTTCGACCTGCTGAGAGTTGGACTTGGTTTTGATGGTAACCTTGGGCTCAACATACCTCTCGTCAAGCACAACCTCAATCTCGACCATATTCTTCATTGATATTGCCTCTGAAACAAAAATACACTTTATTGTATCAGAAAATACCAACTCTGAAAATACCCCCTGCCCCGTCTAAAAAGGACAGGGGTATGATCTGTGTCTTCCTGCGGATCCGGCAACTTACTCGTTCTTCAGGTCGCTGATATAGAAAGGCACTGCCGCCATCTTCGAACCCTTGTAGTTGCCCATGAATGTGATATTTGCCTTGCCGGTGCCTGCCTTCTTGTTGTTCGAATAGCTGACTTTATAGTCTCTGCCCGGAATGAGCGTTATCTCAGTCTTATCATCGTTATCCATCACTGCCGTGATCTCTACATAGGGCTTAACTCCGGCCTTGTCAGTGGCAAAGCCTTCATCAAGCGCAGCCTTATTTGTGACTGTGAACTGTTTTACACCGGCTTTCTTCTGCGAGGTACATACCGCGGGAGCTATCTTAAACGACTTCTTTGCGATGCCCTTTACTGTGCCTCGTCCAACCACAACGAACTTAACGCTGCCGGCGTTCACGTTGTCTGCATAGCTTATGATGAAATCGCTTCCTTCGCTGAGTACGGTCTTATTCTTATCCCTGACGGTAAGCTGCTTTGAAGCGCCGTCCGGACCTGTTACGGTTAATGACTTAGGCGTGCCGTCATAGACAAATGCTGTCTTGGCAAGAGTTACGGAAAGTGAGCGTATCTGCTTCTTATCCACGACTTTGACGGTGAAACTCTTCTTACCCGTAAAGTTTTTATCCGTTCCTGTAACCGTTATTTCAGTATCCCCGGTAAGTTTTCCTGTAGGCACTCCGGTGTAATCGGTCTTAGCCTTGAGCACCCGTCCCTTGTATACGATGACCGGTGACGCCTTGGTGCCAGATGCCATCACAGTGTTGCCGACCATGACTTCCTTATCCGACAGATCCACGGGAAGGATTGTAAACTGAAGAGTCTGTTTGATCTTGTTCTTACCCTTAACGTTAACGACTGCCTGAGCCGATCCTGCGTTAATGTTCTTCTTATAGCTTACGGTATAGTCCATACCCTCAACCAGGATCTTCGTACCGTTGGTTACGATAACCTTGGGAGTAAGTTTTGATCCTGTATATGTAAGTTGCGTCAATGCAGCGGCATCTTCGAAGCCGATCCTGATATTCCCGTCTTCTATGCCTTCATAGCTGTAATCACTGCTTTCCATCATACCGGTTACAGGGTCGAAGGCTTCCGTTGAGGAAATGGTAACCTCGGGATCCCTGGTAGGATATACGGCCTTATACTTAAACGCGCTGCCGAATGCCTCACCCTTAACCGCGCTTACGGGGCCCGAAGCGATCTCTTCGAAGCTTTCCTCTTCACCCTGTATTACGGAATATCTTACGATATAGGATGCCGTAACACTGCCGGTATCGGGATCAAAACCGCTCCAGGATACCGAGTGATTCAGATACTTATACTGCCTGTCTGCGTTTACGAACAGAGTCGCTGATAAGTCTGCAGTGTCTGCGGTAAATGTGATGTCCGATCTTCCTGCTGCAAGGGCCTTCACCGTAAATGCCACTGTACCGTCTGCCGCAGCAGGAGCCGAAGCCACGGATGCCACAGCGCCGTCGGAAGAGCTGGCAGTAACGCTTGCGCCGGGAACGGGCTTGCCTTCCTTATCCTTAAGAGTTACGGTCACTGTCTCTTCTGTGCCCGACTTCAGATCAAGAACCGTCTTTGAAAGTTCCATCGTAACGGGCTCTGCCTCAGGCGTGAGCGCGGGTGAAGTGTATGCCGCAAGAGTCTTATGGTTATATGCTTCCGCCGTATCACCGATCTTAACCGTATATGAACCTTCTTTAGCAAATGTACCTGCGGTGGGTTTAAGTACCATTGTCTTAGCATAGTACTTGCTGTTTCCTTCGCCGCTTTCTTCCTCATCCGCGAAGGTTATGTCACAGATAACAGGATCTGTGCCTGAAAGTACCTGAATGATATCGCCCGAAAGGGATGCAACATCCATATACATGCTGAAATCTACGAGAGCACGATCCTCATACAACCGGATCGAAGCCACTTCAGGTGCCTTATCAGAGTAAAGCGGAATATTTATACCGAGCTGAACGGGAAGCACCGGAAGCCAGCCTGCTTCTGAACCGTCATCCTTATTGGCCGCAGGATGCTGCGAGCTGTCATTGTTGGATAATCCCGAACCAGTAGGTGCCGTTACATATACCTTGTACTGGCCTTCTGGCACGAACCACTGGTACATTCCATCCGCCTCGGTGACCTGAGGATTGACCTGACCGAATTCTTCCGCATTCCACTGTGCCTCGCCTTCAGTTGTCTTCTCATTCAGGGTGGCTGTCGCGCCTTCTATGGTATTGGAAAGAACCGCCTCATATACAACGCCCTGAGGATCGTGGATGGCAGCGCTTCGTCCGCCTGCAGGCTTACGTGAAGTTCCTCTGTTTCTTCCATAACCGGAGCTCCCCCAGTTACTGGGACCGATATATACGGTTATCCCGCCTTTGTTGATGTCATAGCCGGCCGGTGATTCATTTTGTCCGGGCTTTGGCGGATCTTCTTTGGGCTTTTCTTCATCGGAAGGCTTCATAAGCCCCTTTACGGCAAGATCTTCCTCTATCTCTTTCATTATATCGAGCACATCCTGCTGCGACTGCTCGATCTGATTATCAAGAGCTTCCATAGCTTCATCAAGGAGTCTATCAAGTGCCAGGCCTGCCAGCCCGCCGGTGAATTTTTTCCAGTCCTTCTTCAGTACATCAGAGCCGAGATCTTTTATGATATTTATGATCGAGTCTTCCGTCAGGAACTCGCACACGTCCTTGGCATTTTTAAACTTGAGCATCTTCTTGGCAGTCTTAACCGTCTCAGCCAGAGTTTTTATCTCGGAAAGCATTTGCTTGCCGGCTCCTATGTCTCTGAACATCTCTGCCTTGGTAAGTCTGCTCTGGTAGTCCTGGAATCTCTTCTCATATATGGAAGAGACTGCGCCGAACTTACCGTCCTTAGCGGTACTCTCCAGTTCCCTTACAAGGCTTCGCATCTGGCTTATTGCAGCAGTTTCCTGAGAAAGCTGACTCTTGCCGGAAATACTCAGTTCCTGCTCCAGGGAATTCTTAAGAAATACCAGCTGCGAACTTGTGCGAGTGGGATATCCCTGAGCTCTCTCTATCGCCCTGTTAAGAGCCTTGTTAAACTTTTTCATCTTAGTGAGAGTCTTGGCATTATACTGCGCAAACTGATCGTGTGCATGACCGTCCGCCATCAGATTATCCATACGTTCGTTATCAATGATCTCTATTAATCCTCCCAGGTCATCGTCCTTTTCCAATCCGAAATCAGATTCATCAAGTCTGGTCACCTGCAGCATCTCATATCCGGGATCTTCTGCGTTTGCAGGAAGCACAACAGCATACTCCTCAAGCCAATAATATCCTTCATCGTAAGTCATAACAGTCCAGGCAAGAGAATATGTTGAACCGTCTTCGTTCTTTGTCTCAACTACAGGGATATCCTTCCAGTTCTCCCAGCCTTCATAATCAAACAGTTTATCTGCCCCCTGCGCCGTTCCTTCTCTTATCCCGAGAATTTCATTTAACAAGCGCATCGACTCTTCGCTTCCGTCAAATACAAATTCGCTGTCTTCAGGTATAATCCCTGATTCTTCGAAGAACGCCTGAAGAGAATCACATGCTATATTAAGCACCTCATCCAGTTCTTCCTCTGTCATGGTCCCGTAGCATCCGACCATGGGATCGTCAGGATCGGTCTCGGTGCTCATCATCTTCTCATACAACTGTGCAGCCGTTGTACCGTCATCCAATACGACAACAGTGCTGGTCGCAAGATCATCGACCCATACGGAAGCGCTCTTCGGAGCTTCACTTTTAAAGTTGATACCCCAGGATGTAAACAGCAGTCCTTCTTCGGTGATCGATCCTTCAAATTCATTGGTTCCGGCCTTTCTCTTAAGTAATACCGGATACTCCTTATCATCCTGGCCGGTCACCCACATGTATACGCTGTCCTGAGCGCCGGTATCCGGATTGGTTTCTATAAGGTCTGCGTTATCAAAGGTTGCGGTAAACAGATATGTAAAGAACTTTCCGTTCTCATTTGGTGACCAGTACTGGCTTTCAAGACTTCCGTAAGTATCATTGTTAACGAATACATCTACCGATCTTCCGGAGAACATATCCCTATCATAGTCGCTGCTGGTCCTGAGCTTTATGCGTCGAAGGACAGCCGGCATGTACCCGTTCGCATCTGCGTATGAAAGCGTAGAGACTTCCGATCTTATATTTGCACCATCGGGATCGGTGATAGTATACAGATCGTGAAGGCCATTTAAATGCCAGCCATCTTTACCGGCGAATTTAGCCTTAAAAGCATCATCTGTTGTAAATGACAGAAATGCTGCTCCATAAGCCCCCGAATAATGCTCTGCGATCACCACGTCGTCCATATACAGCTGAACCTTTTTATGCGGAACCGTATATGTCCATACGGTATTTATGCCGGCATGAAGATAATCCGAGGCAAAGCTGATGCTTCCCGATTCATCCACGCGTACATTGATCTCGCCGATGGAATAAGACGGTTTATCTTCTCCCTTGATCTTGCCGCTTACGGTCACGGGATGGTCTCCGCCCGTAGCGCACTTTAAGTAGAAGCATATAGTTCCTTCGGGCTTTGATGTCTCAAGCGTGAATCCCCTTACAGTTGCCATATGAAGTCCGTCAATGATATCTATGGTAACCTTGCAGTCCTTATCAATATTTCCCTTGCTGTCATAGACAACTATGCTCGGATCATACTCGGCAACCTCATACTTATAACCGTTTCTGCATTTAAGCTCCACATTATAGAATCCGGGATCTCCCCATGACAGGCTGTGGGCTTTTCTCATGGTGAACTGATATCTGGTGCCTGCAGTTGCATTGGCTGCAACCTCAGGATCCACCTTGTAGGGAACAGTGAACAGCTTGTATTCATCAAGCGATGCCTGAACCAGGTCGTCCTTAAATCCGGTCTCATCCCACACGAATATGGACTTCATAGAGAATAAAGGTGACTTGCCCAGTGAAAGGAATGTCATATGTCCGTCCGATACCGTAAATTCCTTTATCTGGCACGAAGACCTCTCAACCATCGTAAAGGCTTCCGCAAGCGTTGAGGCGGCGCTGTAACCTCTGCCTGCCCTCCATACCATCAGGGTATATTTTCCTGCAGGCATTGCCTGGGTTATGACCTTTTGCGTGCTGTAATACTTGGTCTTACTTTCGACCAGGTTTCCTGCTTCATCATATACAGCCCAGCCCTCATTTACATTTTTGGTTGTCTGCGCTGTCGTTGTGGTAAAGAGCATTTTGCCGTATTCTGCAAACACCAGATCAAATCTGTTTGCATCGTCATCTCTGGTATTCCTGTGGACGGTCATGGTATCGCTGCCCACTTCGATGGACAGGCCGGGATCGTCTTCAACGATCTCCTGACCGTCGACTACCGTAATGACTCTTTCCTTAAATTTCGCGGTCAGTTTCAGTTCCTGCCCGATCTTCACATTCTCTTTGGCATAATCCATGTCCTCAAATCTGAGATTATATCTGTCAATAGTGTATTTTGAAGGATCGATCACTTTGCCGGTGGTCACATTGGTAAGTTCGAATTCCAGCCGGTTGATGAAATCATTGCCTACATAGAAACTCCGCCTTACATATCCGTCATCATTGTCTTCGGGAGTCTGCTTCAGAATTTTTACATTAAGATACTGGGGAACCTCGGCAGCTGTGAGTTCAACTTCTGCCGTATTTTCCAGATCTTTGTGTTTTATACTCTTGTATGCTGTTACGAAATTACCGTTCTTATCATCGATCTTAACCATGGTATCTAAGTCAAATACCGTGGCCTCGAAGGTAATGAATCCGTCTTCCGATGTGACATTAACGGGAGTCTTCTCCCACTGATCATAGTAATAACTCTGGTCATAGTTATATACATAGCCCGCATAGCCGTCCCATACAGCCTGCGTGAAAGAAAATTCCAGGCTATCCATGTCGGTTACGGCGAGAACCGCATCCGTAGTGACGATCAGTCCTTTGACAGTCACGGGTT
>JAEEGI010019382.1_pt1 | contig 13715 bp, 6 predicted proteins | sample 8958751 | NCBI WGS metagenome assembly JAEEGI01 (sample SAMN16246545, study PRJNA631951) | gut metagenome | biome: gut microbiome; feature: rumen; material: KS-attached | host: Bos | place: Iran: Karaj | collected 2018-10
ATTTATTATAATTTCAGATTTAAGGACTCAAATAGGAGGATATTTATATGGAATAACTCCAAAAAACGATGCATTAGTAAAGGAAATACATTGTATAGTTTTAGTACCTCAAACAGGAAATCATTTAAATATAAATTTCCCAATTCAACCACCAGAACATCCTTATTTAAGAGATTTTGAGCCTTTAGGTTATATACATACTCAACCTTCAGAAACTCATCAATTAACTCCTTATGATGCTCAATTAATGAGTAAATTTCTCAATGAGAGAAATTCATGGGATATTGAAACTAGTATTATTTTAACTTGTAGTTTTACTCAAGGTTCTTGTACTCTTTGTGGTTATAAATTAACTCCACAAGGTTTTGAATGGGGAAGTAAATGTAAAGAAGTTAGCAATAATCCAATTGGTTACTCTGATGCTGATTTTGAAAGAGTTCAATTAATTCTTAGTGAAAAATTCATGGGATTTTATATGATTCCTGATAATGAAATTTGGAATTATAATTTTATAGGAGTTGAACCTGTTAGTAATATGAATTATGGATTAATTCTTGGAAATCCTAAAGATTTTTATCATGAAATTCATCGCTCTGGTCATTTTGTCAATTTTGGAAGTAGTTTTGGAAAGGATAATGGAAATAAAAAAGGAAGCGAAAGTGATTTAGAGGATAACATTCATAACAAGGAAAATTGCGATGTAGAAAATAATTTTGATTAATTTTTAATTAAATACTTAAATTTTAATTTTGTTTTATATTATATAAACATTATATTTTTTTAGATAAAAGTATGGATTATATTTTTGATGAATTAGCTGAATTTAATTCAAATTGTGAACAAGAAATTGAATGCAGAAAAATGTTTCAAATCATAGAAATCAGGAATGAAATTGTTATAAATAATATAATATTAAATGATTCTGAACGAGAAATTTGTTCTCAAAATTCATCACAAAAAAGTACTCAAGAAAGAACTCTTTAATTTATCATTTTTTTTAAATCATTAAGCTATATATATATTGCGATAGATTTTTTTATAAAAATATTTGAAATTTGAAAATAGGCTAGATGATTTTTTATATAAGATAAAAATTTATATATCAATTTTTCCATTCATTATAATATACAATGATTTTAATTTTATTAAATAAAATTAATTAATTCTTTAATATATTAATATTAATGTCAAATAATGAAAATATGATTATATTATCAGGAATTCCTTTTAATTGTGATGAAAATGAAATAATAAATTTTATTTTGTCCTTTGGAAATTTTAATATTGATCTAATTAATATAAAACCAAGAAAAGGAAAAAAATCTTTTGCATATATTAAATTTAAATATCCTAATGAATCAGATAAAGCAATCACATTATTAAATAACCAAAAAATGAATGGTTCTAATATAACAGTTAAACACTGTACTCCAAAAGAAGAAAAAATAAATCGAAATAATTTATATATATTAAATTTACCTAATGATATTACTGAAGAAGAATTATTTGAAATTTTTTCAAAGTTTGGAAAAATTTCAATGTTATCAATAAAAAAAAACCCTAATAATGATTATCCAATTTATGCACAAATTAATTATGAAAATATTCAAGACGCAAATAATGCAATTAATATAGTGAATAATTATTATATTAAAGGAAAAAATATAAATGTTACATATTATTTATCTCAAGATAATATAAATAATAATAATACTTTAGAAGAAGATATTGTTCCAATGTTAAAAATTGATAATTTACCAAATTCTTTAAATAATGAAAATATATTAAAAAATATTTTTGAAGTTTATGGTAAAATTCAAAAATATGGAATTTTAAATGAAAATAATAATAACATTGGAATAATAATATATTCTAAAAAAGAAGAAGCTGAAAATGCAAAAGAAGGAATGAAAAGTAAATTAAATATAACTTTAATTCCTATTGATAAAAATATAATTGAAAAAATTGAAAATTCAAAAAATGACAATTCTAATCAAGAAAATTCAAATAATAATATTTATTATCATAATAATAGATATAACAATAAAATGAGTTCTTCAACAAGTATAACAACTTCAACAAGTCAAAGTTTTATTTATGTAAAAAATGAATGTAATACTTTAATGATAAAAAATTTACCTAAAGATATTAATGAAAATGATTTAAAAGTTTATTTTTCTCAATTTGGAGTAATTAAAAAAATTAAAATTTTAACAAAAGCAAAATTAACAAATGTAACAAATGAAAAAGGAGAAATAATAAATAAAAAATTTATATTTGAAAGTTTAGGAAAAGCCATTATAACATATAAAACAATTTCATCTGCAAAATTAGCTAAAAATTCATCGAATGAAAAAGAAATTTTGATTAAGAATAATTTAATTAAATGTGATATTGATTATGTAGAAAAAAAAATGGATCCTAAAAAATATCATAATTTAAATATTACTCAAATATCTCAACCAATTTCTTTTTATTATTCAAGTAATAATATAACTCAATTACAAAATGGAAATAATAATAATTATAATAATGATAATAATAATTATAACTCTAATAATAATACAGAAGATAATTATAGTAGCCCTAGTATTCATAATAATAATCATTCAATTAGAAAAATCACTGTTGAAAGTGAAAATTTAATTGAAATAATTAAAAAAATTTTACAAATTGAAAATATAGAAGAAAGAACAGAAGCTCTTGGAGAAACTTTATATTATTTTTTAATTAAATTTATTCCTCAATATAAGTTAAATATTACGAAAGGAAAATGTGATGATGAATTTTTATGTTCTAGATTAACTGGAATTTTAATTAAAACAAATCAAGAAACTTTACTTCAAATTTTCAGTAAAACTACAAGATTATATAATGCAATTAAGGAAGTTTTACTTAATTTAATGCAAAATAATCAGTTAATCAAATAAAAATTCAATTAAAAAATTTAAAGGAATTGTGAATAATATAATGGATTTTTTTAATCTTATTTATTTATTCTTTTATAAAAATAATGTAATATTTTGACTAAATTGATTTAAAAAATTATGTTTAAGAATTTATTAGTTTTTATAAATAAATTAATTTTTGGAATAAAAGGTTTAATTACTTTAATTTTTAACTAAAAAATATTATTAAAAAAACAAACTTTTTTTCACTATTACATATACAAAAAGAATATAACAGAATATATCTATAAATTTAAAAAAATTTAACACTTATTAGCAAACAATTAATTTATCTCACTTTTAATTTTTTCTTCATATATTTTCATATATTCTTTATATAAATCACTATCTCTAATTTTTTCATTATCAATTTCTTCATCATTATATTTTTTAACAATAATTTCATTTTCCATTTTAACAATATTTTCATTTTTTTCATTGTCAATAACAACAACAATTCCATTATCTAATTTATCCCATATCCACTTCCCAATAACAATAATATTATTATTAATATAATAACAAGCTCCTATACCATTTTTTTTATCATTTTTAAAATAACCAATATATTTTTTTGTTTCTTCAAATAAAATACCAAAACCTTCAATACAATTTTTATTCCATTGTCCATTATAATATTTATTTTCATTCCATTTAAAAATACCGTTTCCATTTAATAAATCATCGTTAAAATCACCATAATATTCAGAACCATTTGATAATATTAATTTACCTTTTCCATTTTTTTTCCCTTTAATAAAATGACCATTATAAGTTGTTATAATATTATTTTCATTTTGAATTATTTCTAATCCATCTCCATTAATATAATCATTTTCCCATTCTCCTTCATATATTTTTTTCTCTATTATATTATCATTACTATTATTTATTATAATATTATTATCATTATTATTTATATTATCATTATTATTTATATTATCATTATTGTTTAATTTATAAGTAATTTCTATTTTCCCTTTTCCATGTTTTTTTCCATTAAGAAAATCACCTTTATAAATATAATTATCTTTAACTAAAATTCCATTTCCATTAAATAAATCATCTTTAAAATTTCCTTCATAATAAGAACCATCTGAAAAAATTAATTTGCCTTTTCCTTGTTTTTTACCTTCAACAATATCACCAAAGTATTGAGTTTGATTAGAAAGATCATTTTTTGAAGGAGGTCTATTTGATATATTTAATGAATTTGAAGATCTTCTAGTATCTGATAATGGAATTATATATGAATGTCCTATTATATTTGAGTTATTTATTATATCATTTTTTATTTGAGTATAATTCTTATCATTTAATATTGCCTCATTTTCTTCATTACATGTTGAACAAATATTTGATTTATTACCCATTTTTTATTTTTTTATTTATTTTTTTTATGGTGATTCATAGAATTTTTTTTATTTAAAATATTTTAAATATTATTTAATAAAATGTTATTTATTTTTTATATATAATCCAATATAATTTTCAAATAAGAGTTATAATTCTGAAATTATAATATATCACTTTTAATTAAAAAGATATTTTTTTATTCACAATAAAAAAAATTGAATTTTTAATTATTATGATTATTATTATCAATATCGCTCGCATTGATTTCAGCGTCACTTACAAAACTTTTATTTTCACTTATAGTATTAATGTTATTACTAGATTTAGAAATTGAAATATTGACTTTATCACTTTTTTTTTTAAGAATTTTTTCAGGATTAAGTGTCGTATGAGGATTTTGAACTGATTCTCTTCTAAAATTTTTTTGTTCATTTAAAATAACAAGTGAACTTCTTCTTCTATTTCTAACCATAGAAATTCTCTTTTGATAATCAAAAGATTTTATAGAATAAACTGTTACAACACTTGTTAATTTTTTTGCTTTTTTATCTAAATTTTTTTTTCTAATAACACTAATTTTATTATAATATTCTTTCCTAGCTTTATAAAAATTATATAAATCAATTATTCTCTTAGCAGATAATTTCTTTGAAAGAGCAAAATTTTCTTCTCTTCTTTCAACATTGAGAAAAAAAGGTTTTATATATTTTTTATCATATTCAGCTTCCCACATTTTTTTACTATATTTACAAACTTCATTTCTTCTTAATTTTTTTAAAGAAACATTTTGACTGATAGAAACAGCATATTTACTAACAGAAAATAAAGCATCAATAAAATGAATATATAAATCATCACAACCTTTATTTTCAATATGTTGATGGATTTTTTTAAATTTTTCTTCTTCTTCTTTACTTATATTATAATTATATCCTGACCCAGTATGATCTTTTTTATATATATCATATGCTAAAATATTATATTTATACATTAATTGAATTATTTCTATATCAGATGTATAAAACTTTAAATTTTTACTCACATATATTTTATTTTTTGGATATTCTGCTGTAAAAAATGGATATATATTATTTGATGTAGAAGATAATTTATTGAAATTTATACGATCATTAAAATTTTCTTTTGTATGTAAATTACGGAAAGTTGATGGTTGATTATCTATTGTATTATCATTAATATTACTCATTTGATGAGGAGAAATATTACTATCAAATTCAATTTTAGAATTCTCTTTTTTAAAAGAATTTTTAAATTTCAAAGGTTTAATAATATTATTATTATTATTTATATCACTTTGAATATTAATTAAATTTGTATTTTTAATATTATAATTATTTAATTTCTGTTCTTCTTTTTCTTTCTTAACAATCTCTTTCATTTGATTAACAATATTTTGAAATTCCATATATTCTTTTTTTTCTCTTCTACTTTTAAAATTACTAGAAACTAAATTCCTATCATAATTATAACCTACAGGAGGTTGTAATTCTTTCATAATAAGAACAAATTCATAAGGTTTAATAACTTTAGTATTATTAGGGTCATATTCTTCCCATAAAGAAATAAATTGTTCAATATATTCTAAAGGTAAAATTCCTTCATTTTCAAAAACACTTTCTTCAAAACCTTGAACAACCATAACAACACATAAATTCATAATAAAAACAGGGCATATAATAACAAAAGAAATAAAGAAAGCATATGAAAAAGAATGTCCACATGAGAATCTTCCTAATTTTGACATTGAAGTATAATTAATATATTTTTCATCAAAACAAGTAACATTATAATTAATACAATAATAATCATGTTTATAGCTTTCACTTGATGGATCTCTACAATCATGATATGCTAATTCATTCATTAATTCATTCCAATCTTCACCTGTTGTCACTTGTAATAAAGTTAAACATGAAGAAAGAAAATTTCTAAAATTTGTATTTCGATTTATTTTTTTTCTAAAAGGAACTTGACCAAAAACATTCATACCTACATTTCCATATATTAAAAAAATAAAACTTGCAAATACAACAACATTACCTAATGATGGTAATTCATATAATAAAGTATCTATTAATGCTCTCATTCTTCCATCTTTTGATAATATTTTCACTAATTCAAGTAATCTTAAAAATCTTAATGATAAAGGAACTGCATCAATAGTTGATTCAAATATACTTTCCCAATTAATAAAATCTATTGGAATTGATAAATCTATTAATATTGCTATTATTAAATCAAATATATTCCATTTATTATGGAAAAATTCTCTTCCATAAACCCAAATTTTTAATATTACTTCTACAGTCAATAAAAATTCACATGAGTAATCAATTCCAATAAATATTGTTCTCATTTTTTTACTTAAATGATTTAATCTAAAAAGAAATGCTATTATTGATATTATAATATTACAAACCATATAAATATAATATCCATTTGATTCAAAGAATAAATATAAATAATCTACTATTTTTTTTTCTTTTGAAACAAGGAATTTTTTCTTAGGATGAAATTTCATTATAATTTTTTGGGTTTGAATCCAATTTTTTTCAGCATCATTTAATAAAGCAAAATTAAATTTTTTAGCTTTTAAAGTTCTAAATTCTTGAATAATAACAGCAAGAATCATATTTAATAAAAAAATATTTCCAATAAACATAACAATAATATAATAAAGCCAAACCCACTTAGAACCAGTTTTCATTCCAGCAACTTGCATTTCTTGAACCCATTCATCTTTTAAAATTAATTCAAAAGTAGATTTTAAACCATAAAAAAAATTAGCATAATTTTCCCTATTAAAAATCCAATGACCTCCATTATCTAAACATTCTTTTTCGGTTTGAAGAGAATAATCATTATCACAAACATTAACTAAAATACCTTTAAATATATTAATACCTAAGAGAGTGAAAGTATAAATATATAAAAAGATAAAAATGATTAAATTAATCATAGCTGGAATAGAAGCAATAATAGTTTCCATTGTTAAAGATAAATTTTCACTTCTAATTAATATTCTAATAGGTTTAATAGATCTTAAAGCTCTTAAATATCTATATTGACTCATAATATTAAAAAAACCTAAAACTCCAATAACACAACAAAAACAATCAATAACATTAATTAAATTTCTTAAATAAGCATTTTTATCAAAAATAACACCATCAGATATCATTTTTAATGTTAAATTACATACAAAAATACATGTATAACATTGATTTGCTTTTTTTGAAAATTTAGCAAAATTTGATTTTGGATCTAACCAAGGGTTATCAAAACAAATTAATATTGTATTTGTAACGATTAAAACAAATATTATATATGATATATATTTATTATATACAAAATCATGTATTTTTTTTCTAATTTTCCAATTTTTTCCTATTATAAAACAACTAGCTTTACTAATGTAATTATAAAATTTTTCCCAAAAACTTTTTTCTTCATAATCACTTGAATCTTCATCAAAAGAATATTCATAACCAACAGAAAATAATCCACTATATTTACTTCCAATAGAATTAATTGAAGATAAGGTTATATTTCTTGAAGCTGTAAAACTTGAAAGAACACTTCTATTATTTTTATTTGAACTTTTTTGATCATTTGGTATTGAAACAATATCATAATCTGTTTCTTTTATTGAAGGAATTTCATCTTGTTTAATTGATCTTAGTAATTTCTCATTTGTTATTATTGGATTTTCTATTTCATTTTCATTTTCAATTTCTTCTAAAACTATATTTTCTATTTTAGTATATTTATTTCCTTCATTTTTACTAAAGGAAATTTCACTTATTGAATTTGATTCTTCTAAAATAGATGTTTCTTCTAAATTATAATTTGTTAAATCATAATAATCAATTTTATCCAATTCATCATTATAAAATAATTCTACTTGAATATTATTTGTATGTTTGATTACAACATCATCAAAATTAAATATTTTCATATTATCCATTTCTTCATAATATCCACCATGTCTTAAAATATGTTTACTAAAATGTTTTCGGATAACATGAATTTTTTTTTTTTTATGAGTTATAAAATTAATTTCTATTTTATTTGTCAATTCAAAAAAACTTTCACTTAAAGAGTAATTTGGTTTTATTTGGGAAATACCTTTTAAATATAATAAAATTTGAGAATCAATTGGTTTTATCTTTGAAGTACAATTTATATTTACAGAACTTGAATAATAAATAGTATCTAAAAGAAAATCATGTACAGTGAAATTTTTTTCAAAATGTTTTTTACTTAAATCAAATTGCTCAATCAAATGAGCTAAAAAAATTTTAATTAATATAATTTGCCCAAATAAAACAATAAAAAAGAAATATATTATCACTTCAACTTTATTATTTTTATCACTTCTATATAAATCAAATAAAAGATCAGTCCAATGATCACCCACAATAATAATAATAACACAAACTAAACTATTAATTAAATTATCAAAATTATAATATTCAGAATCAGCTTGAGCATAAAATCTATCATTTTTATATTTTAATGAATTATTGAAAAAATTTTGACCTAATAAAGTGAAAATAAAAATAAATATACAAAAAATAAATAAAAAATCCATCATTCTAATAATAGTTCTTTTAATACTATCTAAAATAATATTAAAGCTTTCCCATTTTCTAAATAATTGAAATATTCTTATCATTCTTAAACAAGTTAAAACACTAGATTCACTTGAAGAAGTTTTTTCACTAATAATTTTAGTTTCTTTGAAAATTACTTCAATAAAAGAAATGAAAACAATAATAAAATCCAAAATATTATAATAATAATGAAAATATTCTTTTATACTATAAGCAAATAAAGCTAAAATAATATCGATGACAAAAAAACAAACTAAAATAGTATTAAATTTATCATGAAGTTTTTGTTCTTTTTCACTAATTCCTTTTCTTTCAAAAGCATAAACAACACTATTTAATATAATACATAAATAAAAAAATTTTTGTACAATAGGTTGTTGAACAATAACATAACAATAATAACCAAAGGTGAAATTTTTATGATATTTAGATAATTTTTTTGTTTTTTTAAACCATTTAATATCAATAAAAAAATTAATTATTTTAACATAAAAAGCATTAGTACTTCTTTTAATATTTCTATTAAAATTTATTCTTTTATATTTTCTCCTTATTTTATTCATTTCATTCATATCAGTTAAATTATTAGAATTAATATTTAAATTAATATCTGTTTTAATTTGGCTTCCCTTTGAATAAATACTTGATCCATTACTTTGATTAAAATCAGATAAATTTTCATCTCCAATTATCATTTTAATTCTATTTTTTTTTTTTTTTCCTCTTTTTGAAATAGAAATTGAAATTTCAATATCGTCTCTTTCTTTATTAAAATTATATAATAATAATGCAGTGATTAAATTTAACATGAAATAATGATTTACAAATAAACAAAATATAAAATATATTAATGAAACATAATAATTGTATCCATCCATCATCATAAACATTAAATTAACCCAACCTTCAGAAGTTGAAACAATACAAACAATAAAAAGAGAAGAGAAAATATCATTAAAATTAGTTAAACCATAATTGAATATTTTTTTTTTTTCATTTTCATAAAAATTAGGATTTTCAAAAGGAAAATCATTTGGAATAAAATATTTTTTTTCATAATAAAAATCCCATGTATTTAAACAATATTCTAATTTATTTCCACACGTAATTTCACCTCCACATAAATAATTAGAATATAAAGGATCAATTGGTAAATCACCTTCAATAGGAACTATTGTGGTTCTACAAATAAAATTAAATCTATTATCAAAAATAGCATAACCTAATAAAGCAAAGAAAAAAAAAACAAAGCATAATATTATTATTATATCAATTAAATCATAAAAACAATTAATTAATGAATGAATAAATTTTCTCATTGAAGGTAAACTTGATAAAGCTTTTAAAGGACGAAGTAATCTAAAAGACCTAATTGAATTTATATTTAATTTAAAGTGAGGAATAAAATATAATACTCCAGTAATAACTATAATAAAATCTATCCAATTCCAAGGGTCTCTTAAATAAGAATATTCTTCCATAAAAAAACCAAAAGCTATTATTTTTAAAACACATTCTATAATAAATATTATTGTAAAAACATTATGAAAATAATCTGAATATATTTCAAATTTATCTATTGTTTCTAAAATTAAAAAAAAACAGTTTGCAATAATAATTAAATCTATTGTATGAATAAATATTTTTGTTGTGATTATTCTTTGTATTAAATAGCGAAATTTACTGTCTTTTGAAAAACAAAGAGATTTATTTGCAAATAATATATTTAAATCTCTACTAAAAAAACTTGAACCATTTAATTGACTACTTGTAACTGAATGTTCTTGTGATTGAGTAAAATTTAATGAGTCATCTTTTTTTTTTAATGATATTTTTGTTGACTCTACTTTCATTGTTATTTATTAAGAAAATTTTAAAATTAAAAGAAAAATTATAAATCTATTTAATCAATTTAAATACAATAAATATGTATAAATGGAATAAATAATTTAATAAAAATATTTTTTTTGAATTTATTTATTATTATTTTTTAGAGATTTTAATTTAGTTGTTGAAATTTCATTAGGTTTTAATTTTGAAAGTATGAGAAAATTTTTTAATTCTTTATTATCAATATTATCTTCAAATTTATTATCTTCATGAAAATTATTATATTGATCCATATTATAATTACTTCTTAAAGTATTATTAAAATTACTATCTGAATTTTTCATCATATTTAATTCTGCAAAATTCATTATATTATTTATTCTTTGTTTAGTTTGTTCTCTTATTTCTTTTTTATTTATATTATAATTTTTATTTTGATTTTCATCATCTATTATATTATAAGTTTTCTTTTTAATTTCATTCATATCATTTTCATCTATTTGATTTTCATAATTATTAAAAGAATAACTATCTATTTTATTATTTGAAGGGATATTTATATAATTATAATTATTTAATTCATTTATATTTTCTATTCTATTTTTTTCTATTTGTAAATCACTACATTTTTTTATTAATTTCTTAATTTCTTTTTTTAATTTATAACTTATTTCTTTTTCTTTTGATAATTTACTTTCATAATCTTTTATAATTTTTTCTTTTTCAATATTAAATTGTTCTTCCATTTCTTCTGTTTTTTTCGCTAAATTTTCAACAATATTTTTAATTTCATCTTCTTTTTCTATTTTTTCATTTAATTCATTAATTAATTCTTGATTTTTATTTTGTAATATTTTTTCATTTGATAAATTTTCACCTTTAATCCTTTGAATTTCTAAATCTTTTTCCTTAATTATTTTATTTAATTCATCTATTTTAATTAATAAATCATTATTATTTTTAACATTATTATTTTTAAAACATCTATCATTACTACTATTTTCATCATGAGAACCTTTTTGAAAAAATTTAAGATAATCAATTGAGTCATCTAAATTTTTATTTATGTTTGAACTTTTAATATTTGATTTTATTTCTTTACTTTCTTTTAAAGATATATTTGCTAATTTTTTTATCTTTTCATTTAAATCTTTATTTTGATTTTTTAATTCTTTATTTTCATTATTTAATAAACTTATTTGATCAGTGTAATTTTTTAATGCTATATTATTTGATTCTTCAAATAATATTTTATCTTTTGATAATTTATCAATTTCAATTGTTAGTTCATTTATTTTTGTATTTAACATTTTGATTTCAAAAAGTCCTTTTTCAATTTCATATTGTTTATTATTAACATTATTTTTTTGAATAAAAATTTCATTTTTAAATTCTTCAATTTGTTTAATCAAATTTTCATTTTTAATATTTAAATTATTTATTTCTTCTTTTTTCTTTAATGATTCATTTTCAACATATTTCATTTTTTGATTAATTAAATAAACATTAGTTATATTCTCTTGTTCTTCACTTTCTAATTTTTTTAATTTATTTTCAAAACCAATTTTTTCTTTTATTAAAGAAACATTATTTTGATTTAATTTAGATATTTCAAGTTTTAAATCATTTATTTGTTTTTTTTGAATGAAAGAATCTTTAATTAAATTGTCTTTTTCATTAATCAAAGATTTAATTTTATCTTTTAAATTATTTTTTTCAATATCAAAATTACTTTGATTATCCTTAATATTTAATTCATATTCTCTTATTTTATTATTTAAATTTTCAATTTCCTTTTTTAATTCTTCTGAATTCTTATTTAATATATTAATTTCTTCTAAATGTTTTATATTGATTTTATTTTGAGAAAATTTGTTGTATTCATCAATTTGATTTCTTTGTGATTTTTCATATTTTAATTTATTATTTAATTCATTTATATTTTCATTTAATTTTTTCATTTCTATATCTTTTATAGATATTATATTTGTAATAGAATCAAATTTTTCTTCATAAGCTTTTAAATCTTTATCTCTTTCTTCAATTAAATTTAAATTAGATTGATAAGCTAATTTTAACTTTTTTATTGATTCAGACATATTTTCTATTGTTTTGCTTTTTTCTAATAATTCTTTTTCAAGATTTGAAATTTTTTGAAGTAAAATATTTTTTATTTGGTTTTCCTTATCCGTTATTAAGGATTTTAAATCTTCATAATTCATTTCATTTACTTTTTTTATTAATAATTCATTATTTTCATTTTCAGAATTCATTTATTCAAAAAAACATATAATTTATTAAAATATGGATTTGGACAATTATTATAATAAAATAATTGAATTGTATAAGATAATATTATAATAAAAAGGTTTTCTCTTAACAAAAAAAGTCAAATAAAAAACTTGAAATTAGCTCTGATAAAAAATTAAAGACAGTATTTATTACATTAGAATTCATTATATATTATTAAAAAAAAATAATTGAATGGTATGAAAAAAGATAATTTTGAAATAAAACAATTTGTGAAAGAAAAATATGATATTGAATATGAATTACAGAAAAAATACATTAACATGTTCTTCATCAATTATCATAAAAGAATTTATTTGTCAGAATTCAAAATACCAATTTCTATTAGAATTAAACACAAGGAAAGAAATTCCAAAAAAATTAAACATAATAAAATAATATGGAAGACCTATGAATAAATAATAATATTATATCAGACGAACATAATTCTATAAAACAACTAGTTTTACTAATATAATTATAAAATTTTTCCCAAAAATTTTTTCTTCATAATTATTTGAACCTTCATCTAAAATATATATATTATCAATTAACCTTCAAAATTTTTTTATTTTTAAAAAAAAAAAAAAGGAAAAAACAAATATAAAAATTTAAATAAATATCAAAAAAAAAAAAAAAAAAAAAAAATTAAAAA
>JAEEGI010019384.1_pt1 | contig 13714 bp, 5 predicted proteins | sample 8958751 | NCBI WGS metagenome assembly JAEEGI01 (sample SAMN16246545, study PRJNA631951) | gut metagenome | biome: gut microbiome; feature: rumen; material: KS-attached | host: Bos | place: Iran: Karaj | collected 2018-10
TCACAATCAATTTTTATTTTTTTCTTAGGTAAATTTATTATTTGCAATTTATTCTTTTGAGTATTATTATTTGTATTATTTGTATTATTTGTATTATTTATATTATTACCTAATGTGTTATTTGATTCATATTTTGAAGTTAAAATATTTTTATTATTTGTATTATTTCTATTAATTAATGTTATTAAATTAATATTTTCCTTTTTTTTTGAACTTGAATTTTTTACTATTACATCATTAGAATTCGAAACTCTTAATTTTAAATTTTTAGTTGAATTTTGATTATTATTATTGTTATTATTATTATTATCATTTAAATTTTTTTGAGATTTACATTTTTTAAATTTTTCAACAATATGTTCATATTCTTCTTTTAAATTTAATTCTTGTTCATCTTCTTTTTTATAAGTATAACCTAAATATTCAACATCTTTTCTTTTATTTCTTATAGTATATTTTTCTGGATAAAAAGGCATAATTTCATCAAAAGTATCAAAATATTTAGTATCATATTCATTTTTTATATTTGGAATAAAAGGAGCTTTTGTATTTCTAATATTTTTCCAGTCAATTCCTTTAAAAAAAGGATGATTTTTAATTTCATTTACTCCATTAATTCCTAATCTTTTTTTAGGTTCATTTACTAATTTAAAAATAAGATCTTCAGCTTCTTTTGAAATTTTATTTTTTTTTGGAATTTTTAAATAATTTTTCCAATTTAAAACTTTATAACAAACTTCACTAGTTTCTTTGCTACAAAAAGGAGCATAACCTATCAACATTTCATAAAAAATTATACCAACACTCCACCAATCAATTTCTGGTCCATAACCTTTTTTATTTAAAACTTCAGGTGCAACATAATAAGCTGTTCCAACACAAGAATAATTTTTTTTATGAGAAAAATTATTTTTATCTTCTAAATTATTTATATTTTCATTATAATTTTTATCAAATAATTTTTCATTAACTTTCGCAAGTCCAAAATCGCTTAATTTAATATGACCAGTTTTATCAATTAAAACATTGTCAGGTTTAATATCTCTATGAATACAATTAATATTATGAATAGCTTCAATACATAAAATTAATTCAGCTGTATAAAATCTTGCTTCTTCTTCAGTAAAAATATCTTTTTTTATTAATAAATTCATTAAATCTCCTCCTTGACAATATTCCATTATTAAATATAAAAAATTTCCTTCTTGAAAAGAGGCTATTAAATCAACTATCCAAGGTGAATTTAATTTTTTCATTAATAATTGTTCGTTTCTTATGTGAAGAATTTGATTTTTCATTTCTAAAACATCTTTTTTTATTTTTTTTATTGCTACTATTTTTCCTGTGGATTTTTCTTTACAAACATGAACCTCACCAAATGCTCCTCTGCCTATTATTGATAATGATTCATAATCATAAATTGTAAATTTTTTTCGAGTTTTTCGAAATTTATTTAATTCGTTATGAAAAATTTCTTTTTTCATTTCGATTTTGCTGTTTTCTGAAATGTTTGTTATTTTATCAATATCTTTTAAATAAGAATTTAATTCATTATTATATAAAGTTTGATATGAATATTTAGATTCAATATATTTTTTTGCTATATAAACTTTATTATATGTTTTATTAGATATTTTCTTTTTTGATAATAAATCTTCTAAATAAGAATTATCTAAAATTTTATTCATATTTAATCAATAAATTTAATTTTCAAAAATTTTAATTTAAAATAAAACAATTATAGTTAAAAATAATTATCTTTAATTAGAAAAAATATTTTAATTTTTAATAAATTATTATTAATAATAATTTAATTAATTCAAAATTATAATTTAAAAAATCAAAATAAAAATAATTTTAATTTATAAAACAAAAAATGTATGATAATAAACAATTTATAAACAAAAACGTAAAAATAATTTGTCGTTTACGAGGTCCAATAAAATCCAAATCAACAGTAAAAAAACAAAAAAAAATAATCGCAAAAAGTCCCACATCAAAAACAGTAAAAAAAAATTCCAAAACAAAAAACTCAAAATCAAAATCACCAAACATTCATCCTCAACCACAAACAATAAATTTAAATCTCGACGAACAAACAAAATACACAATTTTCACCACAAAAAATCCTTCAAACACATTAATAATTTCTAACAAACCAATCAAAGGTTCATCAATAAATCAAACATTCATAACCGCAAATGATTTATATGATTTCAACAGAACAATTTTAAAACAAACATCATTAATTCAATTTGATAAAGTTTATAATGAAACTGCTCCTTTAAATAAAATTTACATTGATTATGTAAAAGAAAATGTTGGTTTATTATTTCATGGAAAAAACTCTTTAAATTTATTTTTTGGCCCAATCGACGCTGGAAAATCTTTTTTACTTCGCGGAAGTCCCAATCAAAAATTAAATGAACCTGGTTTGTTAAGTCGCGCTATGAATGATATTATAAATCTCGTTGATGTTAATAAACAAAGTAATTTAAATTCAAATATTAATGAATTTTTTGTTATTAAATTGAGTATTTATCAAGTTTATTTAGATAATATTTACGATTTATTAACTTCTGAAATAAAACCTTTGAAAATAGAAAAATTTTTAGATTTTAATAATAAAGTAAATTCAAATATTTTTGGTCTTTCGAGAATGACAATAAGAGAAAAAAATGATTATGATTTGTTAATTAGAGACGCAATGAATCAAAGAAAAAATTTATCTCAAGTTTTAAAAGTAAATGAATTGAAAAGAAAATCTCATTTAATAATTAGCATTTCATTAGAAAAAGAAACTAATGAAATAAATCAAAATGATTCTATTTTTAGTCAAATTGATTTTGTTGAATTAGCTTCGAGTAATTTTGGTTTAATGGATAATTTAGAAGAAAATGATGTTTCATTAAATGCGATTTTATATAAAAATACAAGTAAAACTTTTTCTGCTATTTGTAATAATATTGTTATGTATAGTCAAAATTTAGAACCAACAAATGAAAGTAAATTAACTGATTGTTTGAAAAGAACTATTAAAAATGATAGTAATATTGTTTTCTTTACGTGTTTAGTTCCGTGGGAAAATCCGATTAATCATTCGTTTAAAGCTTGTAAATTTGCGAATTGGCTGAGAAATCAAGTTAATAATTTAGGAGAAAATGTTGTTGTTAATCCATATGATTTTAATGATAATTATAATAATGATATTAATGTTAATAATAATAATAATAATAATTATAATAATAATAATAATGGAGAAGAAGAGTATGATGAAGATAATAATTATAATAATAATATAAATGAAAATAATATTATTAATAATAATAATAATAATAATGAAAATAATTTTCAGGATAATAATAATAATAATTATAGAAACAATGTTGATGATAATAAAATTAGCAATTTAAAAAGTATGAACATTCCAAACAACATTTCAAACAAAATGACAGATTTTAACACATTAAATACAAACATGGATAATAACAACATAACATCTCAACCAGGAAACATAGAAAATTCCTATTTTCGTAACAAACCTTTAAATCGAATGTACAGTAACAACGTTTATCCAAACACAATAAATAATTCAATAGACAATCAAAATTTAAACAACACATTCAACACTGTTCCAAATTTTTTAAATAATAATAAAATTCCTTTTTCTCCTATTCGCAAAAACAACAATCAAACATTAAATAATAATAATAATCAATCAGTGAATTTTAACAACGAAATTTTAAATAAAAAAATAAATCCATGTGTAAATAATTTTAATTCAACTCAATTTAATCCGGTTAATGAATACAACAGTGAAAATGAAGAAAATGAATTGCGATTAATTAGAGAAAGAGCAAGAAAAAAATATCAATCTTTTGATTTTAATGATAATAATTATTTAAATAAACAAACTCGAAATCAAAATAAATCATCTTTGAATTTAAAAACACCAAATTTAAATAGTATTAATAATTCAAATAGAAATTATTCACCTTTAAATAATGAACAAAAAATTCAAAATTTAGAAAATTCTTTACGTCAATTAGAAGAAAAATCTTTTCAAATGACTCAAAAATTAGATTTAATGCGTAAAAATAATCCAAATTTCAGTAATTTAAATAACACAACAATTTCTTATTTACCAAACGAAGAAATCGAAAAAATAAAACAAGATCACGCAACATTAAAAAGCGATAATATAATTTTTAGAGAAGACATTAATCGTTTGACTGAATTAAATTCTCATTTGGAAGAAGAATTAAATTGTCAGCGAACAAGAAATTTAGAATTAGCAAATGAAAACGAACAACTTTTGCAAGAAAAACTTTTAATAGAAAAAAAATTAAAAGACGCTTGTGAACTTTTAGAAAAAAACAAAATAAATCAACAAACATTAGAAGATACTTATAATATTCGTATGAATTTAGAAAAAAAAATAAAAGAAATTGAAAATGATTCTAAAAAAATTCGTGATGAAAAAAGCAAATATGAAATTGATTTTAAAGTTCTTAAAGAACGTTTTGAAGATTTATTAAAAAAATACGATTGCGTTTGTTTAGAATTAAATCAAACGAAAATTTGTCACAACGAAGAAATTAATAAAATCGAAGAAAAAATCGATTTTTTAACAAAAGAAATTGATAAATTACAAAAAGAAAATTCAAATTTACGTTTAAATGATGAAAAACAAAGATTAGATTTAAACGCTATTGAAAAACAAAGAGATAATTACAGAGATAAATTTCAAGAACAAAAAAATAAAAATGATTTTTTAAGTAATAAATTAAATGAAATTGAAAATGATTTTAAAATGTTAATTAAAGAAAAAGAAAACGAAAATTATTTAAAATTAAAACAAGAAGAAAATAAAAAAAATAAAATCGAAAGTAAATCAAAAATTATTTCTGACCTTCAAAATCAAATTAGTAATTATCGAACACAAAGATTAAAAAAAAAAGTCGAAGATGAAAAAAATAATTAAAATTTAATATTTAATATTTTTTTTTTAATTTAAATTAAAAATATTTTATTTACAATAAATAAATAAAAAAAATTATTCTTGTTTTACTTCTAAATCACTACTATTCATAATCACACTTCCATTATTACTATGATTAATATCATCAAAATTTAAACCAACACTATTTAATTTATTATGAAAAACACTTTTTTTATTATTATTTAAATTAAAATCTTTATTAATAAATTCAGGTGGCAAATTACTTTGAGTTCGATTATTTTCTTTTCCATTTGGTTTGTATTTCGGAACGTAATTAATGTTGCCTAAACTCGAATGATTTTTTCTTTTTAAATTTTTCATATCTTTTTGAGTTTCTCTATTATCTAATTGTAATCGAAAATTACTTTTTTCTAATTGATTTATTTTATTTCGCAATCGTTCTATTTGTAATGTTTGTTCATCATTTTCTTTTTCGGATTCTGTTTTTTGTTTTAAATTATCGTTTGTAAAAACTGTTCTTTTCATTTCATAATCTCGTAATTTTTTTTGCATTTCCATTAATTTTAATGAATATTGTTTTTTTTCTTCTAAAATTTTCTTTTGCAATCGATCAATTTCTTTGTCTTTTTCTTCAGCGATGTTATTAATATAAGTTTTATATCTATTAATATTTTGATTTAATAATGCTAATTCAGTTTCTTTTTCTTTTTTGTTTTTGTTTCCTTCTAATTCATTTAATTTTTCTATTAAATTTAAATTTTTTTCTATTAATTCTTTGTTTAATTTATTAACAACTTCGAATTTACTTACGAAATATTTATTATTATTTCTAAGTTCTTCATTGAATTTTTCATCGTTTTTATAAACAGCGTCATTGTAAAGTTTTTGAAATTCGATTTGATCGTTTTCTAATTTCGATTGTAAATATTCAGTGTGTTGATTGAATTTTAATTTGAATTTATTAAGATTTTCATTTGCTGAGTCTTTTTCATCTAATAAATTTTTATATTTATTTTCCCATAAAGTTTTGTCTTTTTCATATTCTTCTGCTAATTCATTGAATTCATCTTGTAAAGAATTTAATTTTTGCACGATTGTTTCATTTTCTTTAAGAATTTGTTCGTTTTTTTCTTTACATTCTTTTTTTAAAGCAGATAATTTAATTAAATTTTCATTTCTTTCTTTTTCTAAATTACTTTCTAATTCATTCGTTTGATTTGTTACGTTGTTTAATTTTTCTATTAAAACTTCTTTTTCTTTTTCTAATAAAACAATTTCGCTATTGTAATTCATTTCTAAATCTTTGAATTGTTTTTTTTTGTTGTTGAATTCGTTTTCTAATGAATTTTTTTGTTCTTTTAAAATTGTTAATTTTTCATTGTATTCGTTTGTTGTTTCTTCTCGACATTGATTGATTCTTAAATCGAAATTTTGTTGAAATTCATTTAATTCGTTTTCTTTGTCTTTTATATTTTCGTTAATGTAATTTAATTCTTGTTCTTTTAATGCCAAATTTTGCTCGAAATTATTTTTATTATTTGCGATTGTTTTTTCTGTGTCTGAAATTTTTTTTAAAAGTTCTTCAATTTGATTTTCGTTTTTTTCTTTGATTGAATTAATATTATTTTCTAATTTTTCTATTTCTGAATTTAATTGATCAATTCTTGATTTTAAATTTGTATTTTCAGTTTCGAAAATGTTGATTTGAATTAAACTTTCTTCGAAGTTTTTTTTTAATGAATTTAAATCATTTTCTAATGATTCTTTATTTTTTTGAAATTCTTCATAGTTTTTTTTTTTATTTTCATCGTGATTAATTTGAATGTTATTTAATTCATTTTGACAATTTTTAATTTCATTTGTTAAATTATCAATTTCAATGTCCAAATCTTTAATTTCATTTTCAGTGTTTTCAACAATTTCTTTATGAGAATTTTCATTTTCTTCAATGTCATTATTTAATTCATCGATTTTTTCGTTTTTAATGTTTTCTAACATTTTTAATTTATCTTCAAAAGTTCGTATTAATTCTTCAATGTTTTTTTTATTAATTTCAATGTTTTCGTTTAATTTATTTAATAAATCATTTTTTTGATTTTCATTTTCGTTTTTGATAAATTCTAAATTTTTTTCATTTGATAAATGATTATTTTCTTTATCTAAATCACATTGATTTTGAAGTTCGATTAAATCATTTTCATTTTCATTAATAATTTCTTCTTTTTCATTATTAAATTTTTCATTTTCGTTATTTTCTTCTTCATTTAAATTATTTAAAATTTCTTTTAATTCATTTTCTTTTTCAATCAATTCCGGAATTAATTTTTCACTTTCTTCGATTTTTATATTTAATTTACTTTCAAATTCATTAAATTCATTTGTTTTATTTGCTAATTGATTATTTAAATTTTCATATTCTTTTTCTAATTCAGTGATTTTCTTTTGATTTTCGCCTTTTATTTTTATAATGTCACTTTCCTGCTGATTTTTTAAATTGTTGTTTTGTTTTACATCAGTTTCATATTGCGATAATAATCGTTTGTGATTTTCTTCTAAACATGAAAGATATTCTTCGTAATTTTTACTGTCTTTTGATGTTTCGGTTTTTTTTTCTTCTAATTTTTCTAAAAGTTCTTTATTTTCATTTGATAAATTATTTAATTCTTCGGTTGATTTTGAAATTTCATTTGTTAATTTTTCTAATGTTGTTTTATAAATTACTTCATTTTTTGAAATGTTTCCTTTTAATTCAGCGATTTTTGTTTCATAATCAGTTTTTATATTATTAATTTCGTTTGTTAATGTGTTTTTTATGTTTAAAAATTCATTTTCGACATTTTCATTTTCGTTTTTTGCTTCTTCGATTTTTTTTTCATAAGAAATTGTTAATTCATTTGATTTTTCTTTTTCGATTTCTAATAATTTGTCTTTTTCTGCTAATTCGCTTGATAATTGAAGATTTTTTTCAGATAATTTTTCAATTTTGTTGTTTAAATTATTAATTTGATTTTCACAATTTTGAATTTCATAATTTTTTGTGTTAATTGAAATGTCTTTTGTAAAATTTTTTAAAATTTCGTTTCTTTTTTCATTTTCATTTTTTATTTTAATTTCCAACATTTTTATTTTATTTTCTAAATCATGTTTTTCATTTTCAAAATTACTTTTAATTTCATTTGAATTTTTTTCTTTTTCTTTTTGATTATTTTCTGCTTTTTTAATTTTTTCTTTTAAATTATTAATAATTTTATTATGATTATTTTCATTTTCTTCAATTATTTTTTTTATTTTGTTAATTTCAATAATTTTCTCATTCAAAACCGAATTTAAATTTTCCACATTCAAACTCGTTTGTTTTAAAATCACAGTTCGATCATTTTCCATTTGTTTTATAAGTTCTTTTTTTTCACTAATTTCTTTTAATAATTTGTTGTATTCTTCTTTTGTTCCTTGAATGTTTGTTGTAATAGAAATCATTTCGTTTTGTTTGACATTTAAATTTTTCTGCGAACTTTCAATGAAATTATTAATCAAAATTTCACAATCTTGAATAATTTGATCCAAAACGAATTTGTAAATAAAAAGTTCTTGAAATGGACCTTTTAAAGCTGAATTTAAAACATTTGATGTGAAATTATCAATTTCTGATTTGTATTCATCAATTGATTTGTATTGATTATTGTTGATTTTGGTTTTTATTGGTGAATATTTTTCTGTTAAAAATTTGGTTAGTTTTTCTTTGTAAATTTCGAGATTTTTTGTGTAAAATTTTGAAAATTCGGAATTTATTTGTTTTTTTATGTCAAATGAAATTGATGGAATGTTAAATTTTGTTAATATTGAATTTAATGCGTTTTTGTGCGTTTCTTGAAGTTTTGATGATTCTATTGGAAATTGTGATGAAATTTGGGAAATTTTTGATAAATAAAATTGAATTATTTCGTTTGAGCTCATTTGTTATTTTAATTAAAAAATTTTTTTATTTCTTATTTTAAATATTATTTTTAACGAAAAATTAGAAAATGAAAAAATTTTATTTTGAGAATTTTTAAAAGAAAAAAATTTTTTTTTAAAAGAAATTTTTAATGTTTTTTTATTTTAGTGTTAATAATGAAAATATTTTAATGAATGAAAATTTAATGATTAAGAAAAAGATTTTTTTTTTTTGTGAAAAAATTATTATTTTTTATTTATGAATAATAATTAATTTATTTTTAATTTAAACAAAATTAATTTTTATTTAAATTAAAATTATTTTTTGTTAATTATATTTAAATTACAATAAATTTACATAATTAAATTTAATTATATTTTTTCAATTTAAAATTTGAAATGTTGTTATTATTATCATTAAAATATAAATCATTTAAATATTCTTTATGATTAAATTCCATTAATTCTTTAAAACTGTGTTTTGTAATTTTTTTTCTTTCGGCAATTTTTAAATTTTCAATATCTTCATTAGTATAAACAATATCTTCTTTAATATTAATGTTATAAATTTCATTTTTATTTTCATCCATTAATTTCATCATTTGTTCCCATTCCATAATAATATTTATATAAATAAAATAATTAAATAAAAAAAATAAATAAAAAAATCAATATAAATTCAATATCTAAATAAAAAATAATTTCAATCATTTAAAAATTAATATTTAAAAAAAAAAAAATGAACATGCTTCAACCAAATATTCTCGTATTAAAAGAAGGAACAGAAAATCGTCAAGGAAAAGAGCAAGTAATATCAAACATAAACGCATGTCAAGCAATAGTAGAAGTAGTGAAAACAACATTAGGTCCAAGAGGAATGGACAAAATGATTTTAGACGAAAATTCAACAACAATTTCCAACGACGGAGCAACAATAATAAAACTACTAAACATAGAACATCCAGCGGCAAAATCATTAGCAGACGTCGCAATGAGTCAAGACAACGAAGTTGGAGACGGAACAACAAGCGTAATGATTTTCGCTGGAGAATTATTAAAAGAAGCAAAACAATTCATTGAAGATGGAATGAGTCCTCAAGTAATAATAAATGGCTATTGGAATGCTTTACAAAGTGCAAGAGAAAAACTTGCGGAATGTGCGATTAAAATAGATGAAAAAAGTCAAAGTGAAAAAAGAAAATTATTAAAATGTTGTGCTGAAACAAGCATGAATTCAAAATTAATTGCGAATTATAAAGAATTTTTTAGTGAAATGATCGTAAACGCTGTTGAAAAACTCGATGATTATTTAGATAAAGATTTAATAGGAATTAAACATGTGACAGGAGGATCAATAACAGATAGTTTTTTAGTCGATGGCGTCGCATTTAAAAAAACATTTAGTTACGCAGGATTTGAACAGCAACCAAAAAAATTTGAAAACCCAAAAATAATAATTTTAAACGTCGAATTAGAACTAAAAGCAGAAAAAGACAACGCAGAAGTTCGTATAGAAAAACCAGAAGAATATCAAAACATCGTCGATGCTGAATGGAAAATCATCCTAAATAAACTAGAAAATATTTACAACTCAAAAGCACAAGTTGTTTTGAGTAAATTACCAATCGGCGACATCGCAACACAATATTTCGCGGACCGAGGCATTTTCTGCGCAGGAAGAGTTCCAGCAGAAGACATAGTAAGAGTAAGCAAAGCAACAGGAGCAATGTTGCTACAAACATGTAACGACATCAACGAAAAATCATTAGGAACATGTGGATTATTTGAAGAAAAACAAATAGGAGCAGAGAGATATAATTTATTTTCAAATTGCCCTAAATCAAAAACCGCAACTATAATTTTAAGAGGGGGCGCTGAACAATTCATAGAAGAAACCGAAAGAAGCATAAACGACGCTGTTATGGTCGTTAGAAGAGCCACAAAAGCAACGAGCATTGTGCCTGGAGGTGGAGCGATTGAAATGGAATTAAGTAAACATGTAAGAAAATTTGGAATGGGAATTAATGGAAAGGAACAAATTGTTGTTTTAGGATTCGCTAGAGCTTTGGAATGTATTCCTAGAACTTTAGCTGCAAATAGCGGGTTAGATGCTGTTGAAATTGTTAATAAATTAAGACAAAAACATGATGATAAAGATAATGAAATTAATAATTTCGGGGTGAATTGCTTTGAAGGAGGAATTGTTGATACTTATTCACAGTTTGTGTGGGAACCCACAATGTTGAAAGACAATATTTTAAATAGCGCTACTGAAGCTGCTTGTAGTATTATTAGTGTTGATCAAACGGTTAAAAATCCTAAATCAGAACAAGCACAACAAGATGAAAAAAAAAGAGCACTTCAAAGAGCAAATAAATTAAAAGCTGCTAAACAAAGAAATCAACCTAAAAAATAAATATTTTTAATATAAAATTTGTAATATATTTTCAATAAAAAAAGAAAAATTATAATATTAATAATTAATAATAATAATAATAATATTTTTATAAATTATTAATTATATAATTAAATAAAATTGATTTTAAAAAAATAATTATTAAATTATATATTTAAATATTTGGTCTTTGTTCCATAATAGGAATATTAGTTTCAATATTATCATTATCATAAAAGTTATTTTTATTATTATTGCTTCTAGTTGAATTATGTCCACTCAAACCACTTGAATTTTTCCCATATTTATGAAAAAGCAAATTATTATTATTAGAATTATTAGATAAATTAATTTCATTATTATTCATATATTTATCCATCGTATTAGCAACTTTACTTCCTATTTTATAACCAGTAAAATTCGTTTCAGGCAAAATCATTCCACTTGTATTGCTAATAACAGAACCATACATGTTGTTGTTATAATCATTTTGACTAGAATAAAGTTCGTTTTGATTGTTATTATTATTATTATTAAAATTATTCATTAAATCATATTGATTTGCTGTTTGAAGATTTGGCGAAGTATTATTAAAATTTGGGTTTGTGTTATTATGAGAATAAAATTCATTGCCCATCATGAAATTATTATTATTATTATTATTTGTATTAGTAAATAAATTATTATTATTATTAATATTTGTATTATTGAATAAATTTAAATCGTTGTTAATATTATTATCAGAAAATCTTGATTTGAAAGGATTAGTAACAGTATTATTAAGATTTTTATTAAGATACATAATCATATTTTTATTATCTTCAATTAATTTTTCGTTTTGACTTAATTTCATACTATAATTATTAACTTGATTTTTCAGTGATAAAATTTCTTTATCTTTATTATCATTTTCTCTTTTTAAATCATTAATATTTCTATTTTGATCATCTAATAAATTTTGTTTTTGATTGATTAATTGTTCTTGTGTTAAAATAGCTTGTTTATTGCTTTTAATTTTTGATTTTTGATTTTTAATTTCGGTTTCTAATTTTTTTATTGCTTCGTTTCCTAAATTAATTTGATTTACAGCTTCATTTAATTTATCTTCATTTTTTTTATTTTGTGCTTTTAAAGATTTAATATTATCTTCAGCAGAAGCGATTTGTTTATTTAAAGTTTCAACTAATTGTTTTAAATTTTCGATGTTTTTTTTTTTTTCTTCAATTTCATTCAAATAATTTTGATTTTTAAATTGAAGTTCTGTAATTTCTTTTTCTTGTTTGAAACATTGTTGATTTAAATTTGAATTGTCTTCTCGTAATTTTTGAATATCATTTTTATAAACATTCAATTCTGTGTTTGAAATCGCATGTTTTCCTTCTAAATCTTTTTGATTAATTTCTAATTTCATTTTATAATCTTCTAATTCATTTTTTGTTTTTGATAAAATTTCAATATTATTTTGAAGTTCTTTAATTTTATTTTCCAATTCAGAAATTTTTTTATTTTTCTCATTTTCCAAATTTTCTAATAATTTTTTCTGCTCAGCAAAACATTCTTCTTTAATTAAATTAATTTCCTTATTTTTTTCATTTAATAAATTATCTAAATTATTTTTATTTTCAGTTTTATTTTGATTAAGTTCCTCTTTAATTTCATTCATTTCTTTCGTCATTTCTTGCACATTTCCATCCAAATTATTAATATTATTAATAGCATCTTCATATTTCGTTCTAAATTCAATGTACAAATTCCCCAAAAATTTTTTCAATATCGAATCATTAGCCTGATTTAATTTCAATACTAAATGATTTAATTCTCTGTATTGCGTTCGTTCTTGAATAATAAACAAAGCTTCATTTAAATTTAATTTATGTAAAACACATAAATAATTTGAATTTTCTTTTGTACAAATGTCTAACATATTTAAAATAAAATTAGAAAAATTTTGAAAATCTATTAATAAACTTTGTTCAGATTTTATTTGCATAAATTCTACTTCGGTTATGTCTAACATAAATAAAATTAAAGGATCAGTTGGATTTGTTATTTGAATTTGAATTTTTGGGTTTTTTATGTTGGAATTTATTAAGGTAATTTTTATTTTTTCTGTGTGATCTTCTGATTGATTTGATTTGATTTTTGCTAAAAGTTCGACTTCGTTTTTTTGACTGTCTAAATCTATGTGAGTGTTTTGACTTATTATTGAACGAGAAAGAATGTTTTGTTTTATTATTGCTGGATTGTTATTTATTGAATCGGATGAATAAATTGGATTCATTTATTATAATTTAATTTTTTAAATTAATGTTTTTTTATTTATTTTTTATTTTCAATTTAAATATTTAAATGTATTTTTTTATTATATTTTATATAAATATTTTTTATTATTATTATTTTTATAAATAAATTATTTAATTAAT
>JAEEGI010019385.1_pt1 | contig 13714 bp, 13 predicted proteins | sample 8958751 | NCBI WGS metagenome assembly JAEEGI01 (sample SAMN16246545, study PRJNA631951) | gut metagenome | biome: gut microbiome; feature: rumen; material: KS-attached | host: Bos | place: Iran: Karaj | collected 2018-10
TGGGATCTGCTTACAGAGCCTTTGGTGATTATCCATGGAATCTTATATTGGCGCTCTTCGCATTTTTCCTTTGCGGATTTATTCTTAAGTACACCAAGATCGGAACTTACACCTATGCCATCGGCTCAAACGAAGTCGTTGCCAAGAACATGGGTGTTAATGTTGATAAATACAAGGTTGTTGCATTTGTACTCTGCGGACTTTTCGTTGGTATCGAATCAATCCTTACAATTTCATACGGAACTTCAATGACAAGTGAATCCAACCTTGCATCTATGGCACGTAACTTCCCGCCTCTTATGGGAACGTTCTTCGGACTCGCATTTAAGAAGTACGGACATCCGGTAGTTGCTATCGTGATCGGTGAGTTTATCATCCAGCTCCTTTTCCAGGGCTTCGTTGCTCTCGGAGCTCCTACGACAGTTCAGAACATCGTAACCGGTGTGGTTCTTCTTGCAATCGTAACTATGACCATCAAGCCTATCAAGGGTGAAGTTGTTAAATAAGGAGGAGAGACATGAGCGAAGTATTACTTCATGCCGAGAAGATCGACAAGAGTTTCGGCGTAACACATGCTATTGATCAGGTCACCCTGGACTTTTACAAGGGAGAGGTCCATGCTCTTATCGGTGAGAACGGCTCCGGTAAATCCACATTTACCTCCTGCCTCACAGGAATCTACCACAAGGACTCCGGCTCTTTTACCCTTCAGGGAAAAGAGATAAATGCCAAAAACCAGGTTGACGGCAATTACCAGGGTGTTGCCATCATCGTGCAGGAGATAGGTACACTTTCAGGCCTGACCGTTGCCGAGAATATCTTTCTCGGAAAAGAAAAGGAATTTACAAAGTTCCAGGTAAAAAATACCAAGGCAATGAACAGGAGAGCCCAGGAGCTCCTTGATTCCTACGGCTTTAACTACATCAAGGCAACAGACATAATTGACAAATATAACTTTGAGGACAGAAAGCTCATAGAGATCGTAAAGGCTACGCACTTTAAGCCCCAGGTCCTGGTGGTGGACGAGACCACAACGGCCCTCGGAGAAAAGGGCAGAAAAGAGCTCTTTAAAGTGATGAGACAGACCAAGGAAGATGGAAGATGCGTAATCTTTATCTCCCATGATCTTGATGAAGTCCTGGAGCAGTCAGACAGCGTCAGCATACTGAGAGACGGCGTCCTTGTAAGCTCTGTTAAGAGCTCCGATGTCACAACAGATGATCTTAAAAAGCTCATGGTAGGCCGAGTTCTCAGTAACAACTATTACCGCTCCGACTATGATGAAGAAGTTTCTGATGAGGTGGTCCTTAAGGGCGAGCACCTGACGGTTCCCGGCGAGATAGAGGACTTTAACGTGGAACTTCACAGAGGCGAGATCATCGGTATTGGAGGACTGTCCGAGTGCGGAATGCATGAGGTCGGAAAGGCGCTCTTTGGAGCTTCCTATGACAGGAAGGGCAGTGTGACTCTATCTGACGGAACCTCCATCAACGATATCAAGACTGCCATAGACCACAGCATTGCCTATGCTTCCAAGGACAGAGATAACGAATCCCTTGTTATCAACGATACAATACAGGACAATATCTGCCTGCCGTCCCTTGAAAACCTTAAGAGAAATCATATCCTTCACGCCAAGGACGAGAAGGCCTTTGCAGAGAAGTTTGCCAAGCAGATGAGTACCAAGATGGAGGGCGTTCATCAGTTTATGTCGGCCCTCTCCGGAGGCAACAAGCAGAAGGTGGTTCTGGCCAGATGGATCGGCAAGGATTCAGACATAATCATCCTGGATTCACCCACCCGAGGTATCGATGTCATGGTAAAGGCTGATATCTACCAGATGATGGATAACATGAGAAAGAACGGAAAGTCCATCATCATGATTTCCGAGGAAATATCGGAGCTTCTTGGAATGGCGGACCGCATCATCATCATGAAGAACGGTCGTCAGAACGGGGAATTCAAGAGGTCAATGAGCCTTAAGGATACAGATCTCATTGCAAAGATGGTTTAAGAGGAGGCCGGGTATGGAAAACGAAAATAAAGTAAAGATTTCTGTAATGGAACGGCCGATAGTCAGAACGCTGATGCCCTTTGCAGGATTCATATTCATTGTGGTTTTGTTCGCGGTTCTAACCGCAGGACAGCTTTTTACAATAGGTAACCTTAAGCTTCTGCTGAGTCAGTCCTATGTTCTCATAATAGCCTGTGTCGGTGTGTTCATGGTAATGACCATGGGCGGACTGGACTTCTCCCAGGGCTCTATGCTGGGACTGTGCTCCGTAGTCATATGTTTTTTGTCCAATTATAATATTGTGCTGGCCATAATCTGCGGCGTTCTTACAGGCGGAATAATTGGTCTGGTTAACGGATTCTTTAATGTAAAGCGCAAGATAACATCCTTTATTGTTACCATCTGTAACATGTACCTGCTGCGCGGAATGGTGGCCTATGCAACCACCAAGAGCCCTGTGTACGGTGTATCAAATATTACAGATTACAACTCCCTTGGGTTTAACCTTACCTTTACCATCATCATCCTGCTGGTAGCCTTTGCAACCTTCCAGTACACAGGTCTGGGAAACAGGCTAAAGGCCATAGGTGCGGGAGAGACCGCAGCAAGATTTGCGGGAGTCAGAGTTGAAAGGACCAAGATACTGGTATACATGGCAGCAGGCATGATCACAGGACTTGCAGCTTTCATCAACAGTATCAAGGTTGGCTCTGTTACCTCCACAGCCGGCAATCAGCTGGAGACACAGATCATGATCGCGCTGGTACTTGGCGGTATGCCCGTTAACGGCGGCGCCAAGGTTAAGTTCTACAATATCATTCTGGGAGCTCTGACCTACAAGATCCTCACTGCAGGCCTTGTAATGCTCGGTATTGAGCCCAAGACGCAGCAGCTTATCATGGGTATCGTATTCCTTGTGATGGTTGCGGTATTTGCTGACAGGGAAACAGGAATGATCGTTAAGTGATGAAAAATATCATATAAACCACATTTGTTTTAAACAAGGAGAAACCGTAGATGAGCTTTTACTCATCTACGGTCTCTTCTTTTATGACATCTCCGCGGAGATCTTCAAATCTCTTATTTAGCTTCTCAATAAGTTTGTAGTCCTCCTCCGAGTACTCCAGGTAATCGTCAAAGGTGTAATATTTGCTACCCTCATCGGCTGAGCCCTTGATCCTGATGGTGTAGGTCCAGGGAGAGTAGTCCGTCATGAAATTGGATCCCTGGGCGCGATCTGCCATGGATACAATATCATTTTCCATTATGAACTTATCAAACTGAAGGAGCCTTTTGGGTGATACCTCATAGGTTGTAACGGAGGTGGGCTGGCCGATCATATCGCGGTTATAGCTTATGATAATCCATCCCTCCTGCGGATCCTTCACCAGCATATCCATGTGGTATGAGCCGCTCATATCGCTGTATCCGGGAGAGTGGGAGACGCTTATGATGGAGAGGGATTCAAGATCAACCTCTTCCTTGGAAGTGTCGGATTTCCTTCTGCCCGCTTTTACCCCGGCCTCTGAGGTTTTATCGGTATCTTTTTTGCCGGAGTCATTACTGCTCAGCCCGCAGGCTGCAAGGCTTCCGGAAAGTGCTGTTATTATCAGGAAACTGAGAAATAGCTTCGTAACGTTTCTGTTCATAAAGTATACCTCCCATTTTCTGAAACAAAAATGTACATTTCTATTGTACGTTATTACGTTAACAATGTAAAATACTTGTGCGAGCGCCTATCTTGCAAAACAAGCAGATATAGGTATACTTAAAGTACTTTGAGATGTTTTGAGTGATTTAAAAATGAAAAGGAGACTAGTAATGCGTAGATTTGAAGGCTATCAGAAGGGAATCAACCTGGGTGGTTGGCTTTCGCAGGCAGATGAGAAGACCAAAGAGCACTACGATACTTTCATTACCAAGGAAGACATCGAGAGAATTGCAGGCTTTGGCTGCGACCACGTACGTGTGCCCGTAGATTATATCGTTATCGAGGGCGAGGACGGCTCCATGCTGGAGGACGGCTACAAGTACATCGACAATTGCATCAGCTGGTGCCGTGAATACGGACTTAACGTGCTGATCGATATGCACAACACATTTGGATACACTTTTGATCCCCTGGAGGTAAACGGAGACAAGGAGATCTTTTTCCATAACGCTGAGCTTCAGGAGCGTTTCTATACCATGTGGGACCGCATTTCCAAGAGATATGCGGGGCAGAAGGATGTGGCTTTTGAGCTGCTGAACGAGGTTATTTCACCTGATATCAAGGATGAGTGGAATGCCATTGCAGACAAGGCTATAGATGTTATCCGCAAGAATGCGCCTGATACCTATGTTGTGGTTGGCGGCGTTTGCTACAACAACGTCAGAAGCGTACCGCTTCTCAATCCTCCCAAGGATGATCACGTGGTTTACAACTTCCACTGCTATGAGCCCATGATCTTCACACACCAGAGAGCATGGTGGATGGACAATATGCCCAAGGACATCACGGTTGAATATCCCGCATCAACAGAGGTGTACTCCGAAAAGTCCAAGACTCTTGATCCCGACTGGGCAGGAGCAATCCTTAAGATGAAGGCCAAGGAGGTTGGCGCCGATTATTTTGCAGAGCTCTTTGAGCCCGCTGTAGAGGCAGCTACCAGGAACAATGCACCTCTTTACTGCGGTGAGTACGGTGTCATCGATCAGGCTCCCGCCAATCCTTCAACCATCAACTGGATCAGGGATATCCATGAGGCTTTCGAGAGATACGGAATCGGAAGAGCACTCTGGGTATACAAGGAGAAGGACTTTGGTCTTGTGGGACCTCACTATGACGAAGTCAGAGATGAAATGGTTAAGTGCCTGTAATATGTAAAAAGTAAAAGCATGTCGGCTATGCGCCGGCATGCTTTTTTGTTGCACAAGGCCGGCAAGCGAATGGATGCTTGCATACAAATTCATTTGCCGGTCGTAAGAACATGGAGCACTAAGTGCGGAATGTTCGTGTGCGAAATTGAGTAGGAGTCAGCCTACTCGATTATCTTTGGAAATTGCCTTGTATCATGTGAAATTGCTTCCGGGGCCGAAGGCTTTACACCTCGTGAAGGGCCCAGTAATTGTTCCTGTAATTGATAAGTACCGGGGCCGTCCTGAAGGCTTCGTCCCCTACATAGCATCTGTCAAGCTCCCTGTCGAAGGTATATCTCTTTCCTTCCTTATCATTTTCATTGATGTAGTTCAGGGCATCCTCTAATGTCTCATCCCCCTTGCAAAGATGTATATTCATTCAGATTTCCTCTTTTCCTTATTGGTAGTTTAATCATAGCACTTTTTCATCCGCCCCGGTAAGTAGAATCGTAGCATAGCTCCGACTTGCATCAAGGACTGCGCCAGCGCACCTGCGGTGCGTCCTTGACGCAGCGCCCGGCGCTATGCTGCCTGGTTACTAAGCCGGGGCGGCGCGGAGTGGGTGCGTTGGCCGGCCAATGGTGGCGGCTCCGCGGTTTGTTGTCGCGTGCCCGTGACGTTGGCTCGCCACTATTGGCGGATCCACGGGGAGGCGATGTTTCCGCGTAGCGTGGCGGTGGCTCCGCGGAGTTGCGCTGTTTCGCGCAGCGTGGTTGGTGGCTCCGCAAGCGTCGGCTGCTCTGCGGAACGAGATGCTGCGGGCCGCATGCCGTGGCTCCGTGGGGGATGCATTGGTTCACAAATGTTGGCGGGCTGGCGGGAGGCGGCGTTTGGGCTAGCCGCAGTCTGTGCTTGGGGCGGGACTGTTTGTGAAAAACGTTGTAAGCACCGCCCAGAATGAGAATACGAATCTGGGCGGTGGGTAAAAATGCCAAATGCACCGCTCAGATCTGAGATACGAATCTGGGCGGTGGAAAAATTGGGCAAGCGCACCGCCCAGATGACAGATATTGATATGGGCGGTGAGTAGAATGGTAAAATGCACCGCTCATATAGGAAAATCAGATCTGGGCGGTGTTCATCTTTGAAAAAGTCACCGCTCAGAATGAAAAAAGTGAATCTGGACGGTGACTTTTCGAAAAAACCGCACCGCCCAAAATGGAAAAGCGAATCTGGGCGGTGCATTCTACATGGATGAACCGTGGAGTACGGATAAGATAAGACTCAAACCATGATTCTATCTGTACTTTTGGCTCTTCACGACCTTCGCAGCAGGGAATTCACGGATAAGAAGATTGATATAAGAATTAATTATCCGTACCCCCGGTCTCCCCAACCAAAAAACCCCTAAAATCTACGGATAAGCAATTCCGCTAAAGGTCATCTTATCCGTAAGCCAGGCAAACAAGCCAATCCTGGTCCCGGTTAACCAACACACCCAAACCGCGCGGAGCTACCGCCCTCTAGCCAACCAACGCACTCCTGCGGAGCCGTAGCCCACGGCGCGTGACATGGCATTCCTGCGGAGCCGCCGGCCTGGGCCAGCCACAGAAAGCCTCTCGCGGAGCCGTCGCACTTGGCTTGCCACCGCGTCCCTCCGCGCCGGCCCGGCTTAGTAACTAAAAAAGCATAGCGCCGGGCGCTGCGTCAAGGACGCACCGCAGGTGCGCTGGTTTAATCCTTGATGCAAGCCGGAGCTATGCTACGATTCTTCTTACCGGGCCGCCCACGGCCGGAAGATCAGTATCAGTGGCGACATAGCCCGCGCCGGCGCGGGTCGACTCGCTGCCGGGCCGGCGACTCATCATCGCCCTGATTCATTTCTTTTCCGTATTTACTATAATTATCCCCATAGCCACAAGGACAAGAGCTATGATTCCCGTAAACGAAAAGGCTTCCCTGTTTTCTCCCAGGAACAGCGCAGATAAGATAACGCCGAAAACCGGATTGGTAAAGCCAAGGACTGACACCCGGCTTACGGGATTATATTTAAGCAGAATCCCCCAGACCGTATATGCTCCGGCAGATATAAAGCCCATGTACAACAGGTTCAGAAAACATCCTGTGCTTGCAAAATTAAGGCTTCCTCCCATAATAAGTCCCAGCACGGAGAGAATAACTCCGCCCAGGGCAAATTGGTATCCGCTGAGCACCACAGGATTCTCCTTGCCGGAAAACACCTTTATGCAGCATCCTGACAGGGCATAAAACAGTGCTGCCGCAAGCATTGCACCTTCGCCCTGTAGAGTCACGGGCTGCCCCATATCCAGAAGCGCGTTGCCTCCCAGAATAAGGACAACTCCCACAAAGCCTATAACACATCCCAGTATTTTCCTGGGGCTCATCTTCTCCAGTTTAAAAAGATATGCCGCCAGCAGTATCGCAAAGAAATTACCGGAAGCATTGATGATAGAGCCTCTGACGCCACTGGTGTGGGCCAGCGACATAAAAAAGAAGAAATACTGTCCCACTGTCTGAAACATGGCCAGTATAACGATGTATTTCGCAGAACCCTTGCGCGGAAGCAGCATCTTCCCTGACACCAGGGACCCAAATACTATAGTCATGATGCCCGCTATGATGAACCTGGTCCCCGCCAAAAGAACTCTCGAAGCCGTGTCATCCGGACTTATGCCGAACAGATCATAGGCAATCTTGATCGCAGGCGTGGCACTTCCCCACAATATACAGCAGAACAGAGCTGCTAAAACCATCACAGGAAGATATGACCAGATGCTCTTGCCGGAGTCTGTGTTTTTTAATTGCAGGTTAAATTTCGACACCCAGCACCTCCGCAATTCCCCTGACCGAATCCACCATGAAGGTCGCGCCGGCTTCCTTCATAGCTACCGCATCTCCGTATCCGTAAGTAACCGCAATGCTGTCTACACCGGCATCCACCGCTCCGTCTATATCGTACCGGGTATCCCCTACCATAATGCATTCTTCCTTTTTAAGACCATACTCATCAACTGCTCTCTCAATAAGTCTCTTCTTATCTGAGCTGTGGTCCGATAACTCCGGGCCCACCAAATGGTTAAAGTATGGCAAAAGACCTATCTTCTCAAGGATCTTCTCCGAGAACTTCAGCGGCTTACTTGTCACCAGAATCACGTTGAAGCCGCGGCTGTTTAGCTCACGCAGCAACTCAGGGATGCCTTCATAGATATCAACGTCATACATGCGGCTACTCTCATAAATGCTCCTGTAAGAGGCAACAGCCTTATCAAGATCATCTCCCGTCATTTGGTATTCCCTGCCAAAGGAATCATAGAGGGAAGGTCCTATAAAGGTCCTGAGCTTCTCCATGGGTTGATCGGTTATCCCAAACTGTGAAAGAGCGTATTCAACCGATGAAGTAATTGCTCTGCCGGAATCCGTCACGGTTCCGTCCAAATCAAACATAATATTTCTGTACATCTTCACCTATCCTTATCTCAGAAAACAAATTGAACCATCAACATATATACTACCGTACCTGACAAAATACTTAAAAGCGAATTTTGTCTCCATGCCTGAAGAGCTACAACCACCGCAGCCGCTATAAACTCAGGAATACCATGAGGCGAAGCCACAATCTCCATATTTCTGAGGCAATATACCACAAGCATTCCAATAATTGCCGAAGGAAGTACCTCTCCAAGATAGGTAATATATTTGGGGATTTTTTTCTTGAAAACCATAAAGGGAAGGAACCTTAGAAGCGCCGTGACTATTGCCATCACAGGGATAGTCTTATAAAATGCCTGCCCTAATACTTTTCTGTTCATACCGATCTCTCCATCTGCAGTAAAACTATCTCATATTGTATCAAAAAAGGTGCCTTATCGGCACCTTTTCCAAATTTCAATTATTCCCCTCTCTTGTACATAGGGATTGTCTGCAGCTTATGAAGATTGAGTCTGTGGAGTCTGTCAATCTTCTCCTTGGTGGCCTGATCCTCAATGACACCTGTGCGAATATACTTATCAAGTACCGCATAGGTGAATCCCAGCTTATCCTCATCGGACATGCCGGAAAGGCCATCTGAAGGAGTCTTGTGGATAAGTTCAGCAGGAAGGCCAAGGGCATCGCCTATCTGAAGCATCTCATTCACCACATAATCCGAGCAGGGGCTGAAGTCTCCCGCTGCATCGCCGTACTTGGTGGAATAGCCGACATAATCCTCGGATGCGTTGCAGGTATTGGCAACTCTTCCGCCCTCCGGAAGTGACTGGGCAATCGCATAAAGTGTTGTCATTCTGAGTCTGGGCGGAGTGTTGATGACAGCGTCCTTGCCGGGCTCAACGCCTGCTGCCTTGAGAGCGTTCATCTCGCCCTCGAAGGCTTCATTGATGTTCACGGTGAAATTCCTGATGCCAAGAAGTTCTACTACCTTCCTGGAATCGGATATATCCTTCTGCTCACCGTTGGGCATCATAACGCCTACCACTCTTTCTTTTCCCAGAGCACGTACCAGCAGGGTTGCCACAATAGTGGAGTCCTTGCCGCCGGAAATACCGATAACAGCGCTGGCCTTGGGACCGTTATTCTCAAACCAGTTCTGTATCCAGGCAACTATATTCTCGATTTCTCTATTAGCGTCGAATAATACTTCATTCATATCTTTTCCTCCAAACAGCTATACCGCCCGGGATTCTCACCAGGCTCGATATTACCTCGCCAAGTGTTCACCCAGAGCTCGCACCAGACTCGATAATACCTCGTCAAGTGCTCTGTATCTCATTCTCCATCCTCCAGTCAATGCACCTCTGAAGATAATCAACGTAATCAGGGTTCTTGCACATACCCTTGCCTTCTACATCAGAAACCTTGGCAACATCCTGGCCGTTGCAGGCTGTAGTCTTCATTACGATATTAAGAGCGGGAACCTTGGTGTCGTTGGCGATATATGTACCGATTCCAAAGGCCACCTTGGCTCTGCCCTCGAAGTGTGCATTGATATCGTTGGCGCGCTTGAAATCAAGGCTGTCGCTAAAGAGAAGTGTCTTGGTCTTGGGATCTATTCCAAGGCTCTCATAGTGTTTGATCATCTTCTCGCCCCACTCGATGGGATCTCCTGAGTCGTGACGCACACCGCTGAACAGAGTTGAGAATGTCAGCTGGAAGTCACGCAGGAAGCAGTCGGTGGTGATGGCATCCGTAAGTGCTGTTCCGTTGAGGATTCCATACTCCTTTACCCAGTAATCAAGAGCGTACCAGTTGGAGTATGCGGGATTGTGCTTGTGATTGCCCTGTCCTACACACATGATCCACTCATGGGCCATGGTTCCCACGGGAGTTACACCCAGCTTCTTGGCAAGGAGTACATTGGATGTTCCCACAAAGGTTGATCCTGTTCCCTGAAGCTTGGCATTCTTGAGCTTTAATACTGCAAGCTCCTGAGCCTCGGCAGAAAGTCTTCTCCTTAAGCCAAACTCACTGAAAGCTCCAAGCTTGTATGTTCCATCTGTCAAAAGAGCTATCTTGGCATCCAGCTTTTCCTCGAAGGATTCCATCAGCTCTGAGTAATCATAAGCCATTCTGAAGTATACTTCATTGACGATAGCCAGAGTAGGTATCTCGTACATTGAAGTGTTGAGCCATGTTCCGTTGGTCTCAATAGAGAGGCCGCATTCAGCATCTGTTGTAATAGTAAAGTCCTCATATCTGGGGTGCCACAGACGCAGGAAATCAACATAGGATCTCTTGATCCACTTAATACCTGCAAGGTAGTTAAGCTCGTCCTCTGTAAAGTTCAGATCGCAGTAAAGATAGATCTGTCTCTTGATCTCCTCAACCATCTCCTGAGTAAACTTCACGTCCTTGTTACGACACCTGAAGGTCCAGGTTGTTGTATAGTCGGGGAAATTGTGATAAATGGCCTGTCCCATAGAGAACTTGTACAGGTCTGTTTCAAGTAAGCTGTCAATAATTGGATGCATAGGATCCTCCTCCAGTTTTCCGGTTTTGCCCAGGTATTCTCTGAATACAGGGCTGATATCGTCAGATAAGTCCATAGGATTGTTTCGGATTTCGGTGCCGCTGACCTGAACTATAGTCCTGTCCACCAGATTAAAGGTGTGATCGGGGTATATAGGTCCCAACTTTTCCACATAGGAAGGCTCGCCGGTGTACCAGTTAAAGATGGCACTGTCAGGCTCGATCCCGGCTGATGCAAACAGCTCTTTGCCCCAGGCTACCCAGTTCTCATGAGTAAAGGTTCCGTCAAGCCCGATCTTCTTGTCATCGATCAGCGCCACAGTGACCCTGGGGTCATCTCTGAACATCTCCTTCACCAGCTTGTAGCGCACGGTAAAAGGAAGGAAGTCCTTGCCTCTGTCCTCCTGGTAGCCGCAAACGGCTATTATCATTTTGTCGTTTTCATCGAGAGCTCTTTTTACAAGAGATTCGTGTCCCTTATGGAACGGGATGAAGCAGCCAAAAACTATTCCTATCTTATCCATGGTCCCTCTCCTTAACGATTGTTCCATCTATTATACTATTTCACTGCGTCCTGTACAATTACAACGCATATTGGCTTGTGAGTTCGATAAACCTGTTATTAAAGTCGATCAAAAGAGATTCCTGCTTCTTGCAGGTTATCGGGAACAGCACCTCTTCCTTGGTCTTGACGTCCCTTGCGACTATGACATATTCAAATCCTGAGGTATCTATACCCTCCGCCTGATCTGCAGGAATGATGTCACCTATCTGATATTTCCATTCGCTTCCCTTATCATCATCCTCCGCGATGGTAATATCAAAATATAACATTCCGTCGCCTTCGCCGTTCATAAATTCAACAAAGCAGCTATCTTGTTCACTCCACCAGATTCCGAGAAGGTCACTTCTAAGTTCAATATACTCATCACTGTGTCCGGCAAGAGGGCCTGAGACTCCTACTCTGTTCATGCGGATCCAGTCTCCGGCGAAATTAAAGAGAAGCTTATCTCCGTCCAGGTAGAAAAACATCTGAGCTGACATATCTCCCCAGGTCTCATAGTAGAATGCATTTCCCACCTCATATTTGCCATATTCATTGGCGTATCCGTAATTGCCGTTGTCCACGTTGTTGCTCACGAGCAGCGTCCCGTTTTCATAAAAGTCCTGGGTGAGCTCTCCCTCTTCGTTGGCCCCAACGGTCAGCCTGTATACTCCGTCTTCGCTCTCCCATTCTCCGGCCATGGCCTCTTCCAGCTTGGGGGCCTTATCCCATATTCCTGCTGATTTTTTGCCGATACCACAGGACATAACAGACAATGCCATAAATACAGTCAGTAATGCCGCTGTGAGTTTCTTGTTTACTAACATAGTTCCTCCAAAAAAATATCCTTTACCTATTATCAGGTAAAGGATATTAGATGTATCGAAATATTGCAAGTTTGGCTTATTTAAGGGCATTAGCGATGTCCGCAATAAGGTCTTCCTTGTCCTCAAGTCCGCAGCTCATCCTGACAAGTCCTGCAGGGATTCCGGCCTCCAGAAGCTGCTCATCAGTCATCTGACGGTGTGTTGAGGTTGCAGGATTAAGACAGCAGGTCCTTGCGTCTGCAACATGAGTCTCGATAGCTGCGAGCTTAAGCTTCTTCATAAAGCTCTCTGCTGCTGCTCTTCCTCCCTTAAGTTCAAAAGAAACTACTCCGCAGCCGCCATTTGGCATGTACTTAAGAGCCAGCTCATGATAAGGATCAGACTCAAGTCCCGGATAATTAACCTTGGCAACCTGCTCCTGCTGCTGAAGGAACTGAGCTACAGCAAGGCCGTTCTCAACGTGACGGGGCATACGGACATGAAGTGACTCAAGTCCGAGGTTTAAAAGGAATGCATTCTGAGGTGACTGGATACAACCAAAGTCACGCATCAGCTGTGATGTGGCCTTGGTGATGAAAGCGCCTTCCTTGCCGAACTTCTCCGCATAAACGATTCCGTGGTAGGACTCATCGGGCTGTGTAAGTCCCGGGAACTTGTCTGCGTGGGCCATCCAGTCAAATTTGCCGGAATCAACGATTGCTCCGCCAACAGCTGCTCCGTGTCCGTCCATGTACTTGGTGGTGGAATGTGTAACGATGTCTGCTCCCCACTCTATAGGCCTGCAGTTTACAGGTGTCGGGAAGGTGTTGTCCACAATCAGCGGTACTCCGTGCCTGTGGGCTGCTGCAGCAAATTTCTCGATATCAAGAACCGTAAGGGCGGGATTGGCGATGGTCTCACCAAATACTGCTCTGGTGTTGTCTCTGAAGGCTGCGTCCAGTTCCTCGTCGCTGGCTGTGGGCGATACAAAGGTAACGTCAACGCCCATCTTCTTCATAGTAACCGCAATAAGGTTGAAAGTTCCGCCGTAAATTGAGGCTGATGCCACGATATGGCTTCCGCACTCGCATATGTTAAACAGGGCAAAAAAGTTTGCTGCCTGGCCGGAAGATGTGAGCATAGCTGCAGTTCCGCCTTCCAATGCGGCGATCTTGGCTGCCACATGGTCGTTGGTGGGGTTCTGAAGTCTGGTGTAGAAATATCCGCTTGCCTCCAGATCAAAAAGCTTGCCCATGTCCTCGCTGGTGTCATATTTAAATGTGGTAGACTGGATGATCGGTATCTGCCTCGGCTCACCGTTTCCGGGAGTGTATCCCGCCTGTACACATCTTGTTCCTATTCCCTGTTGACTCATTTTAGTTGCTCCTTCCAATATTTCTTTTTAATCGAGTAGGCTGACTCCTACTCGATTTCGCACACGAACATTCCGCACTTAGTGCTCCATGTTCTTACGACCGGCAAATGAATTTGTATGCAAGCATCCATTCGCTTGCCGGTCTTGTGCAACAA
>JAEEGI010019389.1_pt1 | contig 13712 bp, 12 predicted proteins | sample 8958751 | NCBI WGS metagenome assembly JAEEGI01 (sample SAMN16246545, study PRJNA631951) | gut metagenome | biome: gut microbiome; feature: rumen; material: KS-attached | host: Bos | place: Iran: Karaj | collected 2018-10
ATGAAAAAAGGCCTCGAGGCATTGGACGTCGACGATTGATGAGAAAGAGCAGCGCGAGCTGCTCTTTTCATATATGATATAAAATGAGCCACAGCTCAGGCAAAAACGGAAGAAAGGCGGAATGAAACATGGATCCAGTATTGCTTTCCGGCAATGAAGCGATCGCGCGGGGCGCATACGAAGCGGGCGTCAAGGTCTGCTCGGCGTATCCCGGCACTCCCAGCACGGAGATTTTTGAGAACCTGCCGCAGTACAAGGACAGTCTGTACTGCGAGTGGGCGCCGAATGAAAAGGTCGCGGTCGAGGTCGCGTACGGCGCGTCGATCGCGGGCGTGCGCTCGCTCTCGGCAATGAAGCACGTCGGCGTCAATGTGGCGGCGGATCCGCTGTTCACGGCGGCGTACAACGGCGTCTGCGGCGGCTTCGTCATCGTCTCGGCGGACGATCCCTCCATGCACTCCTCGCAGAACGAGCAGGACAACCGGCACTACGCCCGCGCGGCGAAGATCGGCATGGTCGAGCCTTCCGATTCGCAGGAATGCCTCGATTTTCTCAAGGAAGCCTATGAGATCTCCGAGAAGTTCGACATGCCGGTGCTCTATCGCATCACCACCCGCGTCGCGCACAGTAAGAGCCTTGTCACCTTCGGCGAGCGCACCGAGCGCGAGGTCCCCGCGTACAAGCGCAACATGAAGTACGTTTCGAGCCCGGCAAACGCGTATGTGAACCACGCGAAGGTCGAAAAGAACCTCAAGGCGCTCGAAGAATACGCGAATACCAGCAAGCTCAACAAAGAGGAGCTCAACGGGGATGAAATCGGCGTCATCACCGCGTCGATCGCGTACGAATACGCCAAGGACGCGTTCCCGGAGGGCACGTCGTTCTTAAAGCTCGGTCTCACGAATCCTTTGCCGATGGACCTGATCCGCGCATTTGCGAAGAAGGTCAAAAAGCTCTACGTCGTCGAGGAGCTCGATCCGTTCATGGAGGAGCAGATCAAAGCGGCGGGCATCGCGTGCGTCGGCAAGGAGCTGATCGGCAACCTCTACGAGCTCAATCCGCAGCTGCTCCGCGAACGCCTGTTCGGCGAAAAGCCGGTCACGGTCGACGTCGGCGTCAAGCCCGTGTCCCGTCCGCCGGCACTCTGCCCGGGCTGCCCGCACCGCGGCTTCTTCTATACGATCGGCCGTCACAAGAACTACGTCGTGGCGGGCGACATCGGCTGCTACACGCTCGGCTTTGCGCCGCCTTTGAACGCGCTGGATTCGTGCGTCTGCATGGGCGGCGGATTCACGGTCGCGATGGGCATGGCAAAGGCGTTCGAAGCGTCCGGTCAGACCGATAAAAAGGTCTTCGGCGTGGTCGGCGACTCCACGTTCTTCCACTCCGGCATGACCGGCGCCGCCGAGATCATCTACAACAAGGGCAAGGTCATCCCCGTCGTGCTCGACAACTCGATCACCGGCATGACCGGTCATCAGGACAACCCCGGCAGCGGCTTCACGCTCGAGGGCGAGATCGCCGAAAAGCTCAAGATCGAGGACATCCTCGCTTCCTACGGCTACAAGAACATCATCATCGTCGATCCGCAGGACCTCAAGGCGATGGAGGAAGCGGTGCAGAACGCGGCGAATTCCGAGGTTCCGGCGGCGATCATCACGCGCCGTCCGTGCCTTTTGATCAAGCGCATCAAGCACGACATCGGAAAGTGCGAAGTCGACACGACAAAGTGCATCGGCTGTAAGAAGTGCCTTTCCGTCGGCTGCCCGTCCGTTATGGTCGAGAACAGGAAAGCGAAGATCGACGTCACCACCTGCGTGGGCTGCACGGTCTGCGCGCAGGTCTGCCCGATGGGCGCGATCACCCGAAAGGAGAAATAAGCAATGGAAAACAAGAGTGCTTTATTGGTAGGCGTCGGCGGTCAGGGCGCAATCCTGGCGGCAAAGGTGCTCGTCACGGGGCTGATGCGCGCAGGGTATGACGTCAAGATGAGCGAGGTCCACGGCATGAGCCAGCGCGGCGGCAGCGTCAGTACGCAGGTGCACTGGGGCAAGAAGGTCTACTCTCCGGTCATCGGCGACGGCGCGGCGGACATCATCGTTGCGTTCGAAAAGATGGAAGCGGTTCGCTATGCGAATTATCTCAAGCCCGACGGCGTGGCGGTTATCAACGACTACGAGATGGCGTCTTCTACGATCGCGGCGGGCTACGTGCAGTATCCCGAGGGCTGCCTCGAAGCGATGCAGAGCCGTTTCAAGGTCTATCCGCTGAACGCGGAGAAGATCGCCTCCGAGCTCGGCAACGTCAAGTGCGCGAACATCGTGCTGTTCGGCAGCATGGTCAAGGCGCTCGGCATGACGGACATCGACTGGGACGCGGTCATTTCGGACGTCGTTCCCGCGAAGTTCCGCGAGCTGAACCTCAAAGCGTACCATGCGGGCTTCGACGCGGTGTAAGCCATGAAGGTACTGGTTATCAATCCGGGGGCAACGTCCACCAAGATCGCGGTCTTTGACGAGGAAACCGAGCTGTTTCGCATCTCCATCGACCATAAGGCCGAGGATCTGATCGGCTTCGAGCGCGTGGCGGACCAGATGCCCTATCGAAAGGAACTGATCCTGCAGGCGCTTCGGGAGAAGGGGTTCGACCTCAAAACGCTCGACGCGGTCTGCGGACGCGGCGGCCTGTTCCGCCACATCCCGTCCGGCACCTACGGCGTCAACGACCGCGTGCTTGCGGACATCCTGCACCCGTTCTACGGCGAACATGCGGCGAACCTCGGCGCGTACATCGCGCGCGAGATCGCGGATCCTCTGGGGATCCCCGCGTTCTTTGTCGATCCGGTCTGCGTCGACGAGCTGTGCGACCTTGCCCGCGTTTCGGGGCTCAAGGGCATGGAGCGCGAAAGCTTCTTCCATGCGCTCAACCAGAAATCCGTGGCGCGCAAAGCCGCAAAGCAGCTCGGCAAGCCGTACGAGGAACTGAACCTCATCGTGCTGCATCTCGGCGGCGGCGTGTCGGTCGCGGCGCACGAAAAGGGCATGGTCGTCGACAACTTCAACGTCAAGGATGACGGCGCGATGGGGCTGGACCGTCCCGGCGCGCTGCCGGTCAACGCGGTCGTCAACCTCTGCTTCTCGGGCAAGACCAAGAAGGAGATCAAAAAGCTGATCAGCGGCGAAGCGGGCGTGTATTCGTATCTCGGCACCAAGGATTTCCGTGAGATCGAGCGCCGCGCGCTCTCGGGCGACGATCCCGAAGCGACGCTGATCTTCAAAGCGCTCGCCTATCAGCTTGCGAAGGACGCGGGCGCGCTTGCGGCGGTCATGAAATTCAAGGTCGACGCGATCGTCTATACGGGCGGCATGGCGTATTCGAAGCCGTTCTGCGACGAGCTGGACAAGTACCTTGCGCCGCTCGCGCCGGTGCTGCGCTTCCCGGGCGAGGAGGAGATGAAGAGCCTTGCGGAGGGCGCGCTGCGCGTTCTGCACGGCGGTACCTGCAAAACATATCTGGGGGACGGAAAATGAGAACGATTCAGGAGATCATTCGGGCGGCCGAGGGCTATGCGTCCGGCCGCATCGCGGTGGCGGCTGCGCACGACGCAGACGTGTTGAAGGCGGTTGTGGAAGCGAAGCATCGCAGGATTGCGGAGCCGATCCTCGTCGGTCATGAAGATACGATCCGCGCAATCCTCACGGAGCTCGGCGAAAACCCGTCCGATTACGAGATCATCCACGCGGATTCCGACGTGGACTGCGCCGAAAAGGCGGTTGCGTGCGTATCCGAGGGAAAGGCGAACTTCCTGATGAAGGGGCTTCTGAACACGCCGGACATCATGCGCGCGGTGCTGAAGCCGGAGGCGGGCTTGCGCACCGGCAAGCTCATCAGCCATGTCATGATGTACGAGCCGAAGGGACACCGCATGATGGGCCTCACCGACGGCGGCATGAACACGTTCCCCGACCTCGAAAAGAAAGCCGAGATCCTCGAAAACGCGGCGAAGGTCTTCAAAGCGCTCGGCTACGACGAGATTAACGCCGCCTGCATCTGCGGCGCGGAGGTCGTAAACCCCAAGATTCAGTCCACGGTGGACGCAAAGACGCTTTCCGAGATGACCGAGCGCTGGGCGCCGTATCACATGAACGTGTTCGGACCGGTCGGTCTCGATCTGGCGGTTTCGGAAGCCGCCTGCCGTCATAAGCACTACGATGTGAAGGGCGCAGGTCAGGCGGACATTCTGCTCGTTCCGTCGTACGAAACGGGCAACGGCATCGGCAAGGCGATGTCGATTTTCGGCGGCGCGATGAACGCCGGCATCGTCGTCGGGGCGAAGGTTCCGATCGTGCTGGTCTCCCGCGCCGACAGTGCGGAAGTAAAACTGGCGGCCGTCGCGCTCGGCGCGGTGGTTGCCCGCGGAATGTAAGGAGGGTTTTCTATGTTGGTCAATGAAATGGTACAGCTCGGCGCAAAGCGTTCCGGCATTCGTGAACTGTTCGAGTACGGTCTGAAGCGCAAGGCGGAGGTCGGCGCGGAGAACGTCTTCGATTTCTCGATCGGCAATCCGTCCGTGCCCGCACCGCAGGCGGTGCAGGAGGCGTACAAAGCGCTTGCCGCGCGTCCGGACACCGTCAAGGTCCACGGCTACACGTCGGCAACCGGCGCGATGAGCGTACGCGAAGCGGTCGCGAAGAATCTCGACGAGCGGTTTCATTGCGGCGCGCGGGCGCAGAACCTGTTCTTCACCTGCGGCGCGGCGCCGGCTCTGATGAGCACGATGAAGGCGATGCGCGTGGAAGGCGCGGAGTTCATCGTCCTTGCGCCGTACTTCCCCGAATATCCGACGTTCATCCACGCGGTCGGCGGCAGGATGGTTACCGTCCCCGCGAACACGGAGGACTTCGATCTGCACGTCGAGGAGGTCGAGCCGTACTTCACCGAGCATACGCAGGCGATCCTCGTCAATTCGCCGAACAATCCCTCCGGCGTCGTGTACAAAAAGGAAGCGCTCGAAGCGCTGGCGGATCTGCTGCGCAAAAAGAGCGCCGAATACGGACATCCGATCTACCTGATCGCCGACGAACCGTACCGCGAGCTTGTGTTCGACGGCGTGACGGTGCCGTTCATCCCGAACATCTACGAAAACACCGTCGTCTGCTATTCGTGGTCGAAATCGCTGAGCCTGCCGGGCGAGCGTATCGGCTATGTGTACGTGCCGGACCGCTGCGCGGACAGCGTCGATCTGTTCCACGCCGTCGCGGGCTCCGCAAGAGCGCTCGGCCACATCTGCGCGCCGGCGACCTCGCAGTACATCGTAGAGCAGTGCTGCGGCGTGATGCCGAACATCAAGGCATACGACGAGAACCGCAAGACGCTCTATCAGGGGCTCACCGAGCTCGGCTATACCTGCATCTATCCGCACGGCGCGTTCTATATGCTCATCAAAGCGCCGTTCGGCACCGCGCTCGAATTCTCCGAAAAGGCGAAGGAATACAACATCCTCGTCCCGCCGTGCGAGCCGTTCGGCTGCCCGGGGTATCTGCGGCTGTCCACCTGCGTCAGCCACGACATGATCCTCAGAAGCCTGCCCACGTTCAAGGCGCTGATCGAGGACAACCGGTGACGAACAACCCTTCCGTCAGCCTGACGGCTGCCACCCTCCCTTGCACAGGGAGGGCTTTTTTGCGCATAAGCAAGGCTCCGCGCCCCCTTGCACAGGGGAGGCATTTTTATGTAACCCAAAAGGTCCCCTTGTGTAAAGGGACCGTCACCTAAGCAAGGCTCCGCGCCCCATTGCACAGGGAGGGCTTTTTTTGCGCATAAGCAAGGCTCCGCGCCCCCTTGCACAGGGGAGGCTTTTTTTGCGCATAAGCAAGGCTTCCCCTTGAGGGGAAGCTCCGCGTAGCGGTGATGAGGTGGACACGCAAAAAGCGACAGCTTTTGCGGATTCTCGCGCGCCGTCAGGCGCATATCGTTCCGAAGGAATATCGTGCCGAAGGTATATCGCGGCGAAGCCATATCGCGCCCCGCAGGGGCAAAAAGGCGGTCTTTCGACCGCGCGATATACGGCTGACGCAGCACGATATGTTTGCTGGCGCAAACACGATATACGGCGCTGCCGCACGATATACTTGCTCACGCAAGCACGATATGCCCGCGGCACATACGCCCCTCTGCGCGCGTTGACAAGCGAACGGCCGCCGTGCTATACTTTTGGAAAAATCCGGGAATACAGGGGTTGAAAAGGGCTATGTTCGGGAAGGATCGCCGGGGGAAACCTGCGGGAAAGCGATGGGCGTCTGCCGCATTGCTGCTTGGGCTTCTGCTGCTGCTTGCGTGCGGCGAAAACGGACCGCAGACCGCGCAGGCGCCGACGCCGGAGCCGACCGCCGTGCCGGTAACCGCAGCGCCGACCGATACGCCTTCGCCGACGCCGACGCCCACACCGACGCCGACGCCTTCGCCAACGCCGAGCCCCACGCCGGTTCCGACGCCGCTGCGCGTTACGATCGGCGCGGTCGGCGACATCATGATCCCGAGCGGCATCGTCGGCGACGCGCGAAGCGCCGACGGCACGTACGATTTCCACACGCTGTTCGCGCCGTTCCGGGAGCTGTTCGGCTCGGTCGACCTGATGTGCGCGAACCTCGAAGCGCCGCTTGCGGGCAGGAAGGCGGGGTACTCCACCAAGAACGATCCGAAGCCCGGCAGCTTCCGGTTCAACGCGCCGGACTCCGTGCTCGAGCCCCTGAAGGAATACGGCGTCGATCTTCTGACGACCGGCAACAACCATTGTCTGGACAAGGGCGAGGACGGCATCTACCGCACGATCGAAACGATCCGCGCGGCGGGGTTTTATCAGACGGGGACGTTTCTGAACGGGGAGGACCGGCAGATTCCGTGCATCGTGGACGTGAACGGGATCCGTGTCGGGTTCGTTGCCGCAATGCGGACCATGAACGTGGATCCGTCGTCGGTCAGCTTCAAAAAGGAACGCGCAGAGACGGTGATCAACCGGCTGACGCTCGGCAACGGCGAGCCGACGGAGGGCGTTCTGGAGGATATCCGGCGCGTCCGGGAGGGCGGCGCGGAGTTTGTGATCCTGTTTGCGCACTGGGACTACGAGAGCGACGATCCGAAGCCGCGGGAAGACACGAAAAAGCTTGCGAAGATCCTGCTGGAAGCGGGCGTCGACTGCATCGTAGGCTCGCATCCGCACCGCGTGAAGAACGCGGAGTACGTCACCGTGGAGCGCGAGGACGGACCGTACACGGGGCTCGTGCTGTATTCGCTCGGCAATTTTTCCGCCAACAACCGGTTCAAGCTGATGGTCGGGCTGTTTGCGCAGCTGACGCTCGAAAAGGATTTTGTGACCGGCACGGTAAGGCTGTGCGACGCCGCGGTGCTGCCGACGCTGACGATCCGCAGGGCGATCAAGCCCGGACCGCGGTTTGCCGTGCTGCCCGCATACGCGGATCCCGAACGGATCACGGGGCTCAGAGAGCCGCTCGGCAAGGCGGAGATCAGGGACCTTATGAAAGCGCGCAGGATCGCGCTGCAGCAGCTCGGCAGCCTCGAAGGGCTGCGGCTTCTGGACGAAACGACGGACGAATGAAGAAAGAGCTTCCCGCGCGGGAAGCTCTTTTGCCGTTTCGGATTATTTGCCGGAGACGATGAGCCTGTCGATCAGAAGGCTCGGGGTGCCGATCCTTCCGCCCATCGGCGGACCGAAGCGCAGGTCGGAGCCCGCCGCTTCGATGCCCTGCATCATCGTCAGGAAGTTGCCCGCGACGGTGATCTGGTCGACCGAGCGGACGATTTCGCCGTTTTCGACGAGCTGCCCCTTGGCGATCAGCGAGAAGTCGCCGCTGATCGGGTTGAGCCCCGCGTGCAGACCGGAAAGCTCGGTGATGATCAGTCCGTTATTGAGCGCTTTTTTGAGCTCGTCGAAGCTCCGTTCGCCCTTTGTGATGTAGAAATTGCTCGGCGCGGTGGTGACTGCGCCCGCAGCGCCCATGCGGCCCGCGTTGGAGGTCGAGGCGACGCCGTCCTTCTGCGCGGATTTCAGGTTATAGAGGTAGCTTTTGAGCACGCCGTTTTCCACAACGATCGTCAGCACCGACGGCACGCCCTCCGCGTCGAACGCGCGCGGGTTGTCCTCCTCGAACGGATCGTCGAGGATCGTGATCGCGGCGCTTGCGATCGGCTGATCGAGCTTGCCGGTAAGCAGCGAAAGTCCCTTCTGCACGCGCTCTGCAAAGAACATCGGGGCGAACGCGGACAGCAGATCGGCCGCCGCGTCGTTTCGGAGCAGGATGCGGTATTCGCCGGAATCGACGGTCGAAGCACGGAACTGCATCAGCGCGTTTGCGACGCTCTCCTCGATGATGTCGCCGTATTCGGTCATCTTCGGTCCGAACTTGAACGAATAGCTTTCGTGCTCCTCCTCGCCTTCGCGGAGGATGGGCGCGAGCACCGCGTAGGAATAGCGCTCCTCGCGGTCCGCCTTGAGCCCGAGCGTGTTGGAGATATGCGTTTCGGCAACGCCGGTGTCGACCGAGCAGTAGCCCATGCGGTTCACGCGCGCGTCGTAGGCAAGCGTGTCGCGCTCAAGCTGCAGCGCAAGGTTGATCTTCTCGTCCTCGGACAGATCGACGACGGGGTTAGGCTTTTCGTGAATCTCGGGATACTCGCACGCGCCCTGCATCGGGTTTGCGTCGGTGTTCTCGATCGCCTTGGCGTTGTCGATCGCGTGGGCGACGAGGCTTTCGGGATCCTCAAAGACCTCGGTGTAGGCATAGCCGCTCTTGCCGTTGAAGAGCACGCGCAGGTTGAGCCCGTTGCTGCGCTCCGCGGCATACTTGATGATCTCGCCCTTCAGCACGTTGACGGAGAAGCCGTCCGACGCGGTGGCATAGACCTCGGCGCTTTCGCAGCCCTGTTCGAGCGCCAGTTTGAAGCAGGCGTCCTTAAACTGTTCGTATGTCATCATAACGCACCTCCTTTGCCGCCGACGACCATTTCGGATACGCGAATGCGCGGCTGACCGACGTTCGTGGGAATGCTGCCCGACTGCGAGCCGCACATGCCCGGCGCCATCCACATGTTCTTGCCGATGCGGTCGATCTTCATCAGCACCTCGGCGCCCTTGCCGATCAGCGTTGCGCCGCGCACCGGACAGAGGATCTTGCCGTCCTTCACCCAGTAGCCCTCGCCGACCGCGAAGTTGAATTCGCCGGTCAGCGGGTTGACGGAGCCGCCGCCCATCTTGGCGGCAAACAGACCGTCGCCCATCGTGCGGATCATCTCCTCCTCGTCGTCCCTGCCGGGCGCGAAGAACGTGTTCGTCATGCGCGAGGTCGGGGCGTAGGTGTAGTCCTGCCGCCTGCCGCTGCCGGTGACCGGATGGTTCATGAGCCGCGAGCCGAGGATGTCGACCAGATACGATTTCAGGATGCCGTTTTCGATCAGAAGATTGCGCTGCGCGGGATTGCCCTCGTCGTCGAAGTGCATCGAGCCCCATTCGCCGGTCAGCGTGCCGTCGTCGACCGCGTTCACGATCGGGCTTGCGATCTGCTGACCGAGCTTATTGCAGAACACCGAATTGCCGCGTCCGACGCTCGTCGCTTCGAGCCCGTGCACGCACGCTTCGTGCAGGATGACGCCGCCGAAGCCGCCGTCGATCACGACCGGCACGGCACCCGCCGGACATTCCGGCGCATGCAGCATCGTCACCGCGGTCTTTGCGGCTTCCCTGCCGACGTTCCCGATGTCGATCTTCTCGCCGTACGCCTCAAAGCCCATGCCGTAGCCGGGCGAGCAGGTGCCGGTCTGCGCCTCGCCGTTCGCCATTGCGACCGCCTGAATCGCCGTGCGCACGCGCGGACGCCGGTCCTCGGCGTGCACGCCTTCGCTGTTGTACACCCAGGTGCGGTGGTCGCAGTCCATGTAGTTCGCCACGACCTGCGTGATCTCGCCGGAATACGCCTTCGCCGCGTTCGTGCCCTGCCGCATCAGCGCGATGCGCTTTGCGTTGTCGATCTCGGAGAACGGGATCTTTGCCCACGAGGTCCCGACGCGGTGGACCGCGACCGTCTTTGCCTCGCATTCCTTCGTGCCCTTGAGCGCGGACGCCGCCGCCCTTGCGCAGGCGATCAGCGCGGTTTCGCTCGTATCGGCGGTATACGCATAGGCGCTCCGCGTGCCCTTCAGCACACGCACGCCCGCGCCGACCTTGCGCTGATAGTTCGCGTTCTCAACCTTGCCGTCGATCATCGTCACGGTGTTGCTTTCGGTGTCCATCAGGTACAGCTCCGAAAAGTCTCCGCCGGTTTTCAATGCTTCGTCCAAAACGGCGTTTACGATACTGTTTTGAATCAATTCACGCACCTCCTGTGTAGTTGATGGTTCATTATACCATAATCCCGCGCCGCTGCAAACCGCTTTTCCGCATTTGCGCAAAAAAAAGACCGCGCCCGTGCGGATGCGGTCTTTCCTTTCGGTTGTCAGTCTTCGAGCTTTTCGCAGCCTTCGCAGTCGTCCGCGTCGCAGTCCCAGCACTCCATGCGCTTCTGTGCGATCGCCCAGAGCTCGTCCAGAAGGTCGTCGGAAACGGGCACGAATTCTTCCATGTCCTCTTCTTCGTTCACGACGATCTCCATGATGCAGACCTCGAAGTCCTCCTCGGGATCCTCGGGCAGATCGGCGTCGACCAGCACCGCGTACTCCTTGCCTTTGTGATCAAAATAATCGATGACCTCAAGGTCAAACTCGTTGCCTTCCTCATCGGTAAAGGTGACAAGATCTCTTTCGTCTTCCATAATGTTATCTCCTTTGCTGAACTTCAACTGTTATTGTACCGCATCCGGCGGGACTTTGCAACGACTTTTCAAGTTTTTTCGCCGGTCGCCGCAGAAGAACAAAAAACTTTTGTGAAATCAAACTATTTTTTTGCTTTCCTCTTGTAATCGGGGGAGAATCGTTTATAATGAAAGTATCGAAAGAACGGAGGGACGGCGTATGGAACTCGACTTCTACCGGAGACTGGCAAAGGCGATCGCGGCGCAGTTCGGCGACAGCTGCGAGACGGTCGTGCACGACCTCAAGGGCGATCCGGACCACACGATCGTCGCGATCGAGAACGGACACGTCACGCACCGGCACGAGGGCGACGGACCGAGCCGCGTCGTGCTCGAGGCGCTGAAGGAAACCGATCCCGAAAAGCTCAGGGACAACGCGGGCTATCTCATGAAGACGCACGACGGACGCATCCTGAAGTGCTCCACGGTCTATATCCGCGACGAAAACGGCGTGCCGGAGGGCATCTTCTCGATCAACTACGACGTGACGGAGCTGCTGATGGCGGAGCGCGCGGTCGAATCCATTCTGCAGCACAAGGCGGACCGCAAGATGCCGGAGCGGATCCCGCAGTCGGTCAACGATCTGCTGGACGATCTCATCGAACAGTCGGTCCGGCTCACGGGAAAGCCGGTCGCGATGATGTCGAAGGAGGACAAGATCAAGGCGATCGCGTTCCTCAACAAGGCCGGCGCGTTCCTCATCACCAGAAGCGGCGATAAAGTATCGAAGTATTTCGGTATCAGCAAATACACCCTTTATTCCTACATCGACGCAAGCAACACCAACGAAACCGAATAAGAAAGGAAACGGCTATGGACTTTGAAGCAATCAAACGGGCGGCACAGGGCTACCTGCCGCAAATGACAAAGTTTCTGCGCGATCTGATCGCAATCCCCAGCGAGAGCTGCGAGGAGGAAGGCGTCATTCGCCGCACGATCGCCGAGATGGAAGCGCTCGGCTTCGACAGGGCGGAGATCGATCCGGAGGGCAACGCGCTCGGCTGGATGGGCGAGGGCAGCCGCATCATCGCGTTCGACGGGCACATCGACACCGTCGGCATCGGCAACATCGCAAACTGGGAGCACGATCCGTATCAGGGCTATGAGACCGACGACATCATCTACGGACGCGGCGGCTCCGACCAGGAGGGCGGCGTGGTTTCGGCGGTGTACGGCGCGAAGATCATGAAGGACCTGAACCTGATCCCCGCGGACACGAAGATTCTGGTCGTCGCCTCCGTGCAGGAGGAGGACTGCGACGGGCTCTGCTGGCAGTACATCCACAAGGAGGACGGCATCACGCCGGAGTTCGTCGTTTCGACCGAACCGACCGACGGCGGCATCTACAGAGGACACCGCGGCAGAATGGAGATTCGCGTGGACGTCAAGGGCATTTCGTGCCACGGCTCCGCGCCGGAACGCGGCGACAACGCGATCTACAAGATGGCGGACATCCTCGAAGAGGTCCGCGCGCTCAACGAGAACACGGCGACCGACGCGGACGAGATCAAAGGTCTGGTCAAGATGCTCGATCCGAAATACAACCCCGAGCACTGGGAGGACGCGCGTTTCCTCGGCCGCGGCACGATCACCGCGTCGCAGATCTTCTACACCTCGCCGTCGCGCTGCGCGGTGGCGGATTCCTGCGCGGTCTCTTTGGACCGCCGCATGACCGCGGGCGAAACGTGGGATTCCTGCCTCGAGGAGATCCGCAATCTGCCGTCGTGCCAAAAGTACGGCGACGACGTCAGGGTTTCGATGTACCTGTACGACCGTCCGGCGTGGACGGGGCTCAAGTATGAGACCGAGTGCTACTTCCCGACGTGGATCAACAAGGAGAGCGCGGCGCACGTGCAGGCGCTGGTCGACGCGCACAAGGCGCTGTTCGGCGACAGGCGCATCGGTCATCCGAGCGCGATGGACAAACGCGACCGTCCCCTGATCGACAAGTGGACGTTCTCGACAAACGGCGTTTCGATTCAGGGACGCTACGGCATCCCGTGCGTCGGCTTCGGACCGGGCGCGGAATCGCAGGCGCATGCGCCGAACGAGATCACATGGAAGCAGGACCTCGTGACCTGCGCGGCGCTCTATGCCGCGGTCCCGATGTGCTATAAGCCCGAAAACCGCACGGACGACGTCACCGAATACCGCGCGGGCAGAACCGACACCAAGTTTGCAAACGATTGATCATAAGGAGGAGCATATGAGCAACGTAAAGAAATACACCGACAAGCTGGATCAGCTGAAGTTTGACGACATGTACAACGGCGACTTTTTCCTGACCTGGGAAAAGACGGACGACGAGATCGCGGCGGTCTTCACCGTGGCGGACGCTCTCAGACATCTTCGCGAGAACAACATCTCCTGCAAGATCTTCGATTCCGGTCTCGGCATTTCGCTGTTCCGCGACAACTCCACCCGCACGCGCTTCTCGTTCGCGTCGGCGTGCAACCTTTTAGGTCTCGAGGTGCAGGACCTCGACGAGGGCAAGAGCCAGATCGCGCACGGCGAAACGGTCCGCGAAACCGCAAACATGATCTCGTTCATGGCGGACGCGATCGGCATCCGCGACGACATGTACATCGGCAAGGGCAACACCTACATGCACAACGTCGTCAACGCCGTCACCGAGGGCAACAAGGCGGGCGTGCTCGAACAGAAGCCGACGCTCGTCAACCTCCAGTGCGACATCGACCATCCGACGCAGTGCATGGCGGACATGCTCCACTGCATCCATACGCTCGGCGGGAGCGACGATCTCGACGAGGCGATCAAGAACCTCAAGGGCAAGAAGGTCGCGATGACCTGGGCATACAGCCCGTCCTACGGCAAGCCGCTGTCCGTTCCGCA
>JAEEGI010019395.1_pt1 | contig 13709 bp, 16 predicted proteins | sample 8958751 | NCBI WGS metagenome assembly JAEEGI01 (sample SAMN16246545, study PRJNA631951) | gut metagenome | biome: gut microbiome; feature: rumen; material: KS-attached | host: Bos | place: Iran: Karaj | collected 2018-10
TCACTCCACAGGATGCCACGTTCATCTTCGTCACCAACGAGATAGGCTCTGGCGGGGTGAGCGACAACGCCCTCCAACGGCGTTTCACCGACCTGCAGGGGTGGATGAACCAATACATCGCCTCGCGTGCCGACACCGTGGTGCTGATGGTGAGCGGCATACCCGTCAACATCAAATCCCGACTATGAGAACATTCCATATACAGCAACCCGACCAACAGTTGCTGCCTGCCATCACGCAGAAGATCGACAACCTGAACAAACCCAAGGGGTCGCTGGGCCGTCTGGAGACCCTTGCCACCCAACTCTGCCTCATCCAGCAGACGACCTCTCCTACCCTCTCCCACCCTTGTCACCTGCTCTTCGGCGGCGACCATGGCATAGAGCACGAAGGGGTGAGCGTGTCGCCGCGTGAGGTGACCTGGCAGCAGATGGTAAACTTCACCAAGGGTGGCGGCGGAGTGAATATGTTCTGCCGCCAACACGGGTTCCACCTGCGCATCGTCGACATCGGAGTAGACCACGACCTCTCTGCTGTGCCCGGCATCCTCCACCGCAAGGTGGCATGTGGCACCGCCAACTTTCTCCACCAGGCTGCCATGACCGAAGCACAATACTGGCAGACCATCGACATCGGCGCCCAGTTGGCGGACGACTGCCGGGCAGAGGGCTGCAACATCCTCTGCATCGGCGAGATGGGCATCGCCAACACCTCGCCGTCGAGCATCTGGATGAGTCTCTTCGGCAACATCCCCCTCGACGAGTGCATCGGCGTGGGAGCGGGACTCAACGACAGCGGACTGCGCCACAAGCACGATGTTTTGGGTGAGGCGCTCCGGCATTTCACCCAAGCGCATCCCGAAGCCGCCAACAACCCGAACGCGCCTTCTTCCGCCCGCCTCATCACACGCTACTTCGGCGGTTTCGAGATGGTGGGTGCCATCGGGGCGATGCTGCGGGCAGCGGAACTCGGCATGGCGGTGATGGTCGACGGCTTCATCATGACGGCATGTATGCTCACTGCCTCACGTCTCTATCCTGACGTGCTCCACTATGCCATCTTCGGACATTGCGGCGACGAGAGCGGACACCGCCGGATGCTCGACCTGATGGATGCCCGTCCGCTCCTGCAACTGGGCCTGCGCCTGGGCGAGGGCACAGGTGCCCTCTGCGCCTTCCCCATCATCGAGAGTGCCGTGAGAATGGTCAACGAAATGAACAACTTCAATAATGCGCATATCACGAAATACTTCTAAGGTGGGTTCTATTCATTCGCTCGCGCTGATTTTTGTCTTTTAGGCAGTGTCAGATTGTAAGTCAAAGAGGGAGTATAGCGGGCTATACGACAGATGCGACTTGACAAGATGACACGCATAAAAGCGAAAAGCAGCCGAATAGAGTAATGCCCCATCATTGTTTAACTTAATTGTGGGAATGAATAGAACCCACCCTAAACATCATGCGAATTTCACGAAATACCTCTAAGTGGTACCAGAACCTGTGGGCAGCGCTGATATTCTTCACCCGCCTGCCGTTCTGGAGAGTCTACCAACCCCCGAAAGAGAGTTACCGGGCTGTGGTGGAGTTCTGGCCCCTCACAGGCTGGCTCACCGGCGGTGTGATGGCTGCCATCCTCTATTTCGCACCCGCCCTCTTCCCCTACCCCCTCGTGGTGGCTCTCGCCATCCTCGCAAGGGTGCTGATGACCGGAGCGTTGCACGAAGACGGCCTCGCCGATTTCTGCGACGGGTTTGGTGGCGGCAACGACCGCGACAGCATCCTCCGCATCATGAAAGACTCGCACATCGGCACCTACGGTGTGCTGGGCTTGGTGCTGTATTTTCTCCTGCTCTTCCTCGCCCTGTCCAACCTTCCACCCACCACGGCAGCCCTCACCGTACTGGCAGCCGACCCTTTCTCGAAGATGCTTGCGGGTCAGGTGGTGCAGATGATGCCCTACGCACGTACCGAGGCAGAGGCAAAGAACAGGGTGGTATACCGCAAAGTGAACGTGGCAGGGAGCATCGGCCTGGCATTCCAGGGACTGCTGCCTATCCTCCCGTTGCTATTCTTCTCCGATGTGCTCACTGCCAAGTGGCACCTCGTGGTATTCGTGCCGTGTCTGGTGATGTACTTCCTTTACCTGAAAATCTGGAATAAGTTGAGGGGCTACACCGGCGACTGCTGCGGCGCGATGTTCCTCCTCGTAGAACTGAGTGTCTATCTTGTGGTCTGCGCTATTGTCTTCAGCGCCTCACTGTCTGCCTAACCAGACAGTCCAAGGCAGAGTAGCAGAATTTTCAATCTTCAATCTTCAATCTTCAATTTTCAATCTTCAATATGCATTTAACCCTCATTCGCCATACCAGCGTCGACGTGCCAAAAGGCACGTGCTATGGATGGAGCGACGTGGCGGTAGCAGACACCTTCGAGGAGGAGGCAGCGCATACCCTGTCGCTCCTTGAAGGTAAGGTATTCGATAGGGTGTATTGCTCGCCGCTCTCTCGTGCGCGGAAGTTGGCTGCTTTCTGTGGCTTCCCCAACCCTGTCGTCGACGACCGCCTGAAAGAGATGAACATGGGCGAATGGGAGATGCAGCGCTATGATGAGATTACCGACCCCGCCCTGCAACGGTGGTATGCCGACTACATGCACCTGCCTGCCACCGGCGGCGAGAGTTTCCCCATGCTCCATGCCCGCGTCTCGGCATTCCTCGACGAACTGCGCCAGCAACCCTTCCGTCATGTCGCCATCTTCACCCATGGCGGCGTCATCGTGAGTGCCGGCATCTATGCCGGACTGTTCGGCGAGTCCGATGCCTTCGCCCATTCCGTTCCCTATGGCGGCATATTGGAGGTAGAGGTTTTTTAGAATAGAATCGTTCTATTCCAAAAGAGTCCTCGATTTCTCTCGACAACTGTTCTCTACTAATGACATGTTGTTCAATTCTACATTAGTACGATTAGCACTCACGATGTCCTCCGCCTCGCCGCGGCTCAGGAACATTTCAATTCTACATTAGTACGATTAGCACAAGGAGTGCATGGACTCTTTCCTCTATCAACTGTATTTCAATTCTACATTAGTACGATTAGCACTCACGACATTTTTGCCGAAGGTTCGTGACATTCTAAATTTCAATTCTACATTAGTACGATTAGCACTCAAAATAATGTGCTGCATTCACTTTTTATTGTCATTTCAATTCTACATTAGTACGATTAGCACTTCCGTCACTGATTGCAGCCAACTCTATGTGCTTTATTTCAATTCTACATTAGTACGATTAGCACAATTGTTACTTTGTTACTTTTTGTTATTGTCTTCATTTCAATTCTACATTAGTACGATTAGCACTTTCCTACGACCTCAACCACTTTGGTTAAACACTATTTCAATTCTACATTAGTACGATTAGCACGCGGATGGCATTTAATTCCTCGGTCTTGGATAAACTATTTCAATTCTACATTAGTACGATTAGCACCATTTGCCCGAATGGCTTATGCCGGTCTATATATATTTCAATTCTACATTAGTACGATTAGCACGCACTGGAACTGCTGCCACAATACTCCTTCGGGAATTTCAATTCTACATTAGTACGATTAGCACCTTGGAGACCTCAGCGGGCTTGCACTCACTACCCGATTTCAATTCTACATTAGTACGATTAGCACACACGGTCGCCGCTACTGCCGGCGATGTATATTCTATTTCAATTCTACATTAGTACGATTAGCACTTGGAGTCCTCGACAACTCCGAGCACGACTTCCTGAATTTCAATTCTACATTAGTACGATTAGCACTTATGCTGATGCGACAGTCCATCCTTTTGCAGTAGCGAATTTCAATTCTACATTAGTACGATTAGCACTGTGGAGCGAATCAAAAAGGAAATCTCGCAGTCGGATTTTAATTCTACATTAGTACGATTAGCACCGTTGTCGAACTGCTCGATAATGATTGTTTCTTTCATATTTCAATTCTACATTAGTACGATTAGCACTCAGGATTTGCTGCATTTCCTCAATGTCTTCCTCCGATTTCAATTCTACATTAGTACGATTAGCACGCAAAGGCCTGCGCATATCCCAGTGCATCCTCATCCATTTCAATTCTACATTAGTACGATTAGCACTATTGCAAGCCATGCTGCAACAATTCCTTCGCATATTTCAATTCTACATTAGTACGATTAGCACTTACATCATGAAGAGGTTTTTGAAACGAGAGAATATTTCAATTCTACATTAGTACGATTAGCACATTTTATCGACTAAACCATCACCACCATGAGCACATTTCAATTCTACATTAGTACGATTAGCACAGCACACAAAAGAGCAAGAAATCGGGAAGGAGATTATTTCAATTCTACATTAGTACGATTAGCACAAAGGAAAAACTGCAAGAGCTTAGTAGGCAAAGAGATTTCAATTCTACATTAGTACGATTAGCACTTGACGTCGCCGAGCAAATGAGGGGTGAGTCCTACGAATTTCAATTCTACATTAGTACGATTAGCACCGTGAGGGAATTTGTCTTTCAGGTGACGGATTCTGTCATTTCAATTCTACATTAGTACGATTAGCACATAAATGACGTTAGCAAAGAAGTAGACGTGATTCTATTTCAATTCTACATTAGTACGATTAGCACGGCATTTTCTTCTTTTTGTTTCCCCACGGGTAAACAAATTTCAATTCTACATTAGTACGATTAGCACCGTATGTTATCGACGGGTAACGTCGGGTAACGTAATTTCAATTCTACATTAGTACGATTAGCACAACATGATCTTCATGCTGCACCTCCTGCCAGCCAGCATTTCAATTCTACATTAGTACGATTAGCACAAGTGGTATGTTTAATTATATTGATTTGAAACTTTATTTCAATTCTACATTAGTACGATTAGCACAGGAAGGTCTTCTGTGTTTTTAATAGAATTATCTTCATTTCAATTCTACATTAGTACGATTAGCACTTTAGATAATTCATTGTTCAAGAGCAAAGCCTTAGCATATTTCAATTCTACATTAGTACGATTAGCACTGGTATGCCCATTTAACACCGACTACCACCACAGTAATTTCAATTCTACATTAGTACGATTAGCACTATCGGGCAGCGTAGTGTCGATAACAAGTGTGACATTTCAATTCTACATTAGTACGATTAGCACCAGATACCGAATAAACACCTGCAACCTTTAAACAATTTCAATTCTACATTAGTACGATTAGCACCAATTTTTACCAAGAATTTAATACGCCCTTCTTTATTTCAATTCTACATTAGTACGATTAGCACCAAAATACTAATAAACAACATCTAACAAAAAGCCCATTTCAATTCTACATTAGTACGATTAGCACTCAATATCCTCTAATTTTTTGAGAGGAGTTGCCGGAATTTCAATTCTACATTAGTACGATTAGCACACCTGAGCTGCTTCATGATTTCGTCGTTCAGCTCGAATTTCAATTCTACATTAGTACGATTAGCACAACTATCATCATTAGGTGATAATACGGTTTCAAGCAGATTTCAATTCTACATTAGTACGATTAGCACCTGACCATTCTTGTATTATTTTTGCAAATTTATCATTTCAATTCTACATTAGTACGATTAGCACGTGTTTCTTTATTATCTTCGCAGAAACTAACATTATTTCAATTCTACATTAGTACGATTAGCACGGTAGCAGAAGAATATTCGTTGTATAATACACTACTGTCCGGAGAAATCTGGCCACAGATATAGTTGACCATCATTCCTGACATTTTTGTTAGACTTATTACGTTTGAAAATCTCGTTAATCGGCTCCTTCTCGAAAAGGACAAGTCCAATCGACTGGGCCAAGATATATAGATCACAATCGATATGAAACATCTTTTGGGCTATAACGAGCAGCAGATAATCGCACACAGCAATCCAAATCTGTGTGTAGACTGCGTTGCGCGATGTTCCATAAAACGATTTGATGTGCAGATGGCCTTTGACAAATTTGAAGAACGTCTCCACATTCCATCTTTCGCGGTACAGTTCAGCTATTGTGAGCGCAGGAAGGCCAAAGTCGTTGGTGATAAATTTGTAAACATTATTTGTCGTATAATCCTCATAAATAACCAACCGTATCCGCTCTGGATAATATGTAGAAGTCCTTGGTCCACTAAGTATGATGTCCTGGTCGCTGATGAGACCCGTAATCTTGTCAACCGACCTTTCCCCTACCACCACATATTTCATGTTTTTCTTAGCCCTGGTAACAAAGAACGCATGTTGTCGGTGAAACAGTTTATAGAGTCTTTTGAAATCAACGTATCCCTTGTCCATCAGGTAATAGGCAAAGGCTTCAATGGGCAGGCTATCCATTGCCTTGCTGTCATGCACCTTACCTTCTGTAAGATGAACAAAGGTGGGGATGCTTCCCCTAAGACTGAGGAGAGTGTGCATTTTGACAGCACCTTTTCCATGGTGGAAGTCGGCCCATGGACAAAGCTTGAGGCAAAGTTCTATTGTACTGCTGTCAAAGGCATAGACCATTTCATCAATGTCGAGACGGTAATACTCTTTGTCAAAAAGTTTTCTCGCCTTTTTGATGAGGTATTGCGCGAGGTCATGATAAATGCGCCAATCTCTTTTCTCATTCATTTCGCCAAGAGTGGAACGTGGAATGAGAGAGAGTCCGGCATGGTAAAGCTTGCCCTCAAACGCTGTCAAAGCGGCCTCGTTAGTGCGCAGACTTTGTTGCGAGGTCAACTGTGCAAAGCTCATGACCATAAACTGGTCACGGCAGCTGAACTTAATCTTATGACGGTCGCCATTGTACCTTGCGACACTTTGGCGGAAAATGTATTCTGGAAACAGAGACATGAGTTGGGCGAATATACTCTTACCTTGATTCATCTGATATGCACCTTGCATTATTATAAAATGCAAAGGTACAAATTCAAATCGAGTAAAAAATTATTCGCCGTAAATCATTGAATATAAATAATTTATTTAACTAAAACCAGATTTTCTCCGGACAGTAGTGTGTATAATATTAAAATTTCAATTCTACATTAGTACGATTAGCACGGTGATGACGGAAGACCATCATACATCCACTACGCATATTTCAATTCTACATTAGTACGATTAGCACGCACCTTGTGTAAGCGCATCAATCTCCGATTTAAATTTCAATTCTACATTAGTACGATTAGCACAAAAGTAGGACATTGAGAAGGAACAGCCTCACTTTGATTTCAATTCTACATTAGTACGATTAGCACTAACGACCGCCGACACCTTGCAACGTTCTTTTTGCATTTCAATTCTACATTAGTACGATTAGCACCCTGTTGGAGGTGTGGCACAAGGCCGGCGACTTCATTTCAATTCTACATTAGTACGATTAGCACACAAACTGGAAATCGAAGACAACGTGTTTGGCCGCATTTCAATTCTACATTAGTACGATTAGCACGCAATATTGGAAAGTGCATACAATTACTTTCATAATTTCAATTCTACATTAGTACGATTAGCACCTGAAAGCCCAACATGTCGTATATCTTCAGTACGTATTTCAATTCTACATTAGTACGATTAGCACGGAGTCGGAGGGGTCGAACTCAAAGCCATTCTGTAATTTCAATTCTACATTAGTACGATTAGCACGCCAACCCCTTTCAGGTGTCAGCAGGGGGAAGAATGATTTCAATTCTACATTAGTACGATTAGCACTCACAGGGTGCCGGCGGTTTTTCGTGTCTGGTCATTTCAATTCTACATTAGTACGATTAGCACCCGCAAGGAGTTCGACGCGCTCGGGGGCATCTTCATTTCAATTCTACATTAGTACGATTAGCACCCCCGTTCTTCTCCAACGAGCGCGACCACTACGAACATTTCAATTCTACATTAGTACGATTAGCACACTTTGCATCGAAAATGAATGATATATTTTTATTAATTTCAATTCTACATTAGTACGATTAGCACGAGCGGTGGTAGTGCATTTGCATGAATTGCCCATCGATTTCAATTCTACATTAGTACGATTAGCACATCATAGGTCTGAGTTGTTGATGGGTCCGTCTGAATTTCAATTCTACATTAGTACGATTAGCACTCTTCCCTTTTGCAAGTTCACGATACAACTCAAACGGATTTCAATTCTACATTAGTACGATTAGCACCTGAAATCGCAGCCTACAAATACATTCCAGCCATATTTCAATTCTACATTAGTACGATTAGCACTTGTGCACTTATCCAGTCGCTGATAGCAGAGCCAGATTTCAATTCTACATTAGTACGATTAGCACCCTGCGATGTGGTCACGCCAAACGCCGCTTGCGGATTTCAATTCTACATTAGTACGATTAGCACTTGCGGGTGTCAACAACTCCACCGCTCTGATACAATTTCAATTCTACATTAGTACGATTAGCACGCCGAGTATGACATTCACTTCTTTGTTCACATCGTATTTCAATTCTACATTAGTACGATTAGCACTGTGTCATCCGTTGCCCTCCTCATCGGTTTCTGCGGATTTCAATTCTACATTAGTACGATTAGCACATCCGCAACCGTTGCTCTGAGGACACGGGCACGGCTATTTCAATTCTACATTAGTACGATTAGCACTGACAGTCTCGCTCCAATCGTTGTTGTTGGATATCGATTTCAATTCTACATTAGTACGATTAGCACCGTTGTCGATTGAAAAGGCACCCGACGGGAAACCCGTATTTCAATTCTACATTAGTACGATTAGCACCGAGTGAAGGAACAAACCTCCAGCAGGCTTACTTGAATTTCAATTCTACATTAGTACGATTAGCACCGTGGCAACTTCCACCCAAAGTTCTCCAGCCAATCCTATTTCAATTCTACATTAGTACGATTAGCACCCTTATGCCAGAAACAAGCCTTGTAATAGGGGCTGTCATTTCAATTCTACATTAGTACGATTAGCACGCCCATGACCACCGGCGTGACCGGCAACAAGATTCAGATTTCAATTCTACATTAGTACGATTAGCACGTGAGGTTTAGATGTCAGATGCGCTGTCGCCCTCCTATTTCAATTCTACATTAGTACGATTAGCACGCATGGATAGACCCGACAACGCTCTACAACTCTACCAATTTCAATTCTACATTAGTACGATTAGCACCCTGTCAATTTATCTTGTTTCTTATTTATCAATCAGAAAGATACGTAGGGCAAGGACAAAAATTACACACGAAATGATGTCGATGTCCAATCATATGAATTCTAAGTAGCATTGACATCACTTATAATCAACTGATATTCATTGATTTACATCAATAGCGACTATTTCGCTTATCACAATTGATGTCAAATAATAGGTCATCGACATTTTATAAAAAGATATCTAAAGGACTTCGTTCTTTTCCAATTATCTCTTTTTGCATCATAACCTTGGATGAATGCTTGAAAATAATAATACTATCTTCTTGTTTATTCATAATAGCGTTAGTTTTTTGTATTAGCTCTTTTAATTTCACTTCTGATATTTCACCCTCAAATACAGAATTCTGAATCCAATGTAGATATTGTCTACATAATTTGAGCATCTTTCCTACTCTTTTTTCACCACAATCATAAACAACTATTACATACATTAGTCTACCAATATGTTTTAAAAGGTTTATATTCTTCAATATTCAACAAATGCTTGGCCAGTTTATAGCATTCAAGTTTTATAAGATGACGAAAACTAACCTTTCTACCAAGGGTCTTATGTTGAAAAGTCTCTTCCAACTTATCTTCTACAGCCTTGACAAATATTTTTTTACCAACATTGTTTAAAAGACAAGAGTTCATTTTCCTGTCAAAATGTTTGCTTTGTATTTCCCTGCGATTAAGAACACGGAAAATGACCCGATCAATAATTATTGGCTTGAAAATCTCTGACAAATCTAAGCAAAGGGAATAACGACGTTCTCCGGGAGTATGAAGATAACTGATTGTGGGATTCAGTTGAGTCTGATGGATAGCACGCAGACATTGTGTGTAACACATCATGTTTCCAAAAGAAATGAGGGCATTTACTTCATTCCTGGGAGGCAGTTTGGTTCGTTCTCCCATCTCAAAATCAGATATTATTTGGTTAAAGGCCTCATAATACTCACGACGTATTTGCCCTTCCAATCCCATTAGTTCATCTATTTCTGCTGTATTTTCAATTTTCGAAGCCAGTTCATTAATAGCATCAATACTACTACTCAAGTCTTTCCCTCTTCGTTTATAATACATCAGGTTTCTCACCATATTATATGAAGCGCCATCGATAAACTTCTGAGCAATAACCAAACGTTTCTTCTTATTCTGATATGCAGCAGTCTGGGCCAACAGCATTTTCCCAGACAATAATGAGTCACGAGGCATGAAAGAGCCCGTATAATTCTCATAATAATCAAAGAAATGCATACATATGTCTTTTTGCCCCAGGAAATTGAATAGCGAACTATTGGCTTTCAGTGCCCCGAAACAATAAAACTCATTGATATCTTCCACTGGAAGATAGCGAGGTTGGGCCGCATACTCCTTACCTTCCTCATCAGTAGCAAAAGGCGTGAATTTCAAGGTATTGTCCTTGCGCTCCATCTGCCCTGAATTAAACAAATAAAATGTCTTCTTCATTCAGTTTCTTTAAGTTCGGTAGTAAAACAAAAATCATAATAACTACATGACTTGCAGAAGCGTTTCTTCACAAGAGGAGGACAGACATCAGATTCAATGATGTTGCTGATTTCCTTTTCCATCTGTCGGATTTCGTCCCTGTCTTCATCGGTAAGGATAACAGGCATTGTCTGTCGCATTGTCGGGTATTCTAACAAGCCTGTACATCCACCTATACCATTGCGTTCAAATATATAGATGTAATATTTTACCTGCCATTCGTGGGCTTTCTCCATCTTGTCCGAACGTTTGATTTCATGGATGACACGCCTCTTAGCGTCAAAGTAATCCACTTTGACGCCTTCGATAGTCACCTCTTCGTACCGTTCTGGGCGCTGAGGATAACTACCTTCGTGTATTAACTTGCCATCATATACATCATCGCTCACATGCTCCATGTTGATGCCGTTGGCAAAGAGCCACAATTTGGTATGGCATAACTGATAATAGTTAAAATGTGTGCCTGTCAACATCATGCTCTTATTTCTTTTTCTTCTTGATTTCTCGTTCCAAGTCATCCAACAGTTTCAAATCCTCCTCGTCTGCCAGTTGAGCTTCATACTTTTTCCTACGAGCATCAAACTGTGAATAGACACTGCGGACGTATTCTTCCATTTCTTGATTTGACACTTTTCCTTTGTCTGAGAGGACATCAAAACCTTGAAACGAAAGAAGGTCCTTCACGTTCTGTCGCCAAAAATTGAGAGTCAAGTCTTTACGTTCCTTTACTCTTAGTTCTGCAGATTCCAAGAATAGATTTACGATTCTGTTCAATGTGTCAATCTCTTCAGTCACCAGATAGTTTTTTGCGATGACAATGTCACCTTTACGCACTATACTACCTTTCCATGTTGTCAGTCCCATATTTGGTTCTTCGGCATTTGCACGAGATACTATTATTTCTGCCGCTGTGTTGTGTGTGACAGCATAGAGCAATTTGTTCTGTGTTTCGGCATAAAACATCTGTGTGGCTTTCTCGCGTGCCTCATAATCACTGCTCAAACTGAACAAATCGCGCAGTTTCTGATAAAATCTCTTTTCCGAAGCCCTGATATCACGAATACGTTCCAGTAACTCATCGAAATAATCTGGGCGTCCATCAGGATTTTTCAGCCGTTCATCATCCATCGTGAAGCCCTTCACCAAATATTCAGAAAGATGCATATTTGCCCATTGTCGGAACTGTGTGCCTCGCACACCACGGACACGGAAACCAACAGCCAGAATCATCTCCAACGAATAGTAAACTACGTTGTAATTCTTCCCATCGGCGGCAGTTGTTAAGAAATTCTTAACAACTGAATTTTTACATAACTCCTTGTCCCTCAATATCCCTGCAATGTGCATACTAATATTTGGTTTAGAGGTGGCAAAAAGTTCAGCCATCTGCTGTTGACTCAGCCATATCTTACCATCACGAGCATACAACACTACCGATGCCTTTCCGTCGGCAGTATTGTAGATAATTATGTTTGAGGATTGGTCAGACATGGGTTACTGATTTTCGTAATCAAATTCACACATCATTTGAATAAGTTTCTTTTCTGCTTCCTTCAATGCATCAGCACTTTCATTTTCGGTAACTACATAACTGGCGCATGGTAATGTGACATAAACCTCAGCACCTGCAGTTTCGTCAATAATAGGTTTTGCAGATTGGCGTTCACCCTCGTCTATCAACTTTGAACGAATAGCCCCTGGAATAGTATTTGCATTGTCACTAATGGCTACAGCTAAAGTTTCCATTAGGCTGAAAGTACGCGACTGATTAGACGTAATTCTCCAATTCAAAAGAGCATTTGCAAAGACCGGTATTATCACATCTCTTCTTTCTTTAGACATAACAAGGCATTCGCCAAAGACATTCTTACTAACTACCCACCCCTTTCCTTTTAATGAATCTATCATTTCTTTTGAAATTTCAGGTTCATGCTGATTGGTGGACACACAGAATAGCGTACGTAAGTCAATAGCAATATCGCAGATAAAAAGACCTGTTGTACGTTGATTGTCTGGAATCCAAGCGCGACGAGGTATTGTGCGTTCATTCTTTAACAAATAAGCTTCTATTTCTTCTTCCGTCAAAGGCTCTTCCCTTCCTTCCATTCTAACGACAATTGGGTTATTGTCAGGTCTGTCACTGCGATCGAATGTCAAATTCTCATTTTCAACAGCAACCAATAACGGATGCAAAGGTCTCATCGCAGAAATCGACAATGGACTACGACGTTTTTTAGTAATCCCATCTCCTGCTCGCATCCACCCTCCAAATAATTGGTCTATAAAGGTTGGATCACAAGGAGACCAAGGTTCTTTGTTCTCAAGATTATCGTTCTTGTTGATTCTATAATTGAAAGTAACTGGTGCCAATTGTTCACCGAGTGAATCGACCAAAGTCTGGAGCAAAGATCTTTTAACCTGTTGTCCACTTGAATAAGCTACTAATCTTCCATTGAAAAGTGGGTCTCTGTAAGTCTTTTGACCATCTTCTACACAAAAAACAGTATGTTCAGCATGTTTAAGAACACGCAAATAGATATAGGGTTCCATAATATTAATAATTAGTTAATTAATTGATGCATAGCAAAATTTTAAAAGTGTCAAGAAGTAAGGAACATTGTCTGTTGGCATAGTATTAACAAATTCTGCCAATTCAACAATTTTGTTTCGTTCCGTGCAATCACCGACTATCTCTGTCAAAGCAGAAATGAAAGATTTCTTGTTTGTAGCAGCCAAAATTGTATTAACTCTTTGGCTATTTACCGTTTTGCTGTTCTTCCCCGATTTTGAATAATCAAGAAGAACATGGGCAAACCCCATAGATTTGCTCCATAAATCTTGATTGTTTAGCATAGCAATTATCCAAATTATATATGTATTAAACAGTTTCTTTTGTTCTTCATCAGTAACCTTCCTAAAGTTTCGCAAGTGAATATTCATTCATCATGCGACTAATTTATACATTTGATATAGCTTATGGAACTTTGGATT
>JAEEGI010019400.1_pt1 | contig 13705 bp, 21 predicted proteins | sample 8958751 | NCBI WGS metagenome assembly JAEEGI01 (sample SAMN16246545, study PRJNA631951) | gut metagenome | biome: gut microbiome; feature: rumen; material: KS-attached | host: Bos | place: Iran: Karaj | collected 2018-10
GGTGGGAATACAAGAAGGCATTCATCCGAAAGTGAGGACAGGAGAGAAGATCATGGTAAAAGGACGGGCGGAACGGAGGAAGCGGACCGCGAGGAAGCTGCGGCAGCGTGCGGAAATGATGCGCTGCCACGGTCAGGCGGGCGGTCTCATCTACGAGAAGCATCGCAGGAAGATCAACCATAGCCTGGGGTATATGCGCAGCGGGAACGTATCCCACTTTGTCAGCGTGGGCTTCGGTCAGAAGACCAGGGACCGGAACCGCTGTGGTGCGGAGATCATCTGGACCCGCCACGACGGTCGGGCCGCCCTGTCTGCCGAACAGCAGCTCGGGGAGTATCTTCGCCATGCATGATATTGAACTGCGTTATCTGCTTCCCCTCCATGACTCCATGACCCTGATTGTGTTTCTGGACCGGACCCTGGATACCGTGGACTGTACCCTGCTGCACAATACCCATCGCACCCTGATGCCGTCCCTGAATCCGGGGCTGGCCCTTGGCGCGACGGAAGCCGTCCTTGCTCTGGAGGAGGAACTGAAAGCGGAGATCGGCGAATCCCGGTACAGGGAGTACCCAGACGGAGATCTGATTACCATCGAGATGGAGGACGCACTGTACCGGCAATTAACTGACCGTTGCCGACAGTGGGGCCTGACTCCGGACAAGCTGATCCAGGCATTTCTCCGCTTCTGTACATCGGAGAACAAGGATTTGCTGGAGCACTGGATCAAAGACCTTCGCCAGGAAGAGATGCTGCGGGCGTATCTTGACGCCAGGGAGCATCGGTATACGCAGCAGGAGGTTGAGGAAGGCTTCGATGCGATCATGGAGAAGGTGGAAGCAGGCCTTAGCCCGATCCTGATCATCAGCAATGAAGGGGCAAGGCTCCTGATGTTCGAATGGGAAGACTATTGGAACCGGGTGGGTTGGCTTTACCCGGCTGGCGAGAAAGAGAGAATTGAAGACCGGTGCCGTCAGGAAAATGCAGATGGAAATCTGAATGAAAGCACCGAAAACCAGTAAGGAACCAGATAAAACGCCGAGGCAGTATGAATAATGCACAGTGTACCGAACCCTGGGTATCCATGAAAGAGATCTGCGTTCATCTGGGCGTGAACCGGGATACTGTTGTTGAATGGGTCACGAAGTTGGGTATGCCCGGTGTAAAGGCCGGAAGGTTGTGGAAGTTCAAACCCGGTGAAGTGGACGCCTGGATGCGGAGGATCAATCATAAAGGAAACTGACATGATTTATTACATTGCAGATATGCACATAGGGCACAGAAATGTGCTCCGCTTCGACTGTCGACCGTTTCCTGACGTGGATGAAATGTGCTCGGTGCTGGTCCGGAACTGGAACGAGAGGGTCACAGCGGACGATACGGTCTATGTTCTGGGGGATGCCTTCTGGAAAAGCGAGAATGACAGCGTCAATCTTTTCCGGCAGCTCAATGGGCACAAACACCTGATCAGAGGCAACCATGACAGAGTCCACGGTCGATTGCGAAACTGCTGGGAAAGTATCGAGCATTACGCCGAGCTGAATGACGGAAACACTTTGGTAATTCTCTGTCATTATCCCATCATATTCTACCGAAACCAGCACTACGGCGCTGTCATGCTCTATGGTCACGTCCACAACTCACGTGAATCGGAGTTGGTAGAAAAGTGGAAGCAGGAACAGTGGGCTATGGGTATTCCCGGTCAGTTGATCAACGTGGGCTGTATGATGCCCTATATGGACTATACGCCGAGGACGCTAGCAGAGTTGCTGGAGGCAAATCCGATGCCCGTAATTGCCCGGATCCGAAAGGACGGGACCCCTGCAGGCAATGCGAAAATACCCTCAGCTGTTGATGATTTGGAGGTGAATCAAGATGGCGGGTAACCTGACTCAGCCAAAGGTGCAGCCCTACCTGGATTGGCTCGGTGATCAACACTATTTTGGTTCACAGAACGTGACCTATGATGATAAGAGCTGCGAACTCCTCGATGAGCTCTTCAAGCTTCTGGAACAAGTTGCACCGGCAAACGAAAACGGGGGGAAATACCTGTGGATTCGTGCAGATCGAGGCCCCATTGAGGATTTCGGAAATGCGGAGGAACTGATCGCAGAGGGAGAATACAAGGACCTGGATGCCTTTACGAAGGCCTGGAAAGACTGGTTTCCCGAAGAGGTCGCGTGGTATGAACTGGCGGCCCTGGAAGAGAAGGATCGTGGCTTCCGTTTCATCAGGCTGGCACATAAGATGGTAATTGTACAGGATGATCAGGAATCAACGGATGAATTCACATTCGTCTGCAAAATCTCGGAATTCGTTGCATGGCTGATTGATGGGGTACAGGAATGCCTGGATATGCTCCGCGCCGGAACGTACAACGAATTCGTCAGAAAGAATCTGCCTCCGCAGCACAGAACCGGTACGATCCTCAGACGGGACTTCTGGAACGTGTGGCCGGAAGCCCGAGAGGAGTTCTTCAAAGATATTACTCCGGAAGATGTAGCGGAATTTATCCAGCTCGCATCCGCTCAGGCGTCGGATTACCGTGACTTCGAAGGACGGCTGGCTTCCATGTCCACCGGTGATTTCTACCGCTTCTGTGCCATGGGGTATGCCGCAAACAATTATTCCGGCTGTGAAAAGACGCCCAAGGAGCAGTATTATCTCCATGCCGACGGGCGGGATGAGGGGCTCGAGGATGTTGATCCCGATTCCCCCGAAGCGTTTGATGCGTGGCTTTCGGACAGATCGCACTACGGCGGGCATCCCTGGGAAGTCTGCCGTGGCGGTAATTCCACGCATATCTCACTGTATGTCCGGAAGGACGACAAGGGCTACTACCTCAACCTGGCCGGGGATGCGTGGAACCGGACGATCGAGACCGTCAAGTTCTATCTCGTGCTCCGCAGGGCCGGGATCCCGGTATATCTGTCCGATGCGCACACCCTTGCCGACCGGCTGGCGGAGACGGAGAAGATCGGCATCGTCCCCGACGGTGTCTTCCCTGATTACTGCAAAAGTCTTTTCCCCAACGAGCATATCATCGACTTTATCAACTTGCCGTACGAGGACCGGGAGAAGTTCTTGCCGTTCTGCACCTGGTATGAGGAAAAGCCTGTATATTTGCAGGCGCAGGCTTAACTGATGACTCGGAGGATACAGCATGAGTGTGAACGTGAAATGGATTTCTATAGAAGAACTCTTTGCGTTGACAGATTCGGAGGGCTTAATAATTCAGCGCTTGGGTGGCGATCTTGATAAATGGATTGACACATTCAATTGGCTGCTCACCGGAGCCCATGTCTTAAAAGATGGTACTGAGTTCCACGACTGCCTTGCTTGTCAGCGCGATGGCTGGAATTGCCTTCTGCTTCCGTTCGGGAAAGATGTTAGCATCAATACCGAGGAGCTTGAAAAGTGGCGGGATAAAACTGCGGAACTCTTCCACGCCATTCTGCTTTCTGCCTTTATAAATGATCACTCGGCAGATTCATTCAAATAGGAACACCCGAGGATTAAATGATGAATACCAACAGTCCCGGAGAGTATACCATCCGGTTGAATGAGAAACAGCTGCGGCTTCTTCAGAACGTCCTTGAAGAATGGGCCCGATTGCGGATGGGTCAGGCTGCCTTTTTGGCAGATGCACTGGCGTTTCAGCACTTCAACTATTCCGAACACACAGCTGAGGAATTCAACCATCGCATCAGGTGCAGAAATGAAGGCGAGCTCCTACTGAAGCAGGCATTGGACCTGTTCGCCGGGACGGATCCCCATCACTGGTACAAGACGGACGAGGTGGAAACGGCCCTGGATATGTGGAGTGTGATCCGCAACTTCTTCTGGTGTCAGCTCCCGGAGGAGCGGCGGGATCGATGGAGCCGGGATGCCGACCCTCTTTTCCTTTGTGGGCCGGAACCCGGTATAAAGGTTGAAAAGCATCCGGAGGAATCGGCATGTCAAACGCCGGCGGAGCACGAAGGATGAGAACCGTTCGGGGCTATTGATCTTGCCGCCCGAAGGAATGATGAAGGGAGAACTCGTGGTGGAAGGACAATCGAAACGAATTTGGAAAGAGACCCTCGCCCCCAAGTATTTACATGAGGTTTTAGGTGTTTATCACGGCGCGTGGTTTCCAGATATGGATCGCTGCTGGCGAAGCAACGATGGGTACCAAGTTACCAGCCGTATCATATTCACTGAATGGGGCAAGGTGGAACACGCTGCCGTCCAGCTCATCGATGACGATGCCTTCCTGTCCTCGAACGGAGAACGGGATATTCCGTGGGCCGTGAAACAGCAGATCAAGAATGAAATATTCGGTGAGAAGAGACTGGCTATAGAGGTTTTTCCGAAGCAAAAGAACCTTGTTGACGTACAGGACGTATATCATCTCTGGGTCTTCCCGAAAGATTTTGACCTGCCTTTCGGTATTCATCCGATCCGAGACAAGCAATGCAAAGTAATAAGCCGCGGCTGCCCTAAAGACGTCGGCTACCTGATCGAGAACACCCGTCAGATGAGCAGCACAGTCTCGGACCGCGAAAGGAGAAATCAGGCAGACACGGAGGTATTTGATGGACAGAGAGTCTCCCATCCACAGGAAAAAGAAACCTAGCTCAAAAAGCAAGGCTTCCTCCCGCAGCAATCATAAGCACAAATATGAACCCTGCATCCTGAAGTATCTGCAATACTCCTGGGGTGAACGCTGTCAGATCTGCGGCAGAATCCGTTACAAGCCGGGCCACCGCAGTGATCTGCTGAGGCCGGAATGCAGGGGCAAACCGTATGTCTGGATCGGGGATTATCTGAGTATCCGGGAGATGAAGGAGAAATATCCGGGAATCCGTGTCTTTGATTGGGAATACACAAAATCCGGAGTAGTACACAAGGAGATTCTCGAATAAAAGGGAATTACGGTCACTTCGGGTTTTTTGCCCCCTCAATGATGCATCCGGTCACAGGAGTCGGAAAATGTCGGAATACGCCAAACTTGATATAAAACTTCCCAGGTTTCTGGAGGGAGAAGAACTCCCTGCCGGCTATTACGATCCGCCCGATCCGTACCGGGAGCCGCCGAAATGCCGCTACGACCTCCGGGCAATGACCCGATACGCCCGCGAGGTTGGGAAGAAAGTTGTCGAACTGACGAAGGAAGAGGCAAACCAGTTTCTCGTAAACCAGATCTCAGACAGCTGGTCTGCATGCCGCCGGACAAATTGGGATAGGACAGGAAGGAGTAATGGAATGATGGATTCTCCCTTTGATTCACCTGATCGGGCGTACGATTCTGTGCCGAATATCTGCATTATGGAAGCGGGGCAGGCGGCACGGAACAGCCATGGGCACCGGTACGGGAGCCAGACGTTGACCCTCAACCGGGAGCAGCTGGAGGCTCTGACGGAGGGAAAGCAGTTGGGTATCAGCATCATGGACGGCGAGTATGCTCTGTTCATCAGCGGGCCCAGGAAACTGGAACGGAATTCGGAGTGATGTATGCTGAACGACGACTATTACGCCATTTGCCTGGACGATCCTGCAGTTCCGCCGTTCTGCTCATTCCCGAAGCAGTATATAGGCTGTGAAGAGGATCTGCTGACATTAGCTGATAATCTGGACAGAGACGGGGTCTACCCGAAGACGGCTGCAGGTATCCGCAGTTATTTCGCCGGGAATACGGGTGTTACCCATGTGATTGCCCTGGCGGAAATCCCGGTGATCCGACCTGTGGAAGTGCTGGACGTCTCAGAACTGCACCTCGGCGCGCACCAATGGACGCACATGAACACATTTGACTGCCCCTACGAAATGCGCTTTGACAGCGCGGATGTCTCTCAGATCCTTGTGCGCCACGAGGACAAGATCCTCCGGTGCATTCGCGCACGGTTTAGTGGGCTTGCTTACCTTGCGTTTGCTGGACGATGGCTGTCCATTGGCGGAACCATATTCGGCCACCCTTCTGTGCTATCTATCCGGGCTTTGCCAAATGGCGGTTATGACTTCGGTACAATCCTGTATATGTGCGAGGACAGCGCCGAGTCCCCTGCCGAGCTGTGGCCAAAACTGAACGATCCTGACGCCTTGATCTTCGACTCCATTTGCGAAGAAGTGCTTGGAGACGGATAAGTGCTGTTGTGTAAAAGAAGGTAAGTAATGTCACATGAATTGGTGTTTTACAAGATATACAGAATAACAGAGGATCTCCCTGAGGTCATCAATACTGACAATACTGAGTTCCCCTACTACAATGTCCGCACTGAAGAAGCTGCTGACTGGGAAAAAGAAATCGGTATCATCCGGACGCTGGAATATAGCACTGTTGACCAGTTCGCAGTGTGCGAAAAGCTCTTTGGTAAGAAACCACAATCGATCAGAGTACCTGCGGATTATTATCTTCATCCTGACAGTCCCTGGGCAATGTTGGACCTGAACTTCCCGGACGGTGAAAGAAAGTTCGTCCATAGAAGAGAAATGGAGACGTTCCGGGCTAACGTGCAATACCAGGCGTACGTTTATTGCCGGGAGGAACTCGCCCGTGTAGAGTCAGGCTATAAAGTCGAATCGGATGAGTATGAGAATAAACCGCTGTCTGAGCAAGATATTCTTGATATGGCCAGGCAATACTTGAATGACAATGGCGACTACTATGGCGGTTACGCTTATGAACCAGACCCCATGGTGATAATTATGAAAGCATACTTCGCGGTTGTTGACGGCGATTGTATCGTCTGCGAGTCGGTATGATACCGAGCAAAACGGCTGAGTGAATGCTACAGGGTGAAGAAATGGACAGAAATAATTACAGGCATGAAGCCTTCCTGACTGCTTTCGAGGATATGGAATCAGCCGTTGCTGCTTTTGATAATCGTTTTGCCGATTACGACTTTTCATCTCTAACAATAGACCAGATCGTACTGCTTGAGAGACGGCTTACCCCTTATCCGACAGCAAAAATAGAGCGTGCTTTGCGTCAGGCCAAGGCAGAAGCCATTGAAAGGGAAAACAAAGAGCAACAGCGCAGACTTGATCGGATCCAAGCCCGCTATGGCTACTATGGTGGGGAGGACGCGACCAAGGGGCTGGGAATGCTGGAGATCAAAGCTTACGAACGCGCAACCATCAAAGTCTTATATGACATAATGACAGAGGCTTCGGAGACCGAAATCCGGGAAGCCATTAAGCGATATATTCCGCCGATCACCGATGAAGAGATCGATGCGTACAGAACCAATGGAAAGGAGAGACAGAATGAATCAGATTACATCGGCAATGGCCGCTAAGCAGCTCAGGAAGTTGAATGACCAGCGGGATGCGCTGCTTGCCATGGAAAGAAAAGCAAAATCTTTCACGGCGGCCATCCAGGAGGATCCGGAGAGCGTTCGGCCCGCATATTATTACAGAGCGACGCAGAACGCGCTGTATGAGGTGGAAGCCAAGATTCGGAAACTTAAGCACTCGCTTAACCGCTTCAATACCACCTACACTATTCCCGACTTCGGTATGACCATCGATCAGATACTAATCTATATCCCGCAGCTCACCGCGAGGAAGAAAAAGCTTGACGGGATGCGGAGCCGGCTGCCGAAGGAGCGCGTCAGGGAACCCCTTGTCCGCGGAAACAGCAACATCGAATACAGCTACGCAAACTACGATATTTCCGAGACCGAAGCGGACTACAACGCCGTTTCCGATGAACTGGCAAGGGCTCAGATGGCGCTGGACACGGCGAATGCCACGGTGCACTTTGAGGTAGATATCGACTAAAACACTTACCGCAGCCTGTCACAAACAGCAGGTGTATCTACGACACGCCTGCTGTGATGGGTTGAAAAACCTGGGACGGAACATGGCACTATATGCGCCTTGTGAACGCACTCCAATATCCATGTTTTATGTCTTGCGTTTTTACCGTGGCCGGTAACGGCCTTATCCGTTATTCTGCTTGTTATTGGTTTGGGTTTAGCGTCAATCGAGGACGGTTGTTCCACCGATTTTTCATGTGATGTTCCGGGCGGAGGAGGTACGGTTCCATTCCGCCCTTTATTTACTTGTCCTGGAACAGATCATCCAGAAGGACTTCGCTGTTGACAATGCCGCTGTATTTGTTCCGCTGCACGCCGTAGGTCGTGATCATGGAGAGCTGGATCGTCTTTCTGCAGTTCGTTTTTTCCCGGAAGGTCACGATCTTGTTCCTCAGTCTTTGGTCGTAGTCTTTGTCGATCTGAAACTCACTCAGGGAAAACTTGATCTCACAGATGTTGACCACCTGATCCCGACGATCGATCAGCAAATCGATCTGCGCACCGTCGCCGGACGTTTCTTCTCCCTTTCTGGGACTGTACCAGGAGGATTCCTCCGACAACACGCCGGAGATTCCCAGCTTTTTCTTGATCTGCGGAACATGATCCTTGCACAGCTGTTCGAACGTAAGCCCGGCCCAGGTGCGGCGGGCGGGATTGTCCAGCGTGTTGCTCCAGAAATGCTCGTCCCTTCCCGGTCCGCCTTTGATGAATCGGTAGTAGAACAGGGAGTAGTAATCCGACAGCTGGTATAGCGTCTCTTTCTTCTGACCGAAGAAGGTGCACTTCCTGACGAAACCGGAATTGGCTAGGTCGCTGAGCATCCTCGATAAGGCCCCGTTGGCAGGGAGCCCCGTTTTTTCCGCGATTTCGCTTCTCGTGAGCCCCGTTCGCTTTTTGCTGAGCTGCTCCACGATTCTGATGTATTGGTCGCTGTTCGAGAAAAGGGTCTTGTAGAGATGATCGAATTCGTCCCACAGCTCAGCGCGCTTCCGGAAAAACAGATTGTCGATGTTGGCATTAAAGGACAGTTGCGGGTCCAGGAGGCTGAGATAGTACGGTATGCCGCCCATGATCATGTAGCACTCAGTAATATCCCTCCTTGACCAATCGATATTGCGGGAGCGAAGGTACCCTTCCGTCTCGTACAGATTGAACGGCTGAAGGAACAGTCTGCAGGTCTGCCGATTGAAAAGCCCGCCCTTATTTCCTGCGATATTTTCGATCATCCATGAGGTTGCGGAGCCGCAGACGACGAAAACGAGCCCGTCCTGAGCGCTGCCCCAATCATTCCAGAACCATTCAAAGGCGGACAGGAACCCGGAACGCTGCGTATCCATCCACGGCATCTCGTCAAAGAAAACCACGCGTTTCTCATCCTTCGGGAGAGAAGACAAATACGCCCTTAAGCATTCAAAGGCTTCGATCCAGTCTTTCGGAACTGCAGCCTCAGAGCCGGTTTGCCGCCTTAGTTCCGCAGCAAAGTACCTGAGCTGGGTCTCCTTTGGCTCGCCGTATGCGCCTGTCAGCTTGAAGTCGAAACGGCCTTCGAAGAATTGGTTGATCAAATAGGTCTTTCCAACCCTTCGCCGACCGTAAACGATGACAAGCTGCGCCTGCATTTCGCCCATGCATTTCTCCAACCGCTCGCATTCTGCCTGTCTCCCGATGATCTTGTTCGTCACAACGCAGATCCCCCCTTCGAGAAGATGCCTAATACTACCATATTTCAAGACTTAATTCAAGTCGTATTTTGTCTTATTGACCATAATACTACGGCAAAAAGACTTTATTGAATAGCTATTCGGTCTTGACGTTTGCAGAGGAGAGAATCCAATGAGCACAAAAGGCTCGTTTATTATTCGAAAGAACAATACTGACAAGGATCTGTTCATCCCTGCAGACGCCAACCCGGAAATCTCCGGGCGGGACGCTGTAAACCATAATACGTTAAACTTGAGGGAAGCAATGCAATGAGTTGTCATGATATTGGACGCGGGATGGCGTCCGTTGCGAAGGAAGTCATCAGCCTGTATGAAAGCAATCAGATCAGCAAAAATGCGGCTATTCGCCTGATACACGCTTGCAGAAAGGGCGTTCACTGGTGCGATGGCAATGAGGGCGAAGCTATGGAACCTGTTGTGAAAGCAGGTTATTGTGGGCTTTGCTTTGAAAAGAAGGAGAACTTGTCCAGTGTGTTTGACAATGACATTGAGTTCCCAGGAATGTATGATGTCTTTGATGATTATGATGATACTGCTGCAAATGACCGCCTTTGTCCGGAATGCAAGCAGCGTGTAATCAGAGAATACAAGGATAAGAAGTAGCCAGCTGAAGCAGGCAGCCTGGAAGCGTACCGATAGCCGCGCGACAGCACCGAAATGAATGGATGCTTGTTGCAAAAGTACTGTAATAATCGTAGAATAAGCATGAATTGATTATGGGCCAATGGATATGATCCGGCTTGAGGAGGCATCAGAACGGCATGTTATTCAAGGGCATCCGGAAGATTCATGAGGGCAAATTCATCACTCGCTATGACGTGGATTATGTGACTGCCAACGGGAACGAGAAAACCTATGAAATCATCAGCCGGAGCAGGGACATCCAGACACTGGAGGAACTGCAGAATATGAAGCCAGATTCCGTCGTTCTGATTCTGACTGATGAAAGCGGCGAGCACATCCTGGTCAGCCGGGAATACCGCATGGCCATGGCACAGTGGATCTACAATTTCCCGGCTGGCTTGATCGACCCTGGGGAGAGTCCGGAGGAGAGTGCAAAGCGTGAGCTGTGGGAGGAAACAGGACTGACTTTGATCCGCATTGACGATATGCTGGACAACAGCTACAGCGCCATCGGCTTTTCAAATGAGCGGAACATCTGCATTTTCGGTGTCGCGGCTGGGGAGTTCCGCAAAAGCACCTCCGACGCTGAGGAGATCGTTCCTGGCTGGTACACAAAAGAGGAAATGCGGGAACTCCTTCGGAAGGAACCATTTGCCGCGAGGACCCAATCGTATTGCTATGCATGGGCAAATACCTGAAGAAAAGATATGAGTATGCTACATTCATTTCCATACTTCTGGACTGTCTTTCTGCAACAACAAATGTGAAATGTGGGTCAGCGATGAATAAATTCAGCCAAAGAGATGCCAACAAAAAGACTGGCAACTCTTTGGCTGTTGTGATAGAATATACCATGAAAAGACTTCTAGTTGATCGACCCGCCAAGCGTATTGCAAGCCTAATTGCAAGCCTAACTGGGAAGATTTTTGTCAAGAGTTGAAGGGAAAGGGCAAAATCCGAAAAGCCTGAAAAGCGTTGATATATAAGGCTTCGCGGCACTTTGGGAGAAGGCGTTGCGATGTCATCAACGAGTTCGAATCCCTCCTTCTCCGCCAAAGTCCCGTACGAAAAAGTACGGGACTTTTCAATTTTCGGAGAAAAACGGCCACTTTTGGCACTGAAAAGTTCGGATTTTCGAAGCATGGTTTCTTTTGACCACTTATTTGACCACTTATGCGATAAAACGCATTGGACGAAACCGTTGATATGACTGGGTTTGCGGGCTCTATGCCGACACGCTTTTAATGAATTTATTCATACGTTCAGCCGACTGTCGGCGCATATTCTGGGACACGTGGCCGTACACGTCCAGGGTAAAGCTCGCCGTGGCATGGCCTAGGTTGGCCTGCACCGTTTTGATGTCGTCGCCGCTTTCCAGGGAGACCACGGCGAAGCTGTGGCGTAGATCATGGAAACGCTCTTTCGGCAACCCGATCTCCTTAACGACTTCTTTGAAGCGCCTGTACACGGTGAAATGACAGAGGTGTCCGCCGATCTCATTCGTGAAGACCAGACCCCAATCATTCTGCCAGGCTGACCCTGCAATCTCCCGGTTGTGCTCCTGCCACTCTTTTTCTTCCCGCAGCATATCCATCACAGCTTCCGCCACGGTCACGATCCGCCCTTTGCTGTTCTTTGTGGGGACCAGCACATAGGTTCCACCCACCTTTTGCGACTTCTGGAGCTGTTTGTTCACATAAAGCGTACAGTTCTCAAAGTCCACGCAGTCCCAGGTAAGGCCCAGCACCTCGCCCTGCCGCATGCCGGTGAATAGCGTAACCTTATAGAGGCGGGCGTACTTTTCCTCTTGGAGCGCTTTCAGGAACTGTACAATATCCTCCTGCTCCATCGGCTGGATCTCCTTTCGGTAGGCGCGGGGCAGATCGCACATCTCCGAGGGATTGGTTTTGATCATCTGGAGCTTGACAGCCTGCCGCAGCGCGTTGTGGAGTACTCCGTGAATGTTCTTGATGGTCTTCGGAGAGAGCTTATCATCCAGCAGGAGCGTGTTGTACATCTGTTGGATCTGAAATGCATTAAGCTGGGATATTGGGAGACGACCGAGGTGTTTGATCAGATATTTCCTGCAGATGTTTTCATATGAGGAAACCGTATAGGGCTTTTTCGCCGGTACGACGTAAGTTTCCAGCCACATCTCTAGCCATGCGCCGAACTTCATGGTACTCGGTTCCAGATAGTTACCTTCATCCACCTCGGAGGCGATCTGCGTCAGCTTCTGACGGACCTCCTTCTGGGTTTTCCCATAAACGTATTTCTGCTGCTGCTTTCCGGTTTTCGGGTCATAGCCAAGGGTATAGCGGCCTTCCCACCGCCCATCCGGGCGTTTTCGGATCAGCCCTGCGCCTTTGGCATTCCGTTTGGATTCTTTAGGCAAGATTACCTCACTTTCCTCAGAATAGAACTTCTATTGTCAATCCAAGTTCCATGCTGATTATATCACTTTAATACTTTAAATCAAGGCGTTTCTGCTTGCGGTTTTGCACAAAATAAGCGGCTCCCCCTTTACTGGATCGGCAAAGCAGGGAGCCGCAGGTGCGCAGTGGATCAGGAGCTTACCTGCCGGTCCATCCAGGCCAGCAGTCGGTCCTTCGGTACGATCATTCGCTTGCCGACGTACAGGGTCGGGAAGCCCTCGCTGCGCATCAGGTTATAAGCGCCTGCGCGGGAGATGCCCAGCACGGCGGCAACCTGGTTGGCGTTCAGCGCCACAGGGAGCTGGTCATAGGAAGAAATCTGTTCCTTCTGTTTGGCAAATATGGGCGTCTCGCGGCGCTCCATCGCATAAGGGATCTCCTGATCCGGGATCTTAATAGTTTTCATCTTCAGTCCTCACTTTCTCGTTTTTTATCGTTTTCTTGAACGGGCTTATCTGCCCCGTTCTCTGTTCCTCACCAGTTGGAGCGCATGGGCTTCCATCTGACGCTCCGTTTCCAGCAGCTTCACGAATTGCGGATGCCGCTCGGCGATCCGGTCGGCTGCCTTCAGGTCTTTGCGCATCGGCTTCAAGCGGGTTGAAATGTCTTGGATGCGCTGTTTGAGTTTCTCTTTTATCTCCGGTGGCTTCGGACGGCGGAGCTGGTTGCGGCAGTGCTGCCGTTCTTCCTCCAGTGCCTTGATCTGCGCGGTTTTCGTCTCCTTGAACATGGTAAGATCATCGACGGTGCAGATGCGCTGATTGGTCATGAGGGCATAATCGGATTTGATCTCTTCCAGGTTGCGCATTTCCTCCCGCAGCGACGGCGACAGCAGACGGCCCAGCGCCTCTGCGTCCCGTTCCGCCTGCGCCCATTGCAGCAGCTCAATGATGATCAGAAACGTCAGGTCAATCATGACCTCCAACAAATCATCAGAGCGCTCCAGATGTTTTTTGATCTGCTTTTCCAGCGACAACAGCGGGAGCTGCTTCGGAGGACGCAGATCTAAAACACTCGGGGAAGACGACCCTGATTGTCATTCACGATCTGCGCCTGGGCGCACATTACTGCGACTATCTTTACATGATAGCCGACGGGGTCTGCTATGCCCAGGGTACCCCTC
>JAEEGI010019403.1_pt1 | contig 13704 bp, 13 predicted proteins | sample 8958751 | NCBI WGS metagenome assembly JAEEGI01 (sample SAMN16246545, study PRJNA631951) | gut metagenome | biome: gut microbiome; feature: rumen; material: KS-attached | host: Bos | place: Iran: Karaj | collected 2018-10
GGCAGCCTGGACCTTCTCGCTGTCGGCCATGATGCGTTCCCGGGCGATCATCGCGCCGGCGAACACATACTTATACCCCTTCATCACCAGCTTGCTGGTCAGCACGCTCAGACCGACCGTACCCACGGCGATACCCGTGGCAAACGCCCAACCCTTCGTCATTTCGATTTCCTCCTATATCATCAGTGATTTGTCTTTTCCGGATACCCCATCGGGTATCTTCTGGTTGTAATATACCATAAGGGGTATAGGTTTGCAAGAGGAAATTTCGCTTTTTTTCAGGTTTTTTTGAAAGCGGCGGCAGAGCACGGAGCAGGCGGAAGCCGTCCGGACAAAATCCGAAGCCCGCGGCGTCCGCTGATCCGTATCGAAGCGGATCAAAGAAAACAAAAGTAAACCCCGGTTCAACTATTCGTTGACGGTGATCGCCTTGACATCGTTTTATTGGAAGATTATAATTCAATGCAAGGACTATTAACTGAAAAGAATGCTAATGTTGAAGAAATATGAATGTAACTGTATAATTTACCGTTTCAGTAGCTGCGATTGAATAATGGATGGACAGGATCGTGCTGAGGTCTCCACGCGGAAACGGGAAGGATCCAGCGCGTATCCACCGGCTGCGGGCTGCGGCTTTGGGAGGTCTCTTCGGCGGTAGAACTGCTGACGCCGCAGGTATACCCATCGTCGGCAATCCTGTTTCCTTCGGGAGGGAGGCGCGGGACGGATCGCCCCTTTTCGGCGGATCGAGAGAATGTAAAACACCAAAGGAAAACCGAGGAGGTAAGCGCAAATGGGTAAGATCGCGACACTCACCTGTCTCCTGTCCAACAAGGTCTGCGCCAGAGCATCCTGTCTCAAGGCGTTCAACGAGCGAGAGGCGGCGTTCGCCGGATATCCGGCAGATACGCAGCTCGCTGCGCTCATGACCTGCAACGGCTGCAAAAGCATCACGGAGACCGATCCCGCCGAGGACAGGGGGATCCAGGAAAAGATCCAGCGCATGAAGAAGGAAGGCGTTGAAAAGGTCCACGTTGGCGTCTGCACGGTCATGCGGGACGGCAAGGAGTGCGGGCGCATCACCACCATCCGTAGGATGCTGGAAGAGACGGGGATCCCCACCTCGGACGGCACTCATATCAATCATGCCCCCAAGGGCAAGTAAACGGAAAGAACGATCGGGAGGGATCAACATGAAAAAGAAAATGACCTGCATACTGGCGCTTGCGCTGGCGTTCCTGCTGCTCGCGGCCTGCAGCGGCGCCGGACAGGATGCTCCCACGTCCGCGCCGACTGCCGCGCCTGCCACTGCCAAGCCGACGGACGGCGGTTCAGCGCCCGCCACGACCGAGCCTGCGCAGACGCCGGCGGAAACCGGCCCCAAGCATGTCGAGCTGCTCAGGATCGGCACGACCAGCGCCAACGACACCTTCAACCTGACCACCCAGGGCGGCGCCTTCGGCGTCATGAACTACAATTCCTTCGTGGCCGGCCTGCTGTGGGAACGGGATGAATTCGGCAAGCCCCAGCCCGGCGCCATCAAGAGCTATTCCATCAGCGAGGATAACCGGAGCATCACCATCGTGCTGCCGGAGGACCTCTACTGGCACGATGGCCTGCAGGTCACCAGCGACGACATCATCTTCACCTTCGAATATTCCCGGGACGTGCTTCTCAGCTCCAAGCTCCAGGACATCGTCCTGACCCGGGAGGGAGATTATCAGGCCACCATTACCTTCCCGGAAGGTCAGTCCGCCTTCGCCTATGTCAACGGACAGACCACCTGGCAGAAGATCTATCCCAAGCACATCTGGGAAAATGTGGACAACAACAAGGAATACACCGGGGAGGATCGGGTCATCGGCTGCGGTCCCTACCGTTTCGTTTCCGTGGACGAGGACGCCCAGCTGGCCACCTATGAGGCGGTGGACTACTACTGGAAGGGCGAGATCCTGGTGGACAAGGTGACGGTGAAGACCTATGCCAGCCAGGAGGCAGAGATCATGGCCTTGCGCAACAATGAGATCGATGCCATTTACAATTACAGCGGCCCCATCGCCGCCACGCTCTTCGCCACCGTGGAAGGCGACCCCAACTGCGATTTGGGCGTCAGCCCCGATCCCGGCAACTATATGATCATGTTCGGCTACAACGAGGCCCCCACCAACGACTATGCCTTCCGCGAAGCCGTGACCCTGGCGCTGAACTATGACCTCTTCGGTCAGACGATCTACGGCCAGTATTATTCGATCCCGACCAAGGGTGTCATCCCCAGCCCCAACATGGGCTACGACAGCTCGCTGCCCCAGATGAAGTACGATCCGGAAGCGGCCAAGGCCGTCCTGGAGCAGGCCGGATATGTGGACAGGGACGGGGACGGCTTCCGGGAGGATCCCGATGGTCAGCCTCTGGATGTGCTCATCACGCCCCAGAACAACAAGGCCAGGGCGGAGCTGCTCACCCGCATCGCCGCTGTCATCGGTGACAATCTGGCCAAGGTGGGCGTCAAGACCACCCTGGACGAGGAATCCCTGACTTCCCGGGAGGCCTGGTCCGCCCGCAGCGAGAACGGCGGCACCTATCAGATCTACATCGGCTACTGCACCGCCGGCATCGCCTCCTATATCGGCGCGCCCATGTATATCGTCAACTACACCGAGACCGGCTGGTGGGGCACCTGGCAGGATCCCGATTTCATGACGGCATACAACAACGTGCGGGCCTCCAGCTCCTTCGAGGAGTATGAGGATTCCATGCACAGGCTGCAGCAGGTCATCGCCGAGCAGCTGCCGGCCGTGTCCTTCGCCTTCGGCACCTCCTCCTTCCCTTACCGCACGGATAAGATCGAGGGATGGATCAATTTCCCCGGCTGGGGCGTCATCAATCCCAAGACCTGGTATACAGCCCGGGCGAAGTAAAAAAGCTCATACATGCGGGGTCTTCCCCATCCAGGGAAGGCCCCCATGCTGTGTTTGGGTGTGCTTATGAAAAGAAAGATCATCCTGAACCGCATCCTCATCTCTCTGGGCACGATTTTTCTGATCGTCACCATCAGCTTCATCCTGGTCAACCTCATGCCCGGAGACCCCCTCATCAACATCATGGGGGACGACGAGTACTACAAGGTCAAGTCCTCGGATCCCGAGCTGTTGGAGCAGATCGCCGAAAAATACGGGCTCAACGGCTCCCTGGGCGAGCGGTATGTAAAATATATGGGCAACATCCTCCGCCTGGATTTCGGCTTCTCCTTCACCCGGAACCGGCCGGTGCTGGAGGTGGTCTGGTATCGGCTGCGGTGGACGCTGGTGCTGGCCATCCCGGCGACGGTCCTATCGGCCCTCTTCGGCGCCTTGCTGGGGATACGGGCCGGCTGGGACGAGAACGGGCTCCTGAACCGGATCATGACCCCCCTCACCCTGGTGCTCAACACCATCCCCACCAACTGCATCGCCATCCTGTTCCTGGCGCTGTTTTCCTACAAGCTGCGGCTGTTCCCCATCTCCGGCATGGCCTCCGGCGGATTGACCGGCTGGGCCTATATCCGGGATGTGATGTGGCATATGTGCCTCCCCCTGACCATCATGGTCATGTCCAGGACCTGCAGCAATTTCATCCATATCAAGAGCTATGTGGCCCAGGTGAAGGGGGAGGAGTATATCCTGGCAGCCGTGGCTAAGGGTGTGCCCAAGAGGAAGGTACTCCATCGGCATGTGCTGAAAAACGCCATGCTGCCCTACGTCACCATCCTGTGCATGCAGTTCGGGCATATCGTGTCCGGCTCCGTGATGATCGAGGTGGTGTTCTCCTGGGTGGGCATGGGGAACGTGATGAACACGGCCATCTCCTCCAGCGATTTTCCCATCATGCAGATGTGCTTTCTGCTGACGGCGGTGTGTATGGTGGTCTCCAGCGTGATCGCCGATCTGCTCTATGTGCTGCTGGATCCCCGGATCAAGGAGGTGTGAGCCACGAAAAAGCTTTGGAAAGAATTTCGCCGCAACGGGTCGTTCCGCCTGGGCGTACTGCTGCTGACCTTTTTCATCCTCATGGCGGTGCTCGCGCCGGTGCTGACGCCCTACGATCCCGAGGAGCTGCAGGGCATGCCCAACCAGCGGCCCTCGGCGCAGCACTGGCTGGGCACCAACGATATCGGGCAGGATATCTTCTCCGAGCTGGTCTATGGCTCCCGCATCTCCCTGCGTATCGGCATCGTGGCCGCTCTGGCCGTCACCGTGCTGGGTTCCACCATCGGGATGGCCGCAGGGTACTATAAAGGCGCGGTGGACAAGGTGTTCACGGTGCTGACCAACGTGGCCATGACCATTCCCTCTCTGCCCCTGACGATCCTCCTGGTGGCCTTCCTGAAGGCGGGCATGCTGGGGATGGTAGTCGCCATCTGCATCACCTCTTGGGCAGGGACAGCCCGAGTGGTCCGGTCCAAGGTGCTGCAGATCCGGGAACTGCCTTATATCCAGATCGAAAAGCTCATGGGCGCCTCCGACGTCAAGGTCCTTTTCAAGCATGTGGTCCCCAACATCACGGATATGGTGCTGACCCGCTGCGCCCTGTCCGTGGGCGGCGCCATGATGACCGAGACCTCCCTGAGCTTTCTGGGCCTGGGCTCCTTCACCCAGAAAAGCTGGGGAAACATCCTGCATTTTGCATTTTACCGCAACGGCGTCATCAACAACATGTGGTGGTGGTATCTGCCGCCGATCCTGTGCATCTCAGGCTGTATGCTGGGCTTCGTTCTGGTCACGCATTACGGAAAGAGCCGGAGCCAGCTGATCAAAGGGTAGGTGAGGGGTATGCTGGATATCCGCAGCGTAAGCGTGAAATTCTCCAGCGCGTCAGAGGTCGGCGCGGTGGAGGACGTGTCTCTCACCCTGCAGAACGGGACGAAAACGGCCATGATCGGGGAGACCGGCAGCGGGAAAAGCGTTCTACTGCTGTCGATCCTGAAGCTCCTGCCCGCCACGGCGCAGATCACTGGCAGCGTGCTGCTGGACGGAACGGACCTTCTGGAGCTCAGCGAAAAGGAACTGGAATCCATTCGGGGCGACCGGATCTCCTATATCCCCCAGGGAGGAGGCAACGGCCTGGACCCCCTCATGCGGATCGGCATGCAGGTGGGGGAGCCCCTGATCGATCATCGCGGCTTTTCGAAAAAGGACGCCGTCGCCAAGAGCGTGGAGCTGCTGCGCAGGTTCCGCCTGGGCAACGAGGAGGCCTGGGTGCGGGCCTATCCCCATATGCTCAGCGGCGGCATGCGCCAGCGGGCCATGATCGCCATGGGCATTGCGGCGGGCAGCCGGGTCATCCTGGCTGACGAGCCCACCAAGGGCCTGGACCAGGATCGGATCGAGGGCGTGGCGGAGTGCTTCCAGAACCTGAAGGAGGAAACGCTGCTCTGCGTCACCCACGACGTGAATTTCGCAGCTTCCGTCGGCCAGTATATCAGCGTCATGTATGCGGCGCAGCAGCTGGAGTATGCGGAGAAGGACGAATTCTTTGCCCATCCCCTCCATCCCTATTCCCAGGCCATTCTGGAGGCCATGCCGGAGCGCGGGCTGAAGAGCAATGTAGGCTTTGCACCTCCCCATAACGCGTATTCCGTCAAGGGCTGCCGCTTTTCCGACCGCTGTCCCCGCAAATGCGGGCGCTGTGAGGTAGAGAAGCCGCCCTTCGTGGACAAGGCTGGACATAAAGTGAGGTGCTGGCTGTATGCTGATTGAGGCAGCAGGTCTGAAAAAAACCTATAAAAATGACCGCGGCGTGCGGATCGAGGCCCTGAAAAACGCCGATATCCGCATCGGCGAGGGGGAGAGCGTAGGCCTGTTCGGGAACAGCGGCAGCGGGAAAAGCACCATCGGGCAGATACTGGTGGGCTTGCTCCCCCAAGACGCAGGCGTGGTGAAATATCGAGGAAACCCCGTCCGCATCCCCTTCGGAAAAGCCATCCGCCGGGAGGTGCAGATGCTCTACCAGCACCCGGAGGTCTCCTTCAATCCGAAGCTGACCCTGATCCGCAGCCTGATCGAGCCCTATCAGCTCATGGGACTGGAGCGGTCCCGGGAGCGGATCCTGGGGGATATTGCTCGTTTCGGCCTCTATGCGGAGCATTTGGAGCGCTTTCCGGGAGAGCTCAGCGGCGGAGAGCTGCAGCGGGCGGCCATGGCGCGGATCCTGGTGCTGCAGCCCCGCTTCGTCGTGCTGGACGAGCCTACCAGTATGCTGGACGTCATATCTCAGGCGCAGGTCATCCAGATCCTGCGGGACGTGCAGCGGGAAACGGGAGTCAGTTACCTTTTCATCACCCACAATAAGGCGCTGTGCCAGGCGTTCTGTTCCCGGATCTATGGGATCCGGGAGGGCGTCACGGAGGAGATCGGCGCACTGTGATCGGATCCCGGCAGGATATGATGCGGGGGCTGCTGCGATCTGCAGCAGCCCCCGCGTATTCATTTCGATACCTTTCAGCTCCGTGACCGTGACCGTCATTGACTTACCCCCGCAGCACTTCCGCAAAAGCTTCGACGGCGCTGCGGGCCTGCTCCCAGGAGCCGGACTGCTGGTCCGCCTCCACCGCCAGGAGAGGAATGCCCGCCTGTTCCAGCATCCGCTTCACGGGCACATAGTCGAATTCCTCCGGGTCGCAGAATTTCGTCATGACCCACAGGACCCCGTCGGCCTTCGCCGCCTGTGCCAGGCGCACGAGCTCCCGCCCCCGTTCCTTACTGGGGTCGAAAAGCACGCTGCACCCTTCCAGCATCCCCAGCCGCTTCGCCATGCCCGCCACCGGGTCCGCCGTCACGGGCGTGTCGGTTCGGACGAAGCGGTCATGTCCCTTGACTTCTCCGGCGTTTTCTTTTAGAATCATCCAAAACGAATGAGCGTAGGGGTATCGGTATGTCCTACTTTCCGCTTCTGCTGGAACTCTCGGGCGCGCCCTGTCTCGTGGCGGGGGGCGGCCCGCTGGGGCTGCGAAAGGCAAAGACCCTTCTGGAAAACGGCGCGGCGGTCACCGTCGTCGCGCCGGATCCCTGCCGGGAGCTGACCGGGCTCCCGGTCACTCTGCTGCGAAAACCGGTGGAAGCGGAGGACGTGCGGGGGATGCTCCTTGTGGTGGACGCCACGGGGGATGAGAGGGCGCGAAGGCTGCTCTCCGCTGCCTGCAGGGAAGAGCATATCCTCTTCAACAGCGCCTGCAGCACGGAGGACGGTAACGCCATTTTCCCGGCGGTGTTCCGGCGGGGGAGGACCCTGCTGGCGGTCTCCAGCCTGGGGGCCAGCCCCATCGTCAGCACCCGCCTGCGGGACGCCCTGGCGGCCCACGTGCCGGAGGGGATGGACGCCATCCTGGAGGCCATGACCGCCCTTCGCCCCCGTTCCCGGGCCGAGTTCCCCGAACAGCAGCGGCGCAGCGAATTTCTGCACCGCTGCCTGGAAACGATGCTTGCGCTGTCCCGCCCCCTGACCGAGGGGGAGACGGATGGGATCATTCAGAGAATGAAGGAGAATAACAAATGAAGATCGTGAGACTGACCGCTTTGCTTCTGAGCCTCCTGCTCCTGTGCGCCTGCTCCGCCGGGCAGGGAAGCGGCAATCCCCCCGCAGCGAATACGCCTGATGCCGCGACCGCCGTCCCCACGGCGGCGCCCGAGCCTTCCGAAGAACCGGCCCCGGCGCAGGCCTGGCCGATGACGGTCACGGACGATTTGGACCGGGCTGTCACCCTGGAAGCGCCGCCGCAGCGCGTCGCGGTGCTGATCGCCAGCTTTGCGGAAACCTGGCTGCTGGCCGGGGGAGAGCTGTCCGCCACCGTGCGGGATGCCTGGGACGACTTCCATCTCGACCTCGGAACGGAGGTCCAGAATCTCGGCAAGTATACAGAAGTGAGCATGGAGCTGCTGTTTGCCTCCGAGGCCGATCTCATTATCGCCAGCGCCAACACCAAGAGCCATTTGGAACTGAAGGACACCCTGGAGCAGGCGAATATCCCGGCGCTGTTCTTTGAGGTCAACGGCTTTGAGGACTATCTGCGGATGCTCCAGGTCTGCTGCGGGATCACCGGACGCAGCGACCTCTATGAGCAAAACGGCCTTGCGGTCAAGGCGCAGGTGGACGCGGCTATCGCCGCTGCGGAGGAAGCGCGGGAGAAGCAGGGCGCGCCCCGGGTGCTGCTGCTGCGCACCGCCGCCTCCGGTATCCATGCCAAGGGCAGCAAGGGCACCGTGCTGGGCCTCATGCTCGCCGACCTCGGCTGCGAGAACATCGCGGACGGCAGCGAGCTGCTGGAGGATCTGAGCATCGAGCGCATCATCGAGGCGGATCCGGACCGCATTTTCATCGTGCAGCAGGGCAACGACAGCGCCGGCGCGGAAAAGACGCTGAGAGAGGCGCTGACGGACAATCCCGCCTGGGCGGGCCTGACCGCCGTCAAAGAGGGGCGCGTCCACACGATGGAGCGCAGCCTTTTCCATTTCAAGCCCAACAACCGCTGGGGGACCGCTTATGCCGAGCTTGAGGCCATCCTCTACAACAACTAAAAGCAGTCTGCTGCCCTTTCTTCTTGCGGCGCTCTTCCTGCTGGCCAGCGCCCTTGCCTCGCTGTGCCTCGGCGCGGCGGGCCTGCCCCTGTCGAAGCTGTGGACGGCATTGATCAGTGGCCCGAATGAGAGCCCGGCCGCGAGAATCCTCTGGTATGCCCGCATCCCCCGGACTTCGGCCTGCATCCTGGCCGGCGCCGGCCTGGCGGTCTCCGGGGCGGTCATCCAGAAGGTGCTGAACAACTCCCTGGCCTCTCCCAGCATCATCGGCATCAACGCCGGAGCGGGCCTGGCCGTCGCCCTCTGCTGCGCCCTGGGTGTTTTCGCGGGCTGGCTCGTGGCGGGGGCCGCCTTCGTCGGGGCCCTCTGTGCCACCTTCCTCGTGGTGCTGACCGCCCGCAAAAGCCGCGCCTCCCGTACCACCGTGGTGCTGGCGGGCGTGGCCGTCACCGCCTGTCTCAATGCCGTGACCGAGACCATCCGGACGATGGTGCCGGACGCCGCCCTGGCCAGCCAGGACTTCCGCGTCGGCGGCTTCCATGCGGTCAACCAGGCGCGGCTGCTGCCTGCGGGCATCCTGATCCTGCTGGCGATCGCCGCCGTCTGCACGCTCACCAACGAGCTGGAGCTCCTTGGCCTGGGCGACGACACGGCCCATTCCCTGGGCATGCGGGTCAACCCGGTGCGCAACGCCCTGCTGACCCTGGCCGCCCTTCTGGCGGGGGCCAGCGTGAGCTTTGCGGGGCTGCTGGGCTTCGTGGGTCTGATCGTGCCCCATATCTCCCGGAAGCTGATCGGCGGGGAGAGCGGCAGGCTCATCCCCTTCTGCGCCATCGCCGGCGCCGGGTTCGTGACCCTCTGCGACCTCATCGCCCGCCTCATTTTCGCGCCCTACGAGCTGCCCACGGGCATCCTGCTCAGCTTCCTGGGCGGGCCCTTCTTCGTCTGGCTGCTGGTGAAGAAAAGGGGGTCGCACAAAAATGATTGAGCTCAGCTCCCTCTATGCCTCCTACGACGGCGTGGAGATCCTCCACGGGATCGACGCCCGCTTCCCCAAGGGGAAGATCTCCGTGCTGTGCGGGCCCAACGGCTGCGGCAAAAGCACCACCGTCAAGGCCCTGCTGCGCCTGGTGCCGGAGACGCGGGGCAGCATCCGCATCGAAGGGGTCCCTCTGGAATCCCTGTCCCAGAATGAGCTGGCCCGCCGGGTGGCCTATGTGCCCCAGAGCCGCAACGTGCCGGATATCACGGTCTACCGCCTGGTGATGCACGGCCGCTTTCCCTATCTGAGCTATCCCCGCCGCTACCGCAGGGAGGACCACGTCCACGTACGGCAGGCCCTGGAGCGGCTGGAGCTGGAGGATTTGGCGGGGCGCAAGCTGGAAAGCCTCTCCGGGGGCCAGCGGCAGAAGGCCTATATGGCCATGGCCCTGGCCCAGGATACGGATGTGATCGTCCTGGACGAGCCCACCAACTTCCTGGATATCCGCAATCAGTATGAGCTGCTGGCAAGGGCCCGGGCGCTGACGGAGATGGGGAAGACGGTGGTGATGATCCTCCATGATTTTGAGCTGATCCTCCACTGCGCCGACCATGTGATCCTCCTGGGGGAGGGTCAGGTGCGGGCTTCCGGCAGCGCCCGGGAGGTGCTGGAAAGCCCCGAGACGCGCCGGACCTTCGGCGTCACCCCCTGCTTTTACGAGACCCCGGACGGGATCCATTGTTATGTGAAGCCCAATTGAAAATAGATATAAAGGAGGCATACGGATGAGCAAAGCGATCCTGGCGGTCAGCTTCGGCACCGCCTACGAGGAGACGCGGAAAAAGACCATCGAGGCCATCGAGGCGGATCTGGCCGCAGCCTTCCCCCAGCGGAAGCTCTACACGGCCTGGACCAGCGGGATGATCCTGCGGAAGCTGAAAAAGCTGGGGCAGGAGACCCGGGACACCCTGGAGGAGGCCCTGGCACGGATGGAGGGGGACGGTGTGACGGATTTGCTGGTGCAGCCCACCTTCCTGCAGGCGGGCTATGAGATGGGCCTGGTGAAGGAGACCCTGGAGAAGTGGAGGGACCGCTTTTCCCGTCTGGCCCTGGGGACCGTGCTGGTGGAGGGTCCGTCGGATCTGGATACCCTGGCCCGGGCGCTGGAAGCGCATTTTTCCCATATCGGCAGTGAGGACGCCCTGGTGCTCATGGGCCACGGCAGCGAAGGCGCGGACTTCTATCCCTACGAAAAGCTGACGGAGGCCTTCCGTCGGGACGGCAGGGATCATTTCTGCGTCGGCACCGTGGAGTTCGATCCCGGCATCGAGCCCGCTCTGGAGCTGGTGCGCAGCCGGAAGCCCCGGAAGACCTTCCTGGCACCCCTGATGATCGTGGCCGGCGACCATGCCGTCAACGATATGGCGGGGGACGAGCCGGATTCCTGGAAGAACCGGCTGGAAGCCCTGGGAACGAAAACGGAGTGCATCCTCAAGGGCCTTGGGGAATATCCGGAGGTCCGGGAGCTGTTTGTCCGCCATGCCCGGGAGGCCGATGCTTAGGCGGTTTTGAGAAAAACTGGGAGAAGGGCGGTTACCTTTGGGCAATTTGCTCTTGATTTCGGTATCCATTTCTGTTATAGTTTCAGTCGAAAAATGAATAAACGCCGCAGGTGACCTCCCCTACGGGGGGAGGCTGAATAAGGAAGCGGGTGAGAATCCCGCACGGAGCCGCCGCTGTATTTGGCGAGCCGAAGCCACGAATGTCACTGGCCCTCGGGCTGGGAAGACGGCTTAGGTGACGACCCATAAGCCAGAAGACTTGCCTGCACCGCGTACACACCCCTCCACGGACTTTTGGAGAATGGGCGTTCGGACGATTGCCGCACCGGATCGGTGCAGGCTTGTCCTGTTTATATTGGCTGCTGAAAACGGACTGCTGCCGCATTTTTGCGGGAGCGGTTTTTTGTTTGCGGCGGCACCGCACGATTCCTTCCGATTTCGTGCGCGCCTGTGTTTCCCCATCGGTCTTTCCGCTGTCCGCCTCCCCGGCCTCTGGCCGCGCCGGGAGCCGGAGACTTCGGATCGGAGGGGCGCGCAGGCGGCGCGGAGGAAGGCTGCGGTGCCGCCGCTTCTTTTTTGCGCGGGAACAGAAAGGGAACGGACTATGGAAAACTGGAAGATTTTCGGGGAGGAACTGGCCCCGGGGGAAATGCGGCGGACGACGCTGCGCATCCCCATGGGCGGCCTTCCCAACCGGGGCGCGCTGCGCCCGACGGAGGACAGGCCCGGGGATTATGAAATGCCCATGTTCCTGTTCAACGGAGCCCGGGAGGGGAAAACGGCGCTGATCTCCGCCAGCATCCACAGCGGAGAATATGCGGGCGTCCCAGCGGTGATCCGCGTCGGGCGGGAGCTGGACCCGAAGAAGCTCTGCGGAAGATTGATCCTCCTGCCCTGCGTGAATACCAGCGGCTTCTGGAGCATGACCCCGGCCCTGGTGCCGGAAAACGGCTCCAACCTCAACCGCACCTACCCCGGCGACGCGGAGGGCGGCGTGGGCGAGCGGATCAAGGCTTTCTTCGTCCGGGAGCTTTTCCCTCACCTGGATTTCATGTTCGATCTTCACGGGGGAAGCGTGACGGAGAAGATGACCCCCCTGATCTTCTACCCCCGGGCGGAGAAGGTGACGAAGGCCTCCCTGGCCGCCGCCAGGGCCCTGAACGTGGGGATGCTGGTGGCCTCCGACGCCAATAACGGGCAGTACAGCTACGCCGCCAACTTCATGGATATCCCCGGCATGCTGCTGGAGCGGGGCGGCGGCTTCTACTGCGACGGGGAATGGCAGGAAGCGGACTACAAGGATATCCGGCTGCTGCTGGACCATCTGGGCATATACCCGGCGGCAAAAGGCACCCGGGACGAAGCCCTGAAGCGCCGCGTCTTCCTGGACACGATCTATCTGGATTTCGACGAGGATGGGCTCTGGTATCCCGCCGCGCAGGTGGATACGGCGGTGAAGAAAGGGCAGCTCCTAGGCACCCTCCGGGATTTCTTCGGGGAGACCGTGAAGGAATACTTCGCCGAGGCCGACGGCCACATCTTCTATCAGTGGGAGGGACTGGCGGCCAGAAAGGGCGATTTCCTTATCGCCTACGGCGTCCTGGCCTCCGAAACGGCATAATGTTTCTCATTCAGCGCGTTCAAACCTCAACATAGAGACACCATTACGAAGGAAGGAAAAAGAAATGAAACGGATCCTAGCTCTCATCCTCTGCGTCCTGATGCTGGCCGCCCTGATGGCGGGCTGCAGCGGGAAGTCCGGCGGCGGCAACACGCCCTCCAATCCCGGCGGCAATCAGCCTGCGGCCGAAAAGACCCTGACCTTCGGCTGCCAGATGTATTCCGACGGCATGATCGCCCCCTGGCTGCAGACCAACTGCGCCTGGAACTGCATGCGTTTCGGCATCTCCGAGAGCCTTTTCGAGTTTGACGACGACAGCCAGCCCATCCCCTGCCTGGCCGAGAGCATCGAGGCCAGCGACGATCACCTGACCTGGACCATCAAGCTCAAGAGCGGCATCAAGTTCTCTAACGGCGTGGACATGACCGCCAGCAAGGTCAAGTACGCCCTGGACTATGTCCGCCAGAAGGGCCCCGACGGCTCCACCACCCCCCAGAACTTCCTGGAGTTCGAGGCGGAGGTCATCGCGGACGACGCCAACAATACCATCACCATCAAGACCGTCACCCCCTACGTCAACCTGGCCGGCAACCTGGCGGACCCCGCCATGGCCATCGTGGACTACGAGGGCACCGGCGACAACTATGAAAACGGCATGATCGGCACCGGCCCCTACATGGTCAAGGAGTTCCACACCCAGGTGGGCTACGACATGGTGAAGAACCCCTACTACCGCAAGGACGTTCCCTATGACAATGTGAAGATCCTCTTCATGGGCGACGCCAGCGCCAAGGCCAACGCTCTGCTGGCCGGCCAGATCGACATCGCGGAGAACATCATGAGCGTCTCTGACCTGGCCAAGCTCCAGGCCGACCCCAACTACACCGTGGAGACCGCCGCCGGCGTGCGCTGCGGCTTCAGCTGGATCAACTTCAACGGCATCCTGGCCAACGACGACCTGCGTCATGCCATGCTCATGGCCATCGACTA